>ERZ809224.674-NODE-674-length-30157-cov-14.926284_pt1 | contig 30157 bp, 32 predicted proteins | sample MGYA00520513_ERZ809224 | MGnify/ENA primary metagenome ERZ809224 (study PRJEB31576, sample SAMEA3212658) | Homo sapiens | biome: human-gut; feature: human gut; material: fecal | place: Sweden | collected 2012 ... | reverse complement strand
ATAAAAATTTTGGAGAAGTATTTAGTGAACTATTTGGTGGAGGAAAAGCAGAGCTTAAACTTACAGACGAAGAGAACATACTAGAATGTGGAATAGATATAGAAGCACAACCACCAGGGAAGAAACTTCAAAACATGACTCTTTTATCAGGTGGAGAAAAAGCTTTTACAGCAATTGCGTTATTATTTGCAATATTAAAAATCAATCCAGCACCATTCTGCGTGCTAGACGAAATAGAAGCAGCATTAGATGATGTTAATGTGTATAGATTTGCAGAATATTTAAAGAAATTTACAAAAACAACACAATTCTTAGTAATAACACACAGAAAAGGTACAATGGAAGCAGCAGATACTGTGTATGGAATAACAATGGAAGAAAACGGAATATCAAAACTTCTTTCAATGAAATTAAAATAATGTTTGACAAATGGCGCAAGCTATGGTAAAATATTCATCTGTAAGCCGCATAAGTTAGGTTTAAATACTATTAATATAATAGTTACCTAAGTTGTAATCTTAGCGAGTATTAGAAAATGGAGGTCGTATAAAGAATGTACGCAGTAATTGAAGCTTGTGGAAAGCAATACAAAGTAGAAGAAAAAGACGTAGTATTTTTTGAAAAATTAGATGCAGAAGAAGGAAAAAAAGTTACTTTTGATAAAGTAATATTAGTATCTGATGATGGAAAAGTACAAGTTGGTAACCCTTACGTAAAAGGTGTTAAAGTAGAAGGTAAAGTAGTAGCTCATGGAAAAGGTAAAAAAATTATCGTTTTCAAAATGAAAGCTAAAAAGAATGAAAGAAAGAAACAAGGACATAGACAACCTTATACAAAAGTTGAAATAACATCAATAAAAACTGCAGCAGCTAAAGCTGAAAAAACAGAAACAGCTGAAAAACCAGCAGCAAAGACAACTACAACAGCAAAAAAAGCAACAACAACTAAAGCTACAACAGCAAAGAAAACAGCTACAAAAAAAGAAGAAAAAGTTGAAGCATAGTAGTAAATAAAAAAGATAGATTGTAGGAAAACGTGAAGGGAGTGAATTATAGATGGCACATAAAAAAGGTCAAGGTAGTGTTAAGAACGGTAGAGATAGTGAGTCAAAACGTTTAGGAGTGAAAAGAGCAGACGGAGAATTCGTTCTAGCAGGAAATATATTAGTAAGACAAAGAGGAACAAAAATACATCCAGGAATTAATGTAAAAAAAGGTAGTGATGATACATTATATTCAGTAGTAGATGGAAAAGTTAAGTTCGAAAGAAAAGGTAAAGACAAAAAACAAGTAAGTGTTTACCAAGAAGAAGCCTAAAAAATAAAGAAAAACTCTTCAAAGATTTGAGGAGTTTTTTTAATTAAAGGTTTATTAGAAACTTTCCAATTTACTTTTATTGTAATAATAAAAAAAATAGTATATAATATATAAATATTAAAAAATAAGAGGTGCAAATTATGGAGAAAAAAATAGTTCTTACAGGAGATAGACCAACAGGTAGATTACATATAGGTCATTATTTTGGCTCTTTAAAAACAAGAGTAGAATTACAAGAAAGTGGAAAATATGATCAATATATATTAATTGCTGATGTTCAAGCATTAACAGATAATTTTGGCAATCCAGAAAAAGTTAGAAAAAATGTAAGAGAAGTAGCAATGGATTATTTATCAGTAGGAATAGATCCAAGTAAAACTACTATATATATTCAATCAATGATACCAGAAGTTGCAGAACTTACAGTATACTATTCAAATCTTGTTACAATAGCAAGACTTCAAAGAAACCCAACAGTAAAAACAGAAATTGCACAAAAAAGAGATGTTTTTGGAGAGAGCGTAACGTATGGATTTTTAGGATATCCAGTAAGCCAAGCAGCAGATATAACAGCATTTGAAGGGAAATTAGTACCAGTAGGAGAAGACCAGCTACCTTTAATAGAACAATGTAGAGAAATTGTTAGAAAATTTAATAGTATTTATGGAGATGTTTTAGTAGAACCAGAAGCAGTTCTTTCAAGCACAAAAAGAATAAAAGGTCTAGATGGAAACGAAAAAATGGGAAAATCACTAGGAAATGCAATATATTTATCAGATTCAGAAGAAGAAATTACTAAAAAAGTAATGGGAGCTGTAACAGATCCAAATAGAATAAGAAAAGATGATTTAGGAAATCCTGATATATGTATGGTTGCATATTACCATAATTTATTTACCCCAAAAGAGGAATTAAACAAAATATGTGAAGAATGTAGAGCAGGAAAACGTGGTTGTGTAGCATGCAAAAGAGAACTTGCAAAAAGTATTATAGAAACTTTAAAACCAATTAGAGAAAAAAGAGAATATTACGAAGCACATCCAGAACTAGTAGATAAAATACTAATGGAAGGAACAGAGAAAGCAAGAAAAAAAGCAAAAGAAACAATGGCAAAAGTAAAAAAAGCAATGAAATTAGACTACTTTGAAGGAGAAGAATAATGTTTATAGACTATACAAAAATAATAATTAAATCAGGAAACCGGAGGAAATGGAGCAGTTACATTTAGAAGAGAAAAATATGTAGCAGCAGGAGGCCCAGACGGCGGAGATGGCGGAAAGGGTGGAGACGTATATTTTATTGTTGACCCGGATTCAAATACATTAATAAATTTTAGGTATAATAAAAAATATAAAGCAGAAAATGGTCAAAACGGAAGTGGAAATAGATGCTTTCGGAAAATCTGGAGAAGATTTATATATTAAAGTACCAATTGGAACAGTTGTAAAAGACGCAGAAACAGGAGAGTTAATTGCAGATTTATCTAAAGAAGGACAATGTGAGTTAATACTTCCAGGAGGAAGAGGAGGAAAAGGAAATTCACATTTCGCAACATCAACAAGACAAGCTCCAAGATTTGCACAAGATGGAGAAAAAGGAATAGAAAAAGAAGTAATATTAGAATTAAAGCTACTAGCAGATGTTGGACTTATAGGTTTCCCAAGTGTTGGAAAATCTACAATACTTTCAAGAGTAACATCAGCAAGACCTAAAATTGCAGATTATCATTTTACAACATTAGAACCAAATTTAGGAGTTGTAAAAACAGAATTTGGAGATAGTTTTGTACTTGCAGACATACCAGGAATTATAGAAGGTGCAAGCGAAGGTACAGGATTAGGCTTAAGATTTTTAAGACATATAGAAAGAACAAGACTATTATTACATGTTATTGATGTATCTGGTTCGGAAGGTAGAAATCCAGTAGATGACTTTAATACAATAAACAAAGAATTAAAAAAATATAGTGAAAAATTAAGCACAAGAAAACAAATAATAGTGGCTAACAAAATAGATGCAATGCAAGATGAAACATTATATGAGCAATTAGAAAAACTAGCAAAAGAAAAAAATATAGAAATATTTAAAATATCAGCAGCAACAGGGGAAGGATTAAAAGAACTATTTACACATGTATCAAAAGTACTAAAAGATTTACCAAAAAAAGATGTAGAAGAAGTTGAAGAAAAGAAAGTATATACATTAAAGAAAGAAGAAGAAGGATTTAATGTAAGAATAGAAAATGGTGTATATATTGTGGATGGCCCAGCTATAGAAAAAATACTAAGAAGAGCAAACTTAGAAGATAATGAATCTTTATATTATTTCCAAAAAAGTATTAGATTTTTAGGAGTAGAAGATAGATTAAAACAAATGGGAATAAAAGAAGGAGACACAGTAAAATTCATGGATTGGGAAATGGAATGGTTTGATTAAAAAAATCCAAAAATTTGTTTGACAACTAAAAAAACTTATGATACTATATAGGCAAATAGATTTTCGGGAGTGATTAATAGTGAGTAAAGAAGAAATGACTGACTTGAATAAAAGAGAAAGAGCTATACTAAAATTTATAGAAAAACAAATAAATGAAAAAGGATACCCACCATCAGTAAGAGAAATAGGAAAAGCAGTTGGATTAAGTTCAACAGCAACAGTTCATGGATATTTGGCAAAATTAACTAAAAAAGGATATATTAAAAAAGAAGACCAAAAAGGAAGAACTTTAAGAGTATTAAAAGGAGGACTTGCAGATAACGAAAAACCTTCTCCAAAGCCTCTATACAATGGAAGAGAATTAGTTGATGTTCCAGTTATAGGAAAAATAACAGCAGGTGCACCAATACTTGCAGTAGAAAATGTAACAGACACATTTCCGATTCCAATTGATTTTGTTGGAAACAGCGAAAGCTTTATGCTTACAGTGCGTGGAGAAAGTATGATAGAAGCAGGAATTCTAGATGGAGATTACATACTAGTAAAAAGACAAAATAGTGCAAGAAATGGTCAAATAGTAGTAGCATTAATAGAAGATGAAGCAACAGTAAAAACATTCTATAAAGAAAAAGATTATATAAGATTACAACCGGAAAATAGTACAATGGATCCAATAATAGTACCAGATTGTAAAATACTTGGTGTTGTTGGAGGAGTATTTAGAAAATTATAATAATTGAGTGTGATAAAAAGATTGCATATTAATGCAATCTTTTTACAATATTTTAATAAAAACTTGAAAATTAGTATTAGATTTATTATAATTGCAAAAGAAAGGCGGAAGGAATATGTATAAAGATAAAGAAAATATTGTAAAAGTTAAAGTTATAGGAGTAGGTGGCGGAGGAAACAATGCTGCTATGAGAATTATAAATGATGGGGTTCAAAATATAGAAACATACTTATTAAATACTGAAACAGGAACACTAAGAAGGGCAAATACTAGAAATGTATTGCAAATAGGAAAACAAACAACAAATGGTTTAGGAGCAGGAGCAAATGAGATTATAGGTGAAAAAGCAGCTCTAGAGAGTAGAGAACAAATAAGAAAAATATTAGAAAATACAGATATGCTATTTTTAACTGCCGGAATGGGTGGAGGAACAGGAACTGGAGCAATACCAGTAATAGCTGAGCTAGCGAAAGAAATGAATATTTTAACAGTTGGTATTGTAACAAAACCATTTACTTTTGAAGGTAGAAAAAGAAGTATTAGAGCAGATATTGGAACAAAAAAATTACTAGATAATGTTAATGCTTTAATTGTTGTATCAAATGACAAATTGCTAAAAGTTATAGGAAATAAAACAACAATACAAGATGCATTCGAAATAGCAGATAGTATTCTAGAACAAGGAATACAAAGTATAACAGATTTAATTACAACAGTTGGAGAAATAAATATTGATTTTGCAGATATAAAAACTATTTTTAGTTATACAGGAAAGGCATATATGGGAATAGGAAGAGCAGAAAAAGGAGAAACACTAGAAGATGCTGTAAAAACTGCAATAAATAATCCTTTAACAGAAAACAAAATAGATAATGCAAAAGGCGTAATTTTTAATGTAAGGGGAGGAGAGAATCTTAGCCTAACAGAGATTAATACAGCGGTTCAAGTGATAAATGATAAAGTAAGTGATGATGCAAACATTATATTTGGAACAGTAATAGATGAGTCATTACAAGATGAAATGGAAGTTACTGTTGTTGCAACGGGTGTAGAAGAATAAATATGAATATCACCTCATAAAATGAGAAATACTATTTTATGAGGTGATTTTTTTATGAAAAAAAGTGAGGATGAATTAAAAAAAGAAAATACAACAAAATATGGAGAATTTGTATGCACAGAATATCAGTGGCTACCTTTAGAAAAACAAAAGGAGCAAGCAGATAAAATGGCGAATATGACTAAAAAAGAAAAAGGAAAAAAAGATTAAAAAAGTGTAATAATAATTGTTCTTTCCTAATATACATTTATTAAAGTTTAATTGTACAAACATTTTTATTTAGGAGGGAATATTAGTATGGAGAATCTAGAGATATATGAGGACATTGCTAATCGTACAGATGGAGATATATATGTTGGAGTAGTACGGCCCAGTAAGAACTGGTAAATCTACTTTTATTAAAAACTTTATGGATTTAGTAGTTTTACCAAATATACAAAATACACATAAACGAGAAAGAGCAAGAGATGAACTTCCACAAAGTGCTGCTGGAAGAACAATAATGACAACAGAACCAAAATTTGTACCGAATGAAGCTGTGGAGATTACAATTGGAGATAATTTAAAACTAAAAACCAGATTAGTAGATTGTGTAGGATATTTAGTAAACAATGCACTTGGTTATATGGAAAATGAAGTTCCAAGAATGGTAAAAACACCATGGTCAGATGAAGAGATGCCATTTGAGATTGCAGCAGAAATAGGAACTAAAAAAGTAATTACAGAACATTCTACAATAGGGATACTTGTTACAACAGATGGAAGTATAACAGAAATTCCAAGAGAAGATTATGTAGAAGCAGAAGAAAGAGTGGTAAAAGAACTTAAAGAACTTAATAAGCCATTTGTAATTGTATTAAATACAAATAATCCATATTCAGATTATACAAAAGAACTATCAAGAACACTAGAGGATAAGTATCAAGTAGCAGTAATTCCAACTGACTGTACAAATTTAAACATGGAAGATGTTAACGATATATTTGGAAAAATACTATATGAATTTCCAGTTGAAAGAATAAATTTAAATTTCCCAGGTTGGGTAGATGGATTGGATGATGAGCATCCATTAAAACAAGAATTATATACAAATATAAAAGAAGCATTTAAGAATACAAATGCAGTAAAGAATATAAATGTTGGAATAGAAAAAATAAATAGTACAGAAATAGTTAAACAAACAACAATAAAAGAAATAAATTTAGGAAACGGATCTGTAAGTTTAGAAATCACATTACAAGAAGAACTATTTTACCAAGTACTAACAGAAATAACAGGAGTAGATGTTCAAAACGAGGCAGATTTATTCTCTACAATTTCTAATTTAGCAAGTGTAAAAAAAGAATATGATAAAGTTGCAGTTGCATTAGAAGAAGTAAAACAAAAAGGATATGGAATTGTAACTCCAACTATAGAGGAATTAATACTAGATGAACCAGAAATGGTAAAACAAGGTTCTCGCTTTGGTGTAAGATTAAGAGCAAAAGCACCTTCTATACATATGATTAGAGCAGATATTGAAACAGAAGTATCACCAATAGTAGGAAGCGAAAAACAATCAGAAGAGTTAGTAAATTACTTGCTATCAGAATTTGAAAATGATCCAATAAAAATTTGGGAATCAAACATATTTGGTAAAAACTTACACGAATTAGTAAATGAGGGCTTACAAAATAAACTTTCTAGAATGCCAGAAGATGCACAAGAAAAACTACAAGAAACATTAGAAAGAATTATAAACGAAGGAAGTGGAGGACTAATTTGTATAATATTATAGGATAAAAGGACGCACATTGTGCGTCTTTTAAATTTGGATTAATATAGTTGGTTTATAATTTCTTCGATCTGAGTCAATCTAGATATATTATCTCTATTGCCCATGTGACCAACCCCTTTTATAAAAACTGGTGTGCTATCTATTTTGGAAATAAAGCTTTCTAGAATATTGAAAGGAATAACATGGTCGTTATCACTATATAAAGAAAATCTATAAGGTACGGATTTCTTTAAATAATTTATTTCATTGTCTGTAACAGAAAAATTAACAAATGCAGAATTTAAATCTTCTCTTCCTTCTACTTTAAATAAATCACAAAAGCCAGCTACACTAACATATAAATTAGATTTTAAGTTGTTATTATAAAGGTATTTTAAAAAGAAAGGATTTCCAATAGAATGAGCAACAACAATTGTATCTGTATTAAATTTATCTTTATATTTATCTAAGATCTTAGACCATTTTTCAAAAGATGCTTCAGAACGAATAGGAAAATTGGGCATAATTACAGAATAATTTTTTGATTCTAAAAAATCTTTTAGTGCAGGCCCAAAGGTATATGTTGTATCACCATTAAAACCATGTAAGATAAATGCTGTTTTCATAATAAAACCACCTTTGTAAAATTGAATTTAAAAGCATTATAACATTATCTATGTACATTTTCAATAAATTATTGAAGTGGAAAAAAAATTATGATAAAATACAAACCAAAGGAGTAGCCATGATTAAATTAAATTTAAATGAAAAAGAAAAAAAGAATTTAACAGAAGAAGAAAAAGAAATTGCTATGGCCAGAAAGCTAGAGATTTTGATTTTACCAGTATTAAAGAGAAATATGGAATTCTTTTATGCAGGAGGAAATCTTAAGGGTAAAGCCAATGCATATAGAAATTCAATTAATAAAGAAATAGTAGAACAAAATTTAAAAGATAAAAAAGGAAGCGTTGCAACTGTGTGTAAGCCACTTTGCGAGATGGTAGCAGAAATTTTACAGGAAAATGGAATTAATGCACAAACAGTATCTTGCGATACAGATATGTTTAAACACACAGATGTATTAATAACAACTAAGAGTGGAAAGCAATATATTGTAAATTATTTAGAGGATATGGAAAATATTCAAACCGGAATGAAGACACCTGATTTTGCATCTGAAGCCTATTATGAAAGAAGATACCAAAAATTTGAAAAAGGTTTTACAACAGATGGAAAAAGTCTTGAAAATATTAGCTTTTTAGATGAAGAAACATTAGATAAAATAGATACTAATTTAGGATACAAACAACAAAACATGTATATGAATACTGTAATTCAACAAATAAAAGATGAGTTTTTAAATCTCAAGCAAATAATGGCTGAAAACGAATGGGCTACTACAAAACTAGAATTGGAAAAACGGAATGGCTACAAAAGAAGCAGAAGAACAAGCAAAATCCGAAATAGATAAGAAATATAAAAACATGACAAGTGATGAAGAGCTGGAAGCTAAAATAGATTGGATTTTTGATTATTTTAACCATAGAGACAACATAAAGGGACATGCTGATTTTGTTATGTATTATAGTAGGCTTTTATTAAAAGAAGTATTAAAAAAAGAAGAGTATAGTAAAATAACTAGATATGATTGTTTTGTAAACAGCAAAGATATTCCAGAAGATAGTATAATAAAAAATGTATTAGATTTTGAGAATCCAGACAATAAAGTCAAAAATAGATTTTGCATGTTAACACTTAATGGTAAAGCATACATATTTTCAACAAAGCCAAATGAGTATATAAAAATAAATGGGGAACAAATACAAAAATTAAAAGCTTATGCTAATATTTCTAAAAGCGAAAAGCCTTCAGATCTTGTGTTAAACTTATGTGATAGAGGAAATGCATTACCTTTAGTGTTCCATCCATTGGGAAGTAAACTATTAAACGAGAGAGCAGAACTTATAGATAATGAACTAATTAAGGAAGAACGAGAAAAAGCAATAAAAGAGTTATCTGATAGTATAAAAACGACAGACGAACCAGTTACAAGTATATCAATACCATATCCAAATGGAAGCAATAAATATGTATACATTAATTCAAATGATGAGTTTGTAGTAAAAACAGATAAAAAAGAAACAATATATCATTATAACGAAGAAAAAGACAGTTATGAAACAGAAGACATTGAATTAGATGAGAGATAAGAAAGGAGAATAGTATGTTTAGTTATGAAGAATATCAAGAAAGTGCAAATTATATAAAGGAGAAAATAGGAAGTTTAAATCCTAAGATAGCAATTATATTAGGGTCTGGATTAGGAGTATTAAAAGATGAATTTGAAGAAAAGATAGTAATAAAATATAACGAAATACCAAATTTTCCTGTATCTACAGTAGAAGGACATGCTGGGGAACTAATAATTGGAAAACTTAATGGAAAAGCAATAATAGCAATGAATGGAAGATTTCATTATTACGAAGGATATGACTTAAAAGAAACTACTTTTCCAGAAAGAGTTTTTAAACTATTAGGAATAGAAAAATTAATAATAACTAATGCTGCAGGAGGAGTGAATAAAGAATATGTTGCAGGAGACTTTATGGTAATAAATGATTATTTAAGCTTTTTTGCAGAATCAGTATTAAGAGGAAAAAACTTAGAAGAATTTGGAGATAGATTTCCAGATATGAGTGAAACTTTTGATAAAGATTTAAGCAAAAAACTTAAAGAGGTAATAAATAAACATACAGGTAGGGCACAAGAAGGTGTTTATGCATATATGAAAGGGCCTACTTTTGAAACACCAGCAGAAATAAGAGCTTTAAGAATTTTAGGAGCAGATGCAGTGGGAATGTCAACTGTACCAGAGGCTATAATTGCACATCATTGTGGAATAAAATGTGTAGGAGTATCTTGCATAACAAATATGGCAGCTGGAGTGTTAGATGAGAAATTATCATATGATGATGTAAAACAAACAGCTGAAAAAGTAAAGATTAAATTTAAAGAAATAGTAAAAGAATATATTAGTATAATATAGAAATGAAAGGAAACTAATATGTTAAAAGAACAAGGATTTGTAAGAGTAGGAGCTGTAGTTCCAAAATTAAAAGTAGCAGATACAGAGTTTAATTGTAATGAAATAATAAAACAAATAGAGGTTGCAAGTAATAATAAAATTCAAATAGTAGTATTTCCAGAACTATGTGTTACAGGTTATACTTGCCAAGATTTATTTGAACAAGACACCTTACTAGAGGAAGCAGAAAAGGCACTAAATAAAATTTTAGATTATACAAATAATTTAGATATTATTTGTATAATTGGTATGCCAATAAAAGCAGAAAATCAATTATTTAATACAGCAGTTGTAATTCAAAAAGGTAAAATACTTGGAATAGTTCCAAAAACTTTTATTCCAAACTACGGCGAATTCTATGAAAAAAGATGGTTTGCATCTAGTAAAAATGCAAATAAAAAAGAAATAGAAATATTAGATCAAAAAGTTCCTTTTGGAATAGATTTACTATTTAAAGATAAAGAAAACAATGAAATTTGTTTCGGAATAGAAATATGTGAAGATATATGGGCAGTAGAACCACCAAGTAATAAATTGGCACTACTTGGAGCAAATATTATATTCAATTTATCTGCAAGTAATGAAGTTATAGGTAAAAAAGAGTATAGAAGAGATTTAGTAAAAATGCAATCTGCAAAAACAATATCAGGCTATGTATATTGCTCTAGTGGTGTAAATGAATCAACTTCAGATGTAGTATTTTCTGGAGAAAGTATGATTTTTGAAAACGGTTCTTGCTTAACAAATAACCAAAGATTTGACTTTGAAAGTAATATGATTTTTACAGAAATAGATACAAAAAGACTTGCAAACGATAGAAGAAAAAATATCAGCTTTATGGGAGATTCGGTAGATTTAGAATATAGAGAAATAAAAATAAATATACCAGATAATATAGAAAATTTAACAAGAGAATATAGTAAAACTCCATTTGTTCCGGAGGATAAAAAAAAAATAAGTGAAATTTGTGAAGAAATTTTAAATATACAAAGCTATGGTTTAGCTAAAAGATTATTACATACAAACATTAATAAAACAATAATTGGAATATCAGGTGGATTAGATTCAACACTTGCTTTTTTAGTAATAATTAAGGCGTATGAGATATTAAATCTTCCAAAAGAAAAAATAATAGCAATAACAATGCCGGGATTTGGAACAACTTCTAGAACACATAATAATTCTATGAAACTTATAAATGAGTATGGAGCAACATTTAGAGAAATAAATATAACTAAAAGTTCTTTGCAGCACTTTGAAGATATAGGACATGACAAGAATATAAAAGATGTAACTTATGAAAATGCTCAAGCAAGAGAAAGAACAAAAATACTAATGGATATTGCAAATAAAGAAAATGGATTAGTGGTTGGAACAGGTGATTTATCAGAGTTAGCTCTTGGATGGTGTACATATAATGGTGACCACATGAGTATGTATTCTGTAAATGCAAGCATTCCAAAAACACTAGTAAAATATATAATAAAATGGGTTGCAGATAATAGTAAAGAAGAGTGCAAGAATATAATTAATGATATATTAGATACGCCAATATCACCAGAACTATTGCCCCCAGATGAAAATGGCAATATAGAACAAAAAACAGAAGAACAGGTTGGGCCATATATATTACATGATTTCTTTTTATATCACTTTTTAAGATATGGAGCAGAACCTAAAAAAATATACATATTAGCGTGCAAAACATTTAAAAATGACTTTAAAAAAGAAGAAATAAAGCATTGGTTACAAGTTTTTATAAAAAGATTTTTTACACAGCAATTTAAAAGAAACTGTATGCCAGATGGACCAAAAGTAGGAACAGTAAGCTTATCTCCAAGAGGAGATTTAAGAATGCCAAGTGATGCAAGTTATAATATTTGGTTAAATAATTTTTAATATATTTGGAGGGAATAATATGTTTAATTATGAAGATTATGAAAAATCAGCAGAGTATATCAAGGAAAAAATTAAAGGTAAAAATCCTAAAATAGCAATAGTGTTAGGATCTGGATTAGGAGGATTAGCAAAAGAAATAAAAAATGAAACAGTAATAAAATATAAAGATATACCTAATTTTCCAGTTTCAACAGTAGAAGGACATGCAGGAGAACTAATAATCGGAGATTTGAATGGAACAGAAGTAATTGCAATGAACGGAAGATTTCATTATTATGAAGGATATGAAGTAGCACATACTGCATATCCAATTAGAGTATTTTCTTTATTAGGAATAGAAGATATTATACTTACAAATGCAGCAGGAGGAATAAATACAGATATAGAGCAAGGAAGCCTTATGATTATAAATGACCACTTAAGCTTTTTTGCAGAATCAGTATTAAGAGGAAAAAATGAAGACAAATTTGGAGTTCGTTTCCCAGATATGTCTGAAGTATATAGTAAAGAACTAATTGAAAAATTAAGACCAATTATGTTAGAAAAGATGGGAAGATGTTATGAAGGTGTATATGCATATATGAAAGGACCTTGTTATGAAACACCAGCAGAAATAAGAGCACTAAGAATATTAGGAGCAGATGCGGTAGGAATGTCAACAGTTCCGGAAGCAATAACTGCAAGACATTGCGGAATAAATGTAATAGCAGTCTCATGCATTACCAATATGGCAGCAGGAATTATAAAAAAGGAACTTTCTCATGAAGAAGTAAAAGAAACAGCTCAAAGAGTAGAAAAGAAATTTGTAGAAATAATAAAAGAATTTGTGACAAAAATATAATTGGAGTGAAGAGATTATGAATTTACCAAATAAATTAACAATATTTAGAATTTTACTAGTACCAGTAATGGTAATAATCCCATACTTAAATATAAGTGGAAAATTTTTAAATATATCGATTGAATATTGGATAATGGGATTGATATTTGTAATTGCATCATATACAGATCATTTAGATGGAAAATTAGCAAGAAAAAACAATCAGATAACTGCATTTGGAAAATTTGCAGATCCATTAGCAGATAAAATATTAGTATTAGCAGCAATGCTAATATTTGTGGAAGCAAAAAGTTTACCAGCGTGGATACCAATTATAGTATTATTTAGAGAATTTGTAGTATCGGGATACAGACTAATAGCTGTAGAAAAAGGTGGAGAAGTAATAGCAGCAAGTATTTGGGGAAAACTAAAAACAGTAACACAAATGATTGCAATAATATTAATGTTTATAAATATTAATAATACAAACATATTTGGAGCATTTATAAGAGGAAATCTAACAGGAGCAGAGTTAATAATAAATATACTAGCAACAGTATTCATGTTGATTTCAGTAATAGCAACAATCTTCTCAGGTTGGGACTATGTAAAAAATGGTAAAGAATTATTAAAAGATTAAAAATTGGTGAAAAAGGGGTCAGACCCCTTTTTCACCAATTTAACAGAGGAGGAACTTAATTGGACAAGCAAAAAGCAAGAAAACGTATTGATGAATTAAATAAACTTACTGCATATTATGCTAAAAAATACTATGATGATGATGCACCAGAAATATCAGATTTTGAATATGATATGCTTATGAATGAACTTAAAAATTTGGAAAGAGAATTTCCAGAGTTTATAAGCAAAGATTCACTAACTCAAAAAGTTGGAGGAACTGTAAAAGAAGGATTTGAAAAGGTAACACATATTGTGCCACTTCAAAGTTTACAAGATGTGTTTTCTTTTGATGAGTTGTATAGCTTTGATGAAAGAATGAAAAAATTTGATAATAATATTAAATATGTTGTAGAAACAAAAATAGATGGATTATCAGTTGCATTAGAATATAAAAATGGTGAATTTGTAAGAGGTGCGACAAGAGGAAATGGACAAGTTGGAGAAGATATCACAGATAATTTAAAAACTATTAAAAATATTCCTAAGAAGCTAAAAGAAAACATAGATATAGTAGTAAGAGGAGAAGTTTTTATATCTAAAAAAGACTTTGACGAATTAAATGAAAAGCAAGACGAAGAAAATAAATTTGCAAATGCAAGAAACTTAGCAGCAGGTTCACTAAGACAGCTAGATAGTTCAATTACAGCTACTAGACCTCTTGATATTTATATTTTTAATGTTCAAAAAAGTGATACAATAAAATTTACATCACATTATGAGTCTTTGTTATATTTAGAAAAAATAGGTTTTAATGTAAATCCTGTAAAAATATTTTGCAATAACATAAAAGAAGCGGTAAAGGCAATAGAAAAAATAGGTGAAGATAGAGAAAAAATTCCATTTGGAATAGACGGAGCAGTTATAAAAGTTGATGATTTAGATTTAAGAGAAAAAATAGGTACAACATTTAAAGTACCAAAATGGGCTATTGCATATAAATACCCACCAGAGCAAAAAGAAACAATATTAAAAGATATTGTTTGTAATGTTGGAAGAACAGGAGTAATTACACCAATGGCAATACTAGAACCAGTAGTGGTTGCAGGTTCTAAAATATCCAAAACAACTCTTCATAATGAAGATTTTATAAAAGAAAAAGGATTAAAAATAGGTGACCATATATTAATACAAAAAGCTGGAGATGTTATTCCAGAGGTTGTAAAGGCATTGGTAGAAAAAAGAACAGGCAATGAAAAAGAATTTGAGATGCCTAAGACTTGTCCTGTTTGTGGAGCAGAAGCTGTGAGAGAAGAGGGAGAAGCCGCTGTAAGGTGTATAGGAGTTGAGTGCAAAGCTCAAAACTTAAGAAACATTATTCATTTTGCCTCAAAAGAAGGAATGAATATTGAAGGATTAGGCGAAAAAATAGTAGAGCAACTATATAACAATAAATTAATAGAAACAATAGCAGATATATATTATTTAAGGCAAGAAGATATAGAAAGCTTAAAAAAAGATGGAAAAAAATTTGCTCAAAATTTAATAGACGCAATAGAACAAAGTAAAAGCAACGATTTAGATAGATTGATTTGTGCAATTGGAATAAGACACATTGGAACAAAATCTGCAAAAACACTTGCAAGAAGATTTAAAACAATGGAAAACTTAAAAAATGCTACATTAGAAGAATTAATAATGACAGATGATGTAGGAGAAATTACAGCAAAAAGTATCTATGAGTTTTTTAAGCAAGACCAAACAAAAGACTTATTAAACAAGCTAGAAAAAGCAAATGTTAATATGGAATTAAAAAAGGAAGAAAACATTGACAATAGATTTGAAGGAAAAACTTTTGTATTAACAGGTTCATTAGAAAATTTTACTCGTGAAGAAGCAAGCAATATTATAGAAAGTTTTGGAGGAAAAACTTCTAGCTCTGTATCTAAAAAAACAGATTATGTTTTAGCAGGAGAAGAAGCAGGAAGTAAACTAACAAAAGCAGAATCACTAGGAGTAAAAATAATAACAGAACAAGAATTTGAAGAGATGATAAAATAAAGGAGAACAGAATGAATAAAGACTATAGTTTTGAACAATTATGGAAAGATTTAAATGATGGTTATCAAATATATTACACATATATGGGCACAAGATATTTGCTTAGCAAACTTACTAAAAATTGCTATTCAAAAGAAATAGTTAATTTTAGTGGAAAAGGACCACATCCAAAAACTCAAATTATAACATTAAAATCTGTAAAAGAAATACATCCTTTTATGGAAAATATAGAGTATAAAATTCAAGCATAAGGAGTTTCTTATGAATATTTTAGAAAAATATAATCAAGAACAACTTGAAAGATTTTATAAGGATTTAAATAAAACAGAGCAAAATAAGCTACAAAAAGAAATAGAGAATATTGATTTTGAACAAATAAATAGCCTGTATATAAACTCAAAAAAAGACGAGATTATTGAATTAAAAGAAATAGAACCAATTAAGTATTATATAAAAAAGAAATTAAGTAAAAGTATAATAGAAGAATATTCAAACCTAGCAAAAGAAATCTTGAGAAAAAACAAATTATGTGTTATTACAATGGCAGGAGGACAGGGAAGTAGATTAGGAGTAAATGGACCCAAAGGAATGTTTAAATTAAATATAGATAGAAAACTAAAAAGCCTTTTTGAAATAAACTGTGAAAAACTTATTAAAGCAAATAAACAATATAATATAGAAATATTATGGCTTATAATGACTAGCAAAGAAAATGATTTACAAACACAAGAATTTTTTAGAAACAATAACTATTTTGGATACCCTAAGAATAGAATAATATTCTTTACACAAAATGAAATTCCAGTTTTAGATTTAAATGGAAAGATTCTGCTAGAAGAAAAGCAAAAAATAAAAAAAGCAGCTAATGGAAATGGAGATGTTTTTGAGGCTTTAAGTAAAAATAATATTATAAATAAACTAGATAATGAGGGAATAGAATACATATCATTTATGGGAATAGATAACATTTTGGCAAATCCAATTGATTATATTTTTTTAGGAATGATGGCTTATAAAAAATACCAAGTGGCTTCAAAATCCATTTTTAAAGAAAATGCTATGGAGAAATCTGCAGTCTTTTGCAAAAGGAAAAATAGGCCATATATATTAGGATATGACAAAATTTCGAAAGAATTCTCAGAAGAAAAAGCAAAGAATGGTGAATTTCTATATAGAGACTGTAATGTTTTGGCACATCTTATGACACTAAAAGCAGTAAAAAAAGTTATACAAAAGGACCTACCATATCATAGGGTATTTAGAAAAACTAATGCACTAAATCAAAAGGGAGAAAGCATAATACAAGATAGCTTTAAATTTGAAAAATTTATATTTGATGCCTTCTCATATTTTGAAGATATGTTAGTTTTGAGAATAGAAAAAGACGAATTTGCTCCAATTAAAAATAAAGAAGATATAGAATTTGCTATAAAAGAATATAATAAAAAATAAAAATGTTTTGAAACTATTGACTTTACTACGTTTAGTTAATATAATAAGGTCAAATTCAATTGATGATGGAGGCAAAAGTAAACAAATGGCACAAGGTAAATTAGCATATTCATTTGATGACAATTTAAACAATAAAACTGATGAACAATTAGTAACTTTTGCAAAAGAAGGAAATGAGAAGGCACTAGAATACTTATTTGAAAGATACAAAAACCTTGTTAATATGAAGGTAAGTAAGTATTTTATTATTGGTGCAGAAAAAGAGGATATAGTACAAGAAGCAATGATAGGATTGTATAAAGCTGTAAAAAATTTTGAAGTGGACAAGCAGAATTCTTTTAAATCATTTGCTAATTTGTGCATAGAAAGACAGTTGATTACAGCAATAAAAACTTCAAACAGACAAAAGCATATACCTCTCAATTCTTCATTATCCTTAAACACTTCAGTATATGAAAATGATGATGATACTTCATTAATAGAATGTTTTAATTCTAAAACAGTTGAAGATCCATTAGACACTATAACAAAAAAAGAATATTACAAAAAAGTAGGAACAAAAATAGATGAGCATTTGAGCGATTTTGAAAAACAAGTTTTAGGAAGATTTGTAAAACGGAGAAAGCTATGTAACAATTGCAGAAAAACTTGACACACAAGTGAAATCGGTTGACAATGCAATACAGAGAATTAGAAAAAAAGCAATTAGAAATATAGTAGATGAGGAGGAATAATCCTCATCTTATATGCTTCTATAGCTCAGTAGGTAGAGCACTTGCGTGGTAAGCAAGAGGTCGCCGGTTCAATTCCGGCTGGAAGCCCCACTGGAAGATTTTACCAGTAAAAACCTGGTAAAAAATTAACAATTGAGAAAGCCGCTAAAACCGCAATAAATACATGGATTTAGCAGTTTTTGAAATTTTAAGAAAATTTTTAAAAAAAGAAAAATTCAAGAAAATTTAAGATTTTAGTGAAAAAACTACATTAAAATCACATTAAAACCACCAAAATATTTACATTAAAATTACATTATAAAATCAGAAGATATTATTTTTAGTTTTGATTTTATGAAAAACACAGATAAGGGTTTGGCAAATAAATTGCACCTAGATATTAAAACAATGTATATAAATAGGGGGGAACTCTTTATGGATATTAAAAATATAGCAATAGTAAGAGCTACAAATGTAATACCATTTGATGGAATAGTACGTCCAGTTAGTGAAGTGCCATATCTTGAACCAGAAAAAGGATCTGCACTTTCTTTCGGAATAAATGATTTGTTAAGAAAACAAGGAAAACTTAAAGAGATGGATTGGTCTAAACCTGAAACAGAAAGAAATGAAATAGACAAACAAAACAATGAAATTTTGAAACAGTATATGCCATATAATTCAAATTATAATTCTATGGTTTTGTGGGCTTTAAATGGAATTGTTCCAGATGATAATAGTGCAGGAGGAACTTTTGGAACTAATATTTTTTCAAATAAGGATTGTGCTATAATAGATGGACTAGAAGAGCAACTTGACCAATCTGAGATAGTTTCATTAGTACCTACAGATACAGCAATAAAAGGAAATGTTAAACTATCTAATCAAGCTATTATTTTATTAAGTAAAGAAAGATATGAATCGTTGTCACAAGAAGAAAAAGATAAATTATCAAGTTTAGATTTAAAGTTAGAGATTTTTGAAGGAGATTTAACAGAAACAGTAAATAAAACATTACAAAAATCTGGTAGATATACAGCAGAAACTTTATCATTAAGAAGAGAAGATGATGGTTATATAAAATCTGATACAAGTGATGAGGTTAGAAAAATAGTATGTGATATTGCAAATGAAAGAAGTATTGCCCAGGTATTACATTATAATGTTATTACAGGACAAAATGATGAATTAGATAAATTAGTGGATGTAAAAGATGAGTTTAAAAATGGTCTTATAGTAAGTGAATTTTACAAGAAAACATTTTTTGAATATTTGTTTTCAAAAATGGAGATTTCTGATAGAGTAAAGGCAGATGTTATGTATATACCAGATTCATCTGTATATATAGAACAATTATGTAGTGAAATAGAAAAAATTGGTATTGATGAGTATAAAAAGGTAGTTGACACATACAATCATTCATTAGAACAATTAAAACAAAGTGGAAATTTACCAACTCCACAACAAATCGTAGATTCAGTTAGGGGAAATAAAAAAATAGATTTAATATCAATGATAGAAGAATTAGAGAAACAATCCGAAGAGAATGGTAGAAAAGTAGGCATAGGTGAAATAAAAGAAGTTGCAGAAGGAGCAACAAAAACAAGTAGAGATGGAGCTATAAATGCAATTGCTAAATCAAAAGAAGAAAAAATTAAAGAAGGACCATCTCATAATGAAGAATAAACAAAGGAGAAATAAATGTTAAACCAAAGATATGCAGAAGCATCTGTAGAAGTGTTAGATATATTAGAACATATGGATCCTAATGATTTAGTAAAAGTATCCAATAAATTTATAGATTTTCTAAAAGAAAATGCTTCAAGAGAATATATGTGTAATTTTGATTATTCAAAAAAACTAAATGAAATGAATCTTAAGGAAGAAACAAGAGGATTATTAGCTCTAATGTATGAAAATTATTGGTGTCCTGAAGAAGAAAAACAGGATTTGCAAAAGAAATTTTATGAAAATGAGCAAAAATATCAAGAAGAGTTAAGACAAAAATATAATCCAGATAATATATTTAGTAAAAAGAACAAAAATATAATTGAGATAGAAGATAATCAAACTCAATTAATTGAATATAAAGAAACAATTTTTAGAAGAATTTTAAATAAAATTAAAGCACTTTTTAATATAAAATAGAAAGAGTTATATAAAATTTCCACAATCTGTAAAAAACACTGAAATATTTACATTAAAATTACATTAAAATTGGAAATTGAGGGAGCTGAAACCCTATTGAAATAGGGATTTTTTTAAAAATCGAACCGTTCGTAAGCTCCATAAAAAAATAAAAAAACAAAGAGGGATTAGTATGAAAATAGGAATAGTAGGTTTACCAAATGTAGGCAAAAGTACAATGTTTAATAGTATAACAAATGCAGGGGCAGAATGTGCAAACTATCCATTCTGTACAATAGAACCAAATGTGGGCGTTGTACCAGTACCAGACGAAAGATTAGATGTTTTAGGAAAGATGTATAATACTCAAAAAATAACTCATGCAATTGTAGAGTTTGTTGATATTGCTGGACTTGTAAAAGGAGCAAGTAAAGGAGAAGGACTTGGAAATAAATTTTTATCACATATTAGAGAGGTAGACGCAATAGCACAAGTAGTAAGATGCTTTGAAGACCCCAACATTGTACACGTAGATGGAAGTATAAATCCAATTAGAGATATAGAAACAATTAACTTAGAATTAATATTAGCAGATATAGAAACAGTAGAAAAAAGACTAGAAAAAGCAAAGAAAAATTTAAAAGCAGACAAAAAATATCAAGAAGAAATTGATTGTTTGGAAAAAATAAAAAAACATTTAGAAGCAGAAAAACCTGCAAGAACACTAGAACTTAATGATGACGAAAAAGAAATTTTAAAAGATATGATGCTTCTTACAGCAAAGCCAATCTTATATATATGTAATGTATCAGAAGAACAATTGGCAAATGCAGAAAATGATGAAAATGTAAAAAAGGTTAAAGAATATGTAAAGAACGAAAACAGTATAGCAATTCCACTTTGTGCAAAAATTGAAGAAGAGCTAACAAGTTTAGAAGAAGCAGATAAAAAAGAAATGCTAGAAGCATTAGGACTAAAAGAATCTGGATTAGATAGAGTTATAAGAGAAAGCTATTCAGTGCTAGGTTTAATGTCATTTTTAACAGCAGGAGAGCCAGAAGTAAGGGCATGGACAATAAAAAAAGGAACAAAAGCACCAGTTGCAGCAGGAAAAATACATTCAGACATACAAAGAGGATTTATAAAAGCAGAAATAGTTTCTTATGATGACCTAATAAAAGAAGGTTCAATGAATGCAGCAAGAGAAAAAGGACTAATTAGATCAGAAGGAAAAGAATATATAATGCAAGAAGGAGACATTGTTCTATTTAAATTTAATGTTTAATAAAAAATGTCGAAAAATAAATATTTTTTTAAAAAAATTTAAAAAAAACCACAAAACTATTGCAATAATTGAAAAAATGTAGTATAAATAATAGAGAATAATTTATAATAATATTATAATGTGATTAAAGGAGATAGAGATTATGTCAAGAACAAAAGAAATATTAATAAGTTTATTAGCAATTATAGTTTTAATTTTAGCAATAACAACAAATGTATTTGCAACATCTGGAGATGACATAAATGTATTGCTTAGTGGAGCTGGAAATAATAATACAGTTACACAGATACCATCAAAAGATAATAACAATACAAATAACAATACAAACAACAATAACAATAAATTAAATAACGTAGTTAACAACAAAGCAAATGTTTCAAATGCAACAGAACATGCAGATGCAGGTGTTGATTACTCAATAGTATTTATAATAGCTGTATGTGGAGTTTCAGCAATATATGCTTACAAAAAAATAAGAGACTATAATGTATAGAATTAAATAAATAAATGTTTTTAGAGCTGTTCTGCAGAACAGCTCTATTGTACGTTTAATTCCATTTCTTTGGCTTTTAAAATAAGCCTTTTTTTATTTATGTTATTACAAGTAATTAAGGTTATTTCTTTATTCCCATTTGTTTCTTGAGAAGTACAACTCATGTCATTTTTTTCAATTTCATACATTTCATAAACTTTATAATACACACACACGTTTGCTGGGGCATATATTTTTATAATGTCACCAACATCTAATAAAGAGAGTTTACTAAAAAAACGGTCATCATCAAAATTGTGCCCTGCAATACAAAGATTACCTACTTTATTTGGATCCGGACCAAAAAACTTGCAAGGTGAGATTTTAAGAAGCTCATCATTAGTTTTAGAAAGAATAGGATATTCAATATTAATTTTATCAATTTGTATTATACCAATTACATTAGCTTCATCAGAATTGTTTAACTTTACAACTGTATAATTTTGCTCATTTGAATACAAACTATCTATATTAAAAGAATTAATTAAAGTAGAAGCAAATTTTTCTTGTTTTTTTGAATTGTATAGATATACAGAAAAATATGAAACAGTGGATATAAATAAAAACAAAGAAATATATAGTAAAAATTTAAAAGATTTAGAATTATTTTTAGAATTATTTTTTTCATTATTAATACCTGTATATAATATTTGATTCATAATATATTAGTGTATATAAATATAAAATAAATATGCATATCTAATTGACATTAGAAAAATATTTATATAAAATATAAAAAACAAAGAAAATTTTACAAAAAAACAAAAGATTAAAGAGAGGATGAAAACAAATGAAAAACAAAAAGGGGATTACATTAATAGCATTAATTATAACAATAATTGTAATGCTAATATTAGTTGGAGTAACAGTTACTGTAGCTATAAACGGTGGACTATTCCAAAAGACAAAAGAAGCTGCAAAAGGAACAACAATTGAAAAAGCAAAAGAACAAATAATTGCAGATATAGCAGTGAAAATGGCAGATAAATCAGGCGCAAATATTACAGAAAATGAATTGAAAGAAATTGTAGCACCAAAATACGGAACATTAATTGAAAACGATACAGTTTTAAAATTAAATACAGGAGAAGAAGTTCCGCTAAGTGAAATATGGAATAATTTTGATGGACCACAAAAGAATGAATATGGTTATTATACAAATTGCTTATATGGAAAGGCATACATATTATATCCAGATGCTTTTTCGGAAGAACAATCAGCAGAACTAAGTAAATATTATCAAACTGGAACTTCAGTATCGTTCGCATTTAATAATGCTCATAAAAATTCTACAGAAGAGTGGAGAAAAAAATCGGAACTTTCCGATTATGAAACGGCAGAATTAGATTCATGGTGCGTTTTATTTGAAGAAAATACTTATAAAATTTATTTTGTAGAAGGCAATTCGGTTATGGAAGGTTCAGCAAAAACATTGATAAAAGAGAATGGAAGGGTGTATAGGGAAGGATATTATCCTTTCTTCTTTTCAGAAGATGGAAAAACAGTATATATGTATAACGAAGGTAGTTAAACAATAAAATCTAATTAAAAACTAAAAATAACCTCAATTAGCTAAAAATGACCTAAAATGCTTGATTTTTTTAAAAAACAGGTATATAATAATATAGCAATTGAAAAAATACTAGAAGAGTGGGAACAAATCCCACTCTTCAATTATGAAAAGGAGAAAAAATTGGCAAAGATAGAAGAAAAGATTGAAAGCCTTATTAAGCAAAACATAGAAAACCTTGGATATGAACTTTATGATGTAGAATATGTAAAAGAAGCAAAAGATTACTTCTTAAGAATCTATATTGATTCAAAAAAAGGAATAGACTTGGAGGATTGCGAAAAAGTAAGCAACAATATAACAGAATTGCTTGATAAAGAAGATATAATACAAGAACAATATTTTCTAGAAGTTTCTTCACCAGGAATTGAAAGAACTTTAAAAAGAGAAAAGCACTTAAAAGATAATATAGGAAATGAAGTTCAAATAAAACTATTTAAACCATTTGAAGGTAAAAAACAATACAAAGGAATATTAAAAGATTTTGATGAAACCAAAATAGAAATAGTTAGTCAAAATGAAGAACAAATAGAAATAGACAGAAAAAATATATCACAAATAAAAACAGTATATAATTGGTAAAAGAAAGGATGATTATAATGAAATCAATCGAAACTAAAGAATTGATAACAGCAATTGAAGAATTAGAAAAAGAAAGAGGAATAAGCAAAGAATATTTATTAAGTTCATTAGAAACTGCTTTGGTTACAGCATATAAAAGAAACTTTGATTCAGCTGAAAATGTAAAAGTAAATATGGATGAAAACACAGGAGATATAAAAGTATATGCAGTAAAAACAGTTGTAGAGGAAGTTTTAGATGATCAATTAGAAATAAGCTTAGAAGAAGCCCAAAAAGAAAATAAAAATGCAAAAATAGGTGATGAAGTAGAAATAGAAATAATACCTAGAAACTTTGGTAGAATTGCTGCACAAACTGCAAAACAAGTAATTGTACAAAAAATTAGAGAAGTAGAAAGAAATATGGTATATACAGAATATAATGACAGAAAAGGAGAAATTGTTTCTGGAATTATACAAAAAGCAGACGGTGGAACTATTGTATTAGACTTAGGAAAATTAGAAGGAATAATGCCAGTAAAAGATCAAATACCAACAGAAACATATCATGTAAATGATAAAATAAAAGCATATGTTGTTAGTGTTGAAAGAGGATTAAAAGGAACACCACAAGTGCTAGTTTCTAGAAGTCATCCTGATTTTGTAAGAAAATTATTTGAATTTGAAATACCAGAAATATATGAAGGTTTAATAGAAATAAAAAGTGTATCAAGAGATGCAGGTTCAAGAAGTAAAGTGGCAGTATATTCTACAAACGAAAATATTGATCCAGTCGGTTCTTGCGTTGGACAAAAAGGAATAAGAATTCAAAATATTATAAATGAATTAAATGGAGAGAAAATAGATGTTATAGAATGGAACGAAGATCCGGCAATATTTATATCAGCAGCATTATTACCAGCACAAGTTATGGCAGTAGATGTAAAAGAAGAAGAAAAATTTGCACAAGTAATAGTTCCAGATGATCAATTATCTTTAGCAATAGGAAAATCTGGACAAAATGCACGTTTAGCTGCAAGACTTACAAACTGGAAAATTGATATAAAAAGTGAAAGCCAATTTAGAGCATTACTAGAGAGCCAAGAAGAAACAGAAGGAACAACAGAAGAAAATTAATAAGTGCAGTGTTCGCAGTCCTTGGAGACCAGCAAAAAAAAGGGAGATAATTTTATGAAAAATGTTGTACAAAGAATGTGCATGGGATGCAATACAAAAAAAGACAAGAAAGAATTAATTAGAATTGTTGCATCAAAAGACGGAAATATTACAATAGACAAAACTGGAAAGTTATCTGGTAGAGGAGCATATATATGTGATAGCATAGAATGTTTAGAAAAAGTAATAAAAAATAAAAGATTAGAAAAAGTACTAGAAAAAAATATAAGTGAAGAAATTTATAATGAATTAAGGGGTGTAATTATTGACAAAGCTAATTAAAAACAAACCAAACAGTAAAGAAAATTATGGGGGTGATACTATTGGGTAAAATAAAAATACATGAAATAGCAAAAAAATTAGGTGTTAATAGTAAAGACGTATTAGAAAAAGCACAAGAATTAGGATTAGATGTAAAAACACATATGAGTAGTGTTGATGAGAGTGAGGCAAAGAAAATAGAAGCAAAGTTTTCAAATAATAATACAAAAAAAGAGGTAAAAGAAAAAAGAGACAATCCAGTTATAATTAGAAGAGAAGTAATTATGACTGATTCTGATGCAACAAAAAAAGAAGAAATAAAAAAAGAACAAACAAAAAGAGATAGAGATGTTGGCTTTATAGAAAGACAAAGAAAAACAGATTACAATATTGTTTATAGAAATAAACCTACAAAACCTCTTACAGTAAGCGAACTATTTGGAAAAAAAGAAGAACCTAAAAAAGAACCTGCAAAACCAGTAGTAGAAAAACCAGAAGTAGCAGAAAAAGAAGAAAAGAAAGTAGAAGTTACACCACTTGAAAAAAATGAAGAAAAGAAAACAGAAAATGCAAATAAAGAGCAAGTAAAAAAAGTTGAACCAATAAACCAAAAACCGGTACAACAAAGACCTGCTAATAGAGAATTTAATAGAGATAATCAAAGACCATACAACAGAGAAAATGGACAAAGACCTTATAATAGAGATGGACAAAACAATAGACCATTTAACAGAGATGGGCAAAGACCATTTAATAGAGATGGACAAAGACCTTTCAACAATAATAGAAACCAAGGAAATTTTGGCGGAAGAAGACCATTAGATGAAAGAGGAATTGAGAAAAACATAAAAAATATAATGGCTTCAGATGTAGTAGAAAAAGAAAATGTAAGAGAATACGCAAATAAAGCAATAGATAAACAAAAAAACAACAGATATGAGGAAAAATCGAATAAAAAAGCTTCAAAATCAAGAAGAAATGATTTTGAAGAAATAAGCAGTCATAAATTAAAAGACTTAAAACAAGAGAACAGATTATCAAATATGTTTGATGAAGGTTCTATGCTAGACTATTATGATTTAACAACAACAAGAGGAAGAAGAGGAAAGAAAAAATTACAACAAGGTGAAAACAGAGTAAAACAAAAAATATTTGATTTAACAGATATAACAATACCAGAAACAATAACAGTAAAAGATTTAAGTGCAGAACTTAAAAAAACTAGTGGAGAAATTATAAAAAAACTATTAGCCTATGGAATAATGGCAACAATAAACAATGAAATTGATTTTGATACAGCATTCTTAATAGCAGGAGAGTTTGGAGTAACTGCTCATAAAAAAGAAGTAGTTACAGATGAAGATATTTTATTTGATGATAGTGAAGACAAAGAAGAAGACTTAAAACCAAGACCACCAGTAATTGTTGTTATGGGACACGTTGACCATGGTAAAACTTCTTTACTAGATGCAGTAAGGTCTACAAATGTAATAGAAGGAGAAGCAGGAGGAATTACACAAGCGATAGGTGCATATAAGGTAGAAATAAATGGTAGAGAGATTACATTCTTAGATACACCAGGACACGAAGCATTTACAGCAATGAGAGCAAGAGGTGCTCAAATAACAGATATAGCAATATTGGTAGTTGCTGCAAATGATGGAGTAATGCCACAAACAATAGAAGCAATAGACCATGCAAAAGCTGCTGGAATACCAATTATTGTTGCAATAAACAAAATAGATGTAGAAGGAGCAAATCCAGATAAAGTAAAACAAGAACTTGCAGAATATGGATTAGTTTCAGAAGATTGGGGAGGAGATACTATCTTTGTTCCAATCTCAGCAAAGAAAAAAATAAATATAGATAATTTGTTGGAAATGGTACTTTTAGTTGCAGATATGAAAGAACTAAAAGCAAACCCAAATAAGCAAGCAAAAGGTGTAGTAATAGAAGCAAAACTAGATAAATCAAAAGGGCCAGTAGCAACAATGCTTGTACAACGTGGTACATTAGACATAGGAGATACAATTTTAGTAGGATCAGTTATAGGTAGAATAAGAACAATGACAGATGATAAAGGGCACAAAGTAAAAAAAGCTGGACCATCAACACCAGTAGAAATAACAGGTTTAACAGAAGTGCCAGAAGCAGGAGACACATTCTACGAAGTAAAAGATGAAAAAACTGCGAAACACTTAATGGAAAGAAGAAAACGTCAAGCAAGAGATAAAGCCTTAAAAGCATCATCAAGAGTTACATTAGATGATTTATTTAGCCAAATAGAAAAAGGAAACCTAAAACAATTAAATATTATAGTAAAAGCAGATGTACAAGGTTCAGTAGAAGCTGTAAAACAAGCATTAGAAAAACTATCAAACGATGAAGTAAAAGTTAAAGTAATACATGCAAATGTTGGAGCAATAACAGAAAGCGATGTTACACTTGCAAATGTATCAAATGCAATAATTATAGGATTTAATGTAAGACCACAACCAATAGCAAAAGATATGGCAGATAAAGAAAACGTAGAAATAAAAACATATTCTGTAATATACAATGCAATAGAAGACGTAGAAGCAGCTATGAAGGGAATGTTAGACCCAGTATTTAAAGAAGTAGTAATAGGAAATGCAGAAGTTAGACAAACATTTAAAATTTCAGATGTTGGTACTATTGCTGGATGCTATGTAACAAATGGTAAAGTTGCAAGAAATGCAGGAGTAAGAGTATTAAGAGATAATGTTGTAATACATGATGGTAAACTAATCTCATTAAAGAGAATGAAAGATGATGCAAAAGAAGTTGCAAAAGGATTTGAATGTGGAATTCAAATAGAAAACTTTAATGATATTAAAGAGGGAGATATAATAGAGGCATATATAATGGAACAAGTTAAAAATTAACGAACTGTAAGGACACGTTCCAAAAGGAGAAACAATGAAAAGAGAAAACGGAAATAACAGACTTAACAGAATAAATGAAGAATTAAAAAGGGAAATAAGTAATATAATTAACTATGAAGTTACAAATTCAAATGTAACAGGAATGGTCAGTGTAACTTCTGTAAAAATTTCCCCAGATTTAAGATATGCAAAAGTTAAAGTTAGCATATTAAATTCTAGAAATGTTAAACAAACATTGGCAGGTTTAAAATCTTCTTCTGGATTTATAAGAAGTAGAATTGCTCAAAGTGTTAACTTAAGGGTAACGCCAGAATTAGTTTTTGAGTTAGACGATTCAATGGAATATGGAGAAAGAATAGACACAATTCTAAAAGACATAATGAAAGATATTAAACCAAATGAATAAAGGAGATTAAATATGACCCTAGATAATATTATAGAAGAAATAAATAATGCATCAAGCATAGTAATATTAACACATGAAAACCCAGATGGAGATGCAATAGGAAGCAGTTTGGCACTATATAATGGACTAAAACAATTAGAAAAAAATGCTGACGTTATAATACCAGAATACTCAAATACATATAAGTTTTTACCAAATGCAAGTGATATAAAAAAAGAAGGAAATGCAGATTCATATGATTTAGCAATAGCATTAGATTGTGGAGATATAAAAAGATTAAATGGGTTTGCAAAATATTTTGAAGACGCAAATACAAAAATATCAATAGATCATCATAGTGCAAATACAATGTTTGCAGATTATAACTTTGTAAATCCAGCAGCTCCAGCGTGTTGCCAAATATTAATTACAGTTTTAGAAGCACTAGGAGTAACAATTAATAAAGAAATAGGTACATGTTTACTAACAGGAATAATTACAGACACAGGCGGATTTAAGTATTCAGGGGTAACAGCAGAAACTTTTGAATTTACAGCAGAGCTATTAAATAAAGGAGTAAAAGTATCAGACATATATAAAAGAGTAATGCAAACAATATCAAAAACTCAATTTGAATTAAGAAGAATTGCAATGAATAGAATAGAGTTCTTTGAAGATGGAAAGATTACATTTACATACATAACAAAAGAAGATGAAGATAAAGTAAATGCAGGAATAAATGATTACGATGGAATAGTAGAAATGGGAAGAGATATAGAAGGCGTAGAAGTATCAATATTCTTTAGAGAGAAAGATGATGGATATAAAATTTCTTTACGTTCAAACGACTATGTTAATGTTTCTGACATATGCTTAATGTTTTCAGGCGGAGGTCATATAAGAGCCGCTGGAGGTAGCATAAACTTACCATTTGAACAAGCAAAAACAAAAATAATAGAAGAGTGTAAAAAACACTTGAAATAATAAGTAAATTTGAATACTGACAACACCAGATGACAAGAGGGACATAGCTCCTCATACAGAGAATATCATAAGAATAAGCTGTGTCCCTATACTTTAGAAAAATCAAAAAAGAGACTAATATAAAATGAGGTAACAGTTAATGAATGGACTATTAATAATAAACAAGCAAAAAGGTTTTACTTCACATGACGTTGTAAATGTTATAAGAAAAAAATTAAATACTAAAAAAGTAGGACACACCGGTACACTAGATCCAAATGCTACCGGTGTTTTGCCAATTTTAATAGGAAAAGGAACAAAAATTTCTAAATACCTAATGGAACATGATAAAACATATATAGCTACACTTAAATTGGGAGAAAAGACAGATACAGGAGATAGCGAAGGACAAGTTATAGAAGAAAAACCAATACCAAAAGATT
>ERZ809224.672-NODE-672-length-30201-cov-29.840576_pt1 | contig 30201 bp, 19 predicted proteins | sample MGYA00520513_ERZ809224 | MGnify/ENA primary metagenome ERZ809224 (study PRJEB31576, sample SAMEA3212658) | Homo sapiens | biome: human-gut; feature: human gut; material: fecal | place: Sweden | collected 2012 ... | reverse complement strand
GCTTTTTGGCGCTTCGCCTAAGCCCTTGTTTGCCCCCAACTTTCCGTGAAGAACCAGCAAAGTTCTCCTTCGCTCCACCGTTCAGAGGCGCTGCCCTTTATCCCAGCGTGATGCTGACCGCGCCATCCGGGCTGACATTCAGTTTCATACACAGCAAGTATCGCTTGTAAAACGCTTCCTTCTCCTTGTCCGTCATCATAATCCACGAGTTTTGCAGCGCCGTCTCCATCATCTCGCGAACGTTGAATGGTTTCGCGCTTTCTCCCGCCAGCTGCTGATTGATTTGCTCCTGAATTGCATTGATCAGCGTGCTGGTTTTGATGTTGTACGACGCCGCCGTACAGAAGTCGTCAATGAAGCAGAACGGGATTTCATGCTGCGCCAAGGTGTCCATGATGGCCATGCCCGTTTTTCCCTTCTCCAGCATAACAAGGAAGCGGACACTGTCCAGCTGGCGAATCATCGCCCAGTAGTCGCTGTCCGACGAAACAAGGATGACCGCATCCACGCCGGAGGTATACACTTCGCGGCTTGTCCGCACCGCCAGCGCCATATCACACTGCGATTTGTTCTGGTTCAGCCGCTCGACCTTAATATGTTCCAGCTCAAGGTTCGCTTTTTCATCCACCGCCGTAGAGAGCGTGCGGTCAACCAGCGTTTTCCATTGTGCCGTTGTATACTCGCTGTCAAACAGAATCACCTTGGATATTTTGCCCAGCTGCTCGGTCGGGAGGCTGCTCAGCGCCGCCGCGAGCTTCACGGCATCCGAATTTTCGCAGTCCACCGCAATCAGGCATTTTTTGCACTGCCCCAGCAGCCTGCCCAGATTGCGCATCGTGTGGTTGCCCGCATCGCGCACCAGCGACAGGTTTTCAAAGCGGTCCTCGTGGCGCTCATAGAGAATCGTTACGAATTTTTCATCATTATAGAGGATGTTGCCCTTGCTCTCCGGGCTTGTGGAAACGGCATCCCAGTTAATCCAGCAGTGGAACGGATAGCGGCGGGTATCGCTTTTATAGTATTCCCCTGCTTTTTTGATACCATCTTTTTTCGTCCCGTTCGGCATCAGGAAAATGGGTTTCACATAGTCCCACTTCACCCATTCCGGGAAAAAGCGCGCCACCTGATTGATTCGGTTGCTGATTTCACAATTGATGCTGATAATGTATTCGTCAATATCCGGCTTTGCTTTGTAAATTCTGACGCCGTCCTGTTCCAGCTGCGCCACCGCTTCTGATGGAATGAGGTTCGGCACGCTGCCGATATTGCGGAAGCTCATGCGAAATTCACTCACAATGGCTGGATAATTGCGTTCCATCGCCGTGCGAATGCGGCACAGATTGCGGATAATGCGCGCCTCTTTGTGCGCATCCAGCTCTTCGTAACTTTTCAGCAGAAACGGCCTTGCATTTTCTTCGCCAAAGTTTTCTTTGTCGATGCCAATAAGGTATGCCATCGGCGACACCAGCGTGTACGTTGAATTCTGGAACTCATTGTAGATGATTTTTTTGTCAAGCGCCGATGGCTTTTGCTGATTTTCCGGATTCTCATCGTCTATTTCAAGTGCTTGAACGAGTTTTGATAAATCAGCGAGATTATTGGAGGTGATTGTTTTACGCGCTTTCGGTTGGGTTTTCGTTTTCTTTGCCATGTGGAAGACTCCTTTTCTGTATTTTTTTGTTCATTTCCATCATACCATTTTGGCGGCGGCATTGCAAGGGCAGCAGCGCACAAATATATTCCTGCTTTGCGCATTGTTTTTCCCGGAAGTGCTTGACAAAAAGTGCTCGATAGTTTTATTTTTCTTGACAACAGATTATTATGATGCTATACTATTATTAGCATTAGATACACACAAATTGATTATATCGGGAGGGTTTTCTGTATGGAATACGTCACCCACCTCCGCGAGGACGGCAGCTATCAGCCACTCAAGGAGCATTTGGAAGGCACAGCGACGCGTTCTGCGAAATTCGCCGCTTCTTTTGGATCGAGTTCTCACGCCGAAAGAACAGCCTTGCTGCACGATATCGGCAAGTACAGCCCCAACGGGCAGCGCCGCCAGCGTGACCCGGAACACACCGCCAAGTTGGACCACAGCACGGCAGGTGCGAAGGCGGCGGCAGATTTGGACGATATGCACGCGGCGTTTGCCATTGCGGGGCATCACGGCGGTCTGCCCGACTTGGGAACCCGTCTCAGCCTCGATGATGGCACATTGTGCGCACGGCTGAACAAAAAGCTGACCGGCGGCGACGATCCCTCCGCGTGGCGCAGTGAGATTTCACTGCCAACAGGCGTTCAGCTCACACCGCCGTGGCTTCCACGGAATGATGTGCGCCTGACTGCCATGTACATCCGGATGCTGTTCTCCTGTCTGGTGGATGCTGATTTTCTGGATACGGAGCGCGCGCTCAACGAAAAAGAAATGCCGCGCGGCATCGGCGATTCCATGCCCGCGCTGCTGGAAAAGCTGCAAGCGCACGTTGCCAAATGGCTGGAAGAGCCCAAGTCCGACCTCTGCGCGCTGCGCAACGAGGTGCTGCGGCGCTGCCTGCGTGGCAGCGAAGATCCGCAGGGCTTGTACAGCCTGACCGTCCCCACGGGCGGCGGCAAAACGGTTTCGTCGCTTGCCTTTGCGCTCAGCCACGCAGTGAAGCATGACATGAAGCGCATCATCTACGTCATCCCCTACACCAGCATTATCGACCAAAATGCGAAGGTCTTTCGGGAGATTCTGGGCGATGAGAACGTGGTGGAGCATCACAGTCAGGTGGATTTGCCCGATACGGATGCCGAAACGCCCGATGCCCTCCGCAAGCGCCTTGCCTGCGAAAACTGGGATGCCCCCGTTATCGTCACGACCGCCGTGCAGTTCTTTGAATCCTTCTACGCCGCCAAGCCCGGCCGCTGCCGCAAACTCCACAACGTCGCCAACAGCGTGGTGATTTTTGACGAGGCGCAAACCCTGCCGATTTCGCTGATGCGTCCCTGCGTTTCGGTGATTGACCAGCTGGTGCAGCATTACGGCGTCACCGCCGTTCTCTGTACCGCGACGCAGCCCGAATTGCTGTCCATTTTCAGCGGCTTCACCGCGGGCACACGCATTCAAGAGCTTGTTCCCGACCCGGATGCGCTGTTCAGCAGCCTTCGCCGCGTCACCTTCCAGCAGGACGGGACGCTTTCGGACGAGGAATTAGCCGCGCGGATTCGTCAGGAAAATGCCGTGCTGTGCATCGTCAATTCCCGCAAACAGGCGCGCAGCCTGTACGAAGCCCTGCCGGAAGAGGGGCGTTTCCATCTCTCCACGCTGATGAACGCCATCGACCGTGAACGCACCATTGCCACAATTCGCGAACGCTTAGACAAGAAACAGTGCTGCCGCGTCATCTCCACCAGCCTGATTGAAGCGGGCGTTGACGTGGATTTTCCGACCGTATACCGCGAATTAGCCGGACTGGACAGCATTCTGCAAGCCGCCGGACGCTGCAATCGCGAGGGAAAGGAAGCGGCGCAGGACAGCATCGTCCACATCTACCAGACCGAACACGCGGTTCCACCCATCATGCGCCCAAACATTGAAAGCTGCCGCACAGTGCTGCGCCTGTATGCTGAGGACATCGGCAGCCGCAAAGCCATCCACGCGTATTTTTGCGATTTGCTCTTCAAGCGCGGCGAAAATCAGCAGCGTTCACGACCCGTTTCGTCCGAAAATGATTTACTGGATACCAGCAAAACGCTGTCATCCGAAGCAAGATTTGCTTTCCGCGAAACCGCCGAGCATTTCCGCTTTATCGACACAGATACGGTAACGGTGTACATTCCGACACCTGAAAACAGCGAGGACATCAAAGCCCTGCGTGATGGGCACTATTCGCGTGAGCTTTTCCGCCGCCTGGGGCGCTGCGGCGTGAGTATCTACCGCCGCGAGTATCAGGCGTTGTGCAGCATCGGCGGTGTCACGGAAATTGCCGATGCGCACTGCGGCATTCTAAGCGACATCAAATTGTACACGCCGGAATGCGGCTTGCAGGTCAGCTGCACAAGCGGGCTGGCGCTGTTCTCCTGACGTATATATAATGAAGAAAATCAGAAACGGGCGGCAAGCATTGCGCTCACCGCCCGCCCCGTTAGATAATTATCTAACACAGTATTTCAACCCACAGATAGAAGCAGCGAATTACCCGCCGTTTCTATCCGACTTTGGCATTTTATCATCTTTTCGCTGACGTGTCAAACCATGCTTAATAATCTTTCGTTATAATTGTCTAATACAGTGAAAATCAGTCCTTGACTCATGCACTATCCTGTGCTATACTGTTCTTGTCACCTGAAAGGAGGTGGAATTTTCACGATTCCCGTTCGTTCCCTACGACCTGCCACTTGTCCACATCGGCAAGTGTTGATTTTAGCAAAAGCATGAGGAGGTGAACCAATGTCCATCAAAATGGAGGTGTGGGGCGACTACGCTTGCTTCACCCGGCCTGAAATGAAGGTTGAACGTGTGAGCTATGACGTTCCCACGCCCAGTGCAGCCCGCGGAATGGTGGAAAGCGTATATTTTCATAATGGTCTTCGTTGGATAATAGACCGCATCTACGTCTGCAATCCCATCCGTTTCATCAACATTCGTCGTAACGAAGTAGCATCCAAAGTTTCCAAGAATAAGATTTTGAGTGAAGCCAACGGCAAAGCTCTTTCCTATATCAACCGCCGAAAAGAAACACAGCAGCGTGCCACCACCATGCTCCGCGACGTACATTACGTCATTGAAGCACACTTCGAGATGACCGACCAAGCCAATCCGTCGGACAATCCCGGCAAGTTTCAGGACATCGTGAAGCGGCGGCTGCGCAATGGTCAGGCGTATATGCAGCCTTATCTTGGCTGTCGGGAATGCACGGCGCATTTCCGCCTTTGGGAAGGCGGCGACATTCTCACCATCGACGAAACGCGGGATTTGGGCTATATGCTTTACGATATGGACTATTCTGATTCCCAAAACATCCAGCCGATGTTCTTCCGGGCGCAGATGGTGCATGGTGTGATTGATTTGACAGACTGTGAGGTGGTGAAATGATTCTGCAATCGCTCGTGCGGTGCTATGATTCGCTCGCCGCACAGGGCAAATTGGAGCGTCCCGGCTGGTCGGTCGTCAAGGTGCAATGGGGCTTGTATCTGACTGCTGACGGGCAGGTGGAGTCGGTGGAAATGCTCGGCACAGCCAACGAGAAAGGCAAGCTGATTCCGCGCACAATGTTCCTGCCAACCCCCGCCAAACGTACCAGCGGTCACAAAGCAGCCAGTTTTTTGTGTGACAACGCCAAATACTTGCTCGGCATTACTAATGAGCCATACAGTGGTACAGGCAAGGATCCCCTCAAAGATGCTGAAATTTGTTTCCGCACAAGCGCCAAGAAGCATCATGCGCTGCTGGACGGCATATCCTGCCCGATGGCGCAGGCGATTCTCCGCTTCTTCGACACTTGGCAACCCGAACAGGCAATGCAATTTCCTGCCCTGTCGGATCATTTTGACGAGCTGTGCAAAAGTAGCAATTTAGTTTTCTGCATGACCGACGCATTCGGCGTGACCACGATGTCACAGGATATACCAGAAATTCAAGCAGTTTGGGACGAAGCTGCGAACAGCAGTACGGAAGATAATATCACGCGAGGACGTTGTCTGGTCACGGGCGAACTGGATACCATTGCGCGCCTGCACCCTGCTATCAAGGGGATAACTGGTGCACAGCCCTCTGGCGCATTACTTGTTTCCTTCAACAACAATTCCTTCGAATCCTACGGTCGAGAGGAAGCACAAGGCTTGAACGCCCCCGTCGGAAATCGCGCCGCCTTTGCCTACGGCGAAGCGCTCAACTACATGCTGCGCGTGAAGGACTACCACAGTCTGCTTGGGTCTACCACGCTCGTTTACTGGGCGGAAACGGCGCAATCAGCTTATAGCGACTGCTTTGCCGCCATGTTGGGAACAAATAACGACATGACGCAGAATATGCTGGACGGCATCATGAAAGCCATCCGCCTTGGGCAGGATATTCAGTGGAAGAATGTTCCGCTGAATTCCAGCGTTCCCTTCTACATTCTTGGATTGACACCGAATACGTCCCGCTTGTCGGTTCGTTTCTTCCTGCAAGGGACGTTCGGCGATTTTGCCGCGAATTTGGCGCGTCATCAGGAGCGCTTGAACATCATTCGCCCTTCCTATGACACGCGGGAAACACTTTCCGCTTATGCACTGCTTAAAGAAACCACTCGTAATTCCGATGACGATGATGCTGCAAAAAATGAAAGTGCGAAAAAGCACATGTCTAAAAGGAAGTCAGAAAATGACGGTGAAAAAAAGTCGCTGACTTTTTCAGACATTCTCATCAGGAATTTGCTTTGCGCGATTCTCAACAATACGCCCTACCCTGTCGCGCTGCTGACGCAAACCGAATTGCGCATCCACGCGGAACAGAAGATTAACCGCGGCAAGGCAGCGATTATAAAAGCATGGCTGCTGAAAAACGGCAGTAATCCGCAATACAAGGAGGTCATCGACGTGCAACTCAATGAGCAAACAACCTATGTGCCGTATGTGCTTGGGCGTCTTTTCGCTGTACTGGAAAAAGTACAGCAAGAAGCTTATGAAAGTGCTGGGCGCAAAATAAACCGTACCATTCGAGATCACTATTTTGGTTCTGCCTGCACAACGCCCGGTATCATTTTTCACATTTTAATTGACCGTATAAACAGATATTATCTTCCGAAAATTTCTTCCGAAGGTCTCCGAATTGTCCGCGACAGGCAGATAACCGAATTGATGGGCATGATTCATGAAAGCTATCCCGCGCGCCTGAACCTGCAGGATCAGGGCATTTTCCAGCTGGGCTACTATCACCAGAAGCAGAAGTTCTTCACGAAAAAGGAGGAAAACAGCAATGTCTGATGTGATTCGCAACCGGTATGATTTCGTGGTGCTGTTCGATGTGCAGAACGGCAATCCCAACGGCGACCCCGATGCCGGCAACATGCCCCGTACCGACCCGGAAACGGGTCTGGGGCTGGTGACGGACGTGTGCATAAAGCGCAAGATTCGCGACTATGTGGCAACCGTCAAGGAGGGCGACCCGCATTTCGGCATTTACATTCAGGATGGAATCACGCTGAATCGTCGTGACAGAGACGGCTTGGATGCCTGCGGCTGTGGCAATCTCACAGATGACGACCAAAAGAGCAAGAAAAAATTGAAATCGACCGACGAGAATATTGAAGTCAAGTTGCGCGACTACATGTGCAGCCACTACTACGACATTCGAACGTTCGGCGCAGTCATGACAACATTCGTCACAGCGAAGCTGAACTGCGGTCAGGTGCGCGGTCCGGTACAGCTGGGCTTTGCCCGCAGTATCGACCCCATCGTGCCACAGGAAATTACCATCACCCGCGTCGCCATCACCACGGAAAAGGATGCCGAAAAGAAGGATACGGAAATGGGGTGCAAGTACATCGTCCCGTACGGGCTGTACCGCGTGGAAGGGTTCGTATCCGCAAATCTGGCGCGCAAGACCACGGGATTCAGCGAAGAAGACCTCGCCCTGTTGTGGGATGCCATCCTCAACATGTTTGAAAACGACCACTCCGCCGCGCGCGGCATGATGGCAGTGCGCAAGCTCATCATCTTCCGCCATGAGAAGGAACTGGGCAACGCCCCCGCGTGGAAGCTGTTTGAACGCGTGCGTGTAGCGCGTAAGGCGGATGTAACGGTTCCGCGCAGCTTTGCGGACTACGAGTGGACGGTGGATGACGCGAATCTGCCGGACGGCGTCACCTGCGAAGTGAAGGGGTGACGCAGCAGGACGCGACCCTCTCCGCCTTGCAGCATTACGCCTACTGCCGCCGCCAATGGGGATTGATTTTTCTGGAGCAGCAGTGGGCAGAAAATGCGCACACGGCGGAGGGGCAAGTGTTCCACCAAACGGCGCATCACGGCCCGGAAGCGGAATTGCGCGGCGATACGCTGATTCTGCGCGGACTGCGGTTGGAATCCGCCCGCCTGCACCTGCACGGCGTCAGCGACGTGGTGGAGTTCCACCGCAGTCCCGACGGTGTTGCGCTGCACGGACGCGAAGGGCTGTGGCTGCCGTACCCGGTAGAATACAAAAAAGGGTCAGACAAAACGCAGGATGCCGACGAGGTGCAGCTGTGCGCACAGGCGCTCTGCTTGGAGGAGATGCTCTGCTGCGCCATCCCGGAGGGCAGCTTGTTTTATGGCGAGTCCCGCCGACGGACGCGGGTTGCGCTGGATGAATCCCTCCGTGCGCGGACGTTGTCGCTTCTGGCGGAACTGCTGGAGAATCAGGCGCGCGGACATACGCCATCCGTTCGGGCGCACAAGGGCTGCAATGCCTGCTCGCTCAAGGATGTATGCGTTCCGCGGCTCAGCCGAACTGGCAGCGTCCGCGCCTACATGCACGCCCGTATTGCGGAGGATTCGCCATGAGAAAGATGCTGAATACGCTGTTCGTGACGACGGAAGACGCCTACTTGTCGCTGGAAAACGAGAATATCGTCGTCCATGTGGGCGAGGAAAAGCGCGCGCAGTATCCCCTGCTGATGCTGGAGGGCATTCTGACTTTCTCCTACAAAGGCGCAAGTCCAGCACTCATGGGTGCTTGCGCAGAGCGCGGTATTGGGCTGACGTTTCTGACGCCGCGCGGGCGATTTTTAGCACGCGTCTGCGGCAGCGAGCGCGGCAATGTTCTGCTGCGCCGCGAGCAGTATCGGCGCGCCGACAGCCTATCCGCCAGCTGCCTGATTGCACGGAATTTCATCTTCGGCAAGGTATACAATCAGCGCTGGGTGCTGGAGCGTACCATCCGTGACCACGCCTTGCGCGTGAATGTGCAGGCACTCAAGAATGTTTCCGCTGCGTTAGATGCCAAGCTGCCGCAAATTGAATCAGCGGTTGATTTAGATGTGCTGCGCGGGCTGGAAGGCGACGCATCCGCCGATTATTTTTCGGTATTCGACGAAATGATACTGACTCAAAAGGCGGATTTCTTGCTGAACGGCCGCAATCGCCGCCCGCCGCAGGACAACATGAACGCCCTGCTTTCCTTCGCCTATGTTCTACTCGCCAACGACTGCGCTGCCGCGCTGGAAAGCGTAGGGCTGGATGCCTACGTCGGCTTCATGCACCGCGACCGTCCGGGGCGCACGTCGCTCGCCCTTGACCTGATGGAAGAACTGCGCGCCCCGATGGCAGATCGCCTCTGCATCACGCTGGTGAACAACCGTGTGCTGCAGGACAAGCACTTCGACCGGCAGGAGAGCGGCGCCGTCTTCCTGAACGATGCCGGGCGCAAGCAGTTCTTGACCGCGTGGCAAAACCGCAAACGCGAAGAAATCACCCACCCGTTCCTGAAAGAAAAAATCATGTGGGGGCTTGTTCCCTATGTACAGGCGCTGCTGCTTGCGCGCACCCTCCGCGGCGACACAGACGGTTATCCCCCATTCCTCTGGAAATAACCCGAAAGCGAGGCGTTCCCGATGCTGGTTCTAATCACCTACGATGTTTCCACCGTCGATGCAGACGGCAAACGCCGCTTGCGGCAAGTTGCCAAGCGCTGCGTCGTCCACGGTCAGCGCGTGCAGAATTCCGTATTTGAGTGCTCTTTGGATGCCGCACAGTACAAGCTGCTTCAGGCGGAACTTCGGCAGCTGATTGACCCGGAAAAGGACAGTTTGCGCTTTTACAACCTCGGCAATCACTACGAAAGCCGGATTGAGCACATTGGCGTGAAGACGAGCTACGCCCCGGAAGGGCTGCTGATGCTGTAAGGGCGCGCCGCGCGAATCGCCCGTGCGAAGCGCAAGCCTCCAGCCTTTTGCAGGGAGGTTCGCACCGGATTTTGCGGTCTTTTCGGCAAAATTACCGCATTTTCGGCTAAGCTGATTCTCAAAAGGACTGTTTTGTGGTATACTTTTTGTGCAAAGCCTATGATTCTGATCGACAGAATTGTTACTTTGCGCTGTCGCTCCCCGTGCGGGGAGCGTGGATTGAAATCTTATCGGTCAGTACATCACCGCGAACGGTCATACCGGCAAAGCCATCAACAGGGTGTGGATGCTCCGCAAGGATTTTCATGTCGGCCTCAAAGCCAGCGATAAAGCCCTTGTTCTGTTCGATCTGCTCCGGGAAGTAGCGCAGGAGGTTGTCCTCCAAACGATACTGCTGACTCTGATGATTGGCTTTCATCAGCTTCAGCCGAGCCACATCTACATCCAAGTCCATCTTTTCCTTAATGCGTTCGTCACCGGCACAGAGCGCCTTGATCTCCGCATAGGACAAAGCGGTTTCGTCGATATCGTCGCAGGAGCGCACCGGAGATTTGGAGGTCATGATCTGCGAGATAAACTTCTGCTTGTTCTCCAAGGTCTGCCACAGATACGCATCGAAGGTGGCCTCCGTCACATAGCGGTAAATATGAACTTCGGGGTTCATATTACCTTGGCGGATGATACGACCGGAGCGCTGTTCCAAGTCGCCCGGTCTCCACGGCGCATCGAGGTCATGGAGCGCAATAAGCCTGTCCTGGACATTCATACCGGCACCCATTTTGAAGGTCGAACCCATGAGCACTCGTACCTGTCCGGAACGGACTTTGGAGAAGAGTTCCTTCTTACGGGCTTCGGTATTGGCCTCATGGATAAAGGCGATTTGTTCCCGTGGGATGCCTCTGGCAACGAGTTTTTCGCGGATGTCATCGTACACGGTGAACCCAGTTTCTTCCTCAACGCCGTCTTTCTCTGCAAGGTGCTCCAAGGCTCGGATCTCCGGACTGTCGAGGTTGCCTGCAGGGGCTTTTGCTGCTCTCTTGGAGCCTGTGTTTTTCGGAGTGGAAAGGTCGCAGAAGACAAGCTGGGTCAGCTTGTTCTCGTGACCTTCCTCCCAAATGCGGTGAATGTTGTCCACACACATATTGACCTTGCTGGTCGGCTCGTCGGGCAGATTGGGGTTGATGATACGCTGATCCAAGCCGAGCTTGCGTCCGTCCGAGGTGATCTTCAGCATGTTATCGACCGAAGCATCCACGATACCGGCATGGACTTTAGCTGCGCGTTCAGACAGTTCTTGCACCATAGCCTGCTGAATTTCAGTAGGCTGCGCCACTTCGTTGTGGTAGATCGGGGTCGGTGTCGGCAAGTTGAGCTGATCGGCGGTTTTAATGTCTGCCGCTTCTTTGAACAGGTTCATGAGTTCGGGCAGATTAAAGAACTTCGCAAATCGAGTTCTCGCACGGTAGCCCGTGCCCTCCGGTGCAAGCTCAATGGCCGTGGTGGTCTCTCCGAAAGTGGAGGCCCAACAGTCGAAGTGCGCCAAACCCTTATTGCGGATGGTGTCGTGCTGCAGGTAACGCATCATCGTGTACAGCTCCGTCATGGAGTTGCTGACGGGCGTTCCGGTAGCAAACACAACGCCGCGGCTGTCGGTCAACTCGTCGATATAGCGGCACTTCAAGAGCATGTCAGAGGATTTCTGCGCATCGCTGGTGGAAAGTCCCGCGACATTCCTCATCTTAGTGTAGAGGAAGAGGTTCTTGAAACTGTGTGCCTCGTCAACATAGAGCCGGTCAACGCCGAGCTGTTCAAAGGTGATAACATCGTCCTTGCGGCTGCTGTCCTGCAGCTTTTTCAGACGAGTTTCCAAGCCCTTCTTTGTGCGCTCCAGAGACTTGATTGTGAAGCGTTCGGCGCGACTTGCTCTCATTTCAGCAATACCGTCCTCAATCTCTGCGATCTGCTCCTGCAGAAGTCGCTCCTGCCGTTCCTGCGATACAGGGATTCTTTCAAACTGGCTGTGTCCGATGATGATTGCATCATAGTCGCCGGTTGCGATTCTGCCGCAGAACTTCTTGCGGTTTCTTGGCTCGAAGTCCTTTTTGGTTGCGGCAAGGATATTCGCGGAGGGATACAAGCGGAGGAACTCACTTGCCCATTGTTCGGTCAAGTGGTTCGGGACAACAAAAAGCGGCTTCTGGCACAAGCCGAGTCGCTTGCTTTCCATAGCCGCTGCAACCATTTCAAAAGTTTTGCCTGCACCAACTTCGTGTGCAAGGAGCGTATTGCCGCCGTAGAGGATGTGGGCAACCGCGTTTTTCTGATGCTCACGGAGCTTAATCTCGGGGTTCATACCGCTGAATACGATATGGGAGCCGTCATACTCTCGGGGACGGGTAGAGTTGAAAAGCTCATTATACCTTGTGACAAGCTCCTGCCGTCTGTCGGGATCTTTCCAAATCCAGTCTTGGAAAGCGTCCTTGATGGCCTGCTGCTTCTGCTGTGCCAAGGTGGTCTCCTTGGAATTGAGCACACGCCGCTCTTTGCCATCGGGGTCGGTTACGGTGTCATAGATACGCACATCGCGCAGATTCAGAGTGTCCTCCAAAATCTTATAGGCGTTGGCGCGGTCGGTGCCGTAGGTCATATAGGCGTTCACATCACTATAGGACGGCTGAGATTTGCCGGTGATATTCCACTCTGCAGAGAACGGTGAGAAGTTGACTTCGATGCTTCTGCGGAGGTAGTACGGAGGCTCAAAGGTTTCCACCATGAACTGCTGGATGTAGGATTTATCAATCCATGTCGCACCCAGGCGCACTTCAATTTCGGACGCATCAAGGTCTTTGGGCTGTGCGGAGCGAAGCGCCTCAACATTGTCGAGAATGTAGTGGTGCTTCTCTGTGCCCTCGGTGTACTCCAAGGCTTTCTGATAATAGGCCAGTTTCTCACGGACATTACCGGACAGGAAATCATCTGCCGTTCTCCAAGTGTAGGAGCCATCGGGCTTTCTGTTGAAATCCATATAGATAACGCCGCGCAGGTCGCTTGCCAGTTCCTCTTCGGTCTTGCCAGTGAGCGAGGACATATACGGCATATCAACCTTGGCTCTTTCTGCTATGGAAACTGCCAGAGCTTCCGAAGCGGTGTCAACCGAAGTTACGACCTCGCTGGGCTTGATCGTGCGCTTGGTGAACATATCCGCTTTGCGCTTCAGATTGTTGTCCTCGTCGAGAACTTCCAAGGAGCAAAGCAGATAGTAGGAGCTGTCATCGGCAAAGGCAAGCGCATTGCCACGGCTGTTGATAAGGCCGTGTTTTGCGGTGAAGTTGTCGTAGAGTTCGTTCAACTCCCGCTGAGTCTGTCGGATAGTCTCATCGGAGATATATCCGTCCATCTGCTGACCGATCAGCTTCTGAACACAGTCACGCAGTTCAACCATGCCCTTAACACGCTCCGTTGCTGTTGCGTTCAGTTCTGGCTTCACCATGCGGCTGTTTTCTCTGTAGTAAACATCGCCGTCAACTACGGTGTAACTGTAGTTCTTCACATTGGGGTCTGCAGGAATAGAGGTGTCGATTGCTTCACCCTCACCAAGATCGGGCAGCTCAGCTTCCGTGTAAGTGCCGCGAATATGCTTCACGGCCTCCGCAAGCTGTTCTTTCAGAGACACGCCCTCGAGGGGTTCGAGGGTAAATTCCTGCTTGCCGTACTGAGTGCTTTCCGAAGTCTCTCTGCCGAGCATCATTTCGGGATGATCGATAAAGTAACTGTTGATCGCAAAGCCGTCCTTGTTCTGCCCAAGGTGTACCCAATCGGGTTCGATCTCAATGGGACGATCCCGCTTCTGCAGGAACAGAATGTCGGACACAACTTCTGTACCGGCATTTGCTTTGAACGCGGTGTTAGGAAGTCTGATCGCGCCGAGCAGTTCCGCTCTCTGAGCGATATACTTGCGAACTTCGGGCGACTGCTTATCCATTGTGTAGCGGGAGGTCACAAAGGCCACCACGCCACCCGGACGAACTTGGTCGATTGCCTTGGCAAAGAAATAGTCATGGATGGAGAAGCCGAGCTTGTTGTAGGCGCGGTCGTTTACTTGGTACTGACCGAAAGGCACATTGCCAATGGCAAGATCGTAGAAGTCCCGTCTGTCGGTGGTCTCAAAACCTGCCACGGTAATATCTGCCTTGGGATAGAGCTGCTGTGCGATACGGCCCGTAATGCTGTCCAGTTCAATGCCGTAGAGCTTGCTGTTCTGCATGGATTCGGGCAGACAGCCGAAGAAGTTGCCGATACCCATAGCAGGCTCCAAGATATTGCCGGTCTGGAAGCCCATCTTTTCAACGGCATCATAGATCGCGCCGATGACAACGGGACTGGTATAGTGCGCGTTCAGCGTGGAGCTTCTCGCTGCAGCATATTCTTCCGGGGACAGGGTTGCGTACAGTTCTGCAAACTCGTTCTTCCAGTTGTCCTTTGTTTCATCAAAGGCATCTGCAAGCCCGCCCCAACCGACATACTTGGAGAGAACGGCCTGTTCCTCGGGAGTTGCCTGTCTGCCGTCAAACTCCAATTCTTTCAGAAGGTTGATGGCATCCATATTCATGCGAAACTTGGCCTTTGCTCCACCTTCACCCAAGTGGTCATCGGTGATACGAAAGTTCTGCGCGGGAACAGTATTGACACTCGGAGCAGAATGTTCAAGTTCCTGTTCTTTGGAAATGAGGGTCTGGATGACTACATCAAATGGAATGTCAGTTTCTTCCGCAGGGTAGAACGCGACTGTCTCTGTCGTGTGAGTTACCTTCGGTTCCTCACGGTCGAAGATGAACTGGTTGCGCTCGTCTTGGTGAAGCTGCTGCATAAGCCGCTCTTTGCTTTCAGAACGGAAGATGGGATAAGCGAGGGTAGGATCTCGGAGCTGCACATCAAAGAGGCCAATGTTAGTGATTTCAAACGCGGTATCGTCCAGATAAACCCTGTCGCCAACCTCAAAAGGAACACCGGGCAGAGTCTTGGACTCTTCGACTTCCTTGACTGGCTCGGTCTGTTCCATAACGGCGAAATAGCCGGTGTCCAGGTATCTTTCAAATACCGTGCGGTCGATGCTCACCGCGTCCTGCTCGGGAACGCTGGGTAATGTGTACCAAACATCGTCCTCATCCACGCGGGTGATGATGGCTGTGGTTTCTTTGTGCTCAGTTTCCAACGAGGAAATACCTTCGCCAACGCGGTAAAGAAGTCGCCAACTTGGAACAAAACGATATCGTCGGGGTGATCGTGCTTGATATCGTTGTAAGCGTTCAGCTTTTGTCTGAACTGCCATTCCCGTGTCTGCATTTCGTCGTACCGAGCCTGCTCTTCGCGAGTGAAATATCTGCCGGTTCGGATGATGTTGTCAAACCGTGCCGCAACCTTATTCCAGTTGAGTTCTACGGGAGTGCAGAAAGGTTTCTGCAGCTTTATGCCCTTACCGCTGTGATCTTCCGAACCACAGCGGGATACTGCATGAGAACTGCCACCGGTTCCGTACTCGTTCTTCAAAAAAGCAACTTTCTCTTTGGTGTTGTGAGCTTCGGTGAAATAGGCGTAGATACGGCCCTTGCCGCCCTCCACATTCCCGCCCCGTGTCAGAGTGGCGTCAATTTCATCTTCGGTGATGAATCTTCCCAAGTCGGGAACTTCGGCCATGTCCGACTGATATTCGCGGCGAGGCAGAGACAGATCGGCAAGCTCCTTGCCGATGACGGGAACTTTGTGGTAGTGGAAGCGCATGAGGTCACGATCTTCGCTATATGCCGCGAGAAAATCTGCGTATTCGCTGCTTACTTTCTGCAGGAAATCGGGGTCTTTCAGCGCCTCTGCAAGCCGCGCAGTTGCATCGGGGAATCCGCCTCTGCGATAGTCGTTGAGCGTTTCCAACAGGCCACGCTCATGGGCTTCCTCGGTGAGTTCTCGGTGCATATACCAAAGGGTTTCTGCCATCTTGGTACGCTCGTAATGTTCAGCCTCCACGACTTCCACATTAGTGGCGTACTGACCGGTTTCCATCAGCTGACCGATACGCTCCGCTGCAGACTCCCAAGAGATAACCTGTGCGGCCTTGGCATAGCGGGAGCTTCTGCCTTTTGCAAGGTGGATGCCATCTTCGGCATACCATGCGGAAAATTCACCGTTATCGGACTTGAAACCGGCACCGCCGTAGAACTCCTTTTTCAGAACTGCGGCGATCTCATCCACGGATTTCTGCTTCTGGAACGCGGCAACCACAACGCTTCGTGTATTGCGTTCGTTGCTGCCTAAGCGGAGCACATGGTCAATATCTTCCTGTGCAAAGGAAAAAGCGAAGGGTGTAGGTCTTACACTCTCCGCTTCATCGATAAAGGACATTTGCTCCTGTTCCGAGGGGAACGAGGGCAAATCGAACAGGCTGAGCTGTTCACTTGTATTTAGCTGTAGATCAGTTCGGCCAGAACGGTTTCCTCGGCCTGCGCTTTCAGATTGTTCATCAGCCCGACCCACTTCATCGGATCGCTGGCTTTCATGCTCTCCGTCACGCCGTTCTGCATCATCAGCTCGGGGATCAGCTGCTCCAGTCTCCGGTTCGCCGTCTCGTCGATCTCCCTCAGATGGGGATACAGGGTCTCCGACAGGATCATGCTGTTCCACAGTACCTGCCGGTGCTCCTGCAGATACTGCTTCCTCATCCGTCCGTACTTGCCCAGGGGCTTCGTCTCGGTCGCGGAAAGGGTCAGGTTCGGGATCAAGTAATCCCCGGTCTGCGTGTAGTTCAGATTGTTCTTCATGGTGCTGCGTCCTTTCTGCCTGTGCCTGCAGGCTTGCTTCGCGTTCATAGTTCTTGATGGAGACCTCAATCTGCCGCAGCACCTGCTCACTGGTGTTGCTGATAACAGAGCCGAGCGCGGCAATGGTATCGCGGGTATTGAAGTCGAATACGCTCAAAAAGTCCTCGTGCTCAAAATAGTCGCCGGGGTTCAATCCGCAGCGGGACATGAGCGTGTAGGCGGTGCTGACAGTTGCCGCGTTCTTGAACGCCACCCCTACATTGTAATCATCATACTCTTCCAAGAAAGAGTCAGCAAGGATGTCGAGAATGTCGCGGTTGTTGTCGTTCCAGTATTCAGTTACGAGCTGCGAAGCAATCTGTTCAAGCTGATTGGCAAGGCCCTTATCGCCAGAAATGGTATAGCGCTGTTCCAAGGCCGATGCAACCGCATCCCGATGATCGTCCCGATATTCCCACAGAAAAGGGCGGCGGGAATTTTCCCGACCGCCCGTGTCTGCAACATCGAAAACATATTTGAGCCTTGGATTATCGCCGCTGGTGTCGATCAGCGCAATGCCTTTGGAACCACGACGGACATAGCGGCCCATCTGTTTGTTCCACAGATCATAGTCAGCGCAAGCAGTAGCGTTCGGCTTCTGAGCAAAGATCATCAGCTGCTCATGGAACGGATACTTGTAAAGCCGACCGGCGGTTTCGAGGAACGCAGTCCACTCACCAAAACTGCCGGTAACTTGCTTCGCTGTGTGATCGGCCATTTGTGCGTAGAAATCCAATTTACTCGGCATCAATGTCCTCCTCGTTAAAATCGGGGAAAAGCTCAAGTGCTGCATAGTCCTCGTCGGACATGGAACGCAGCTTCTTGATTGCAGAATTGGTCATCTGCAGAAGCTCCGTCTCGTCAGCCTCAAGCTGTTCCCTCATGGTAGACAGAGCTTCAATCAGCCCCGTTCTCGTACCGGTGTCATAGATACACATGAGATTGAGTTCGTCATTGGTGAAGATCATAGCAAATCCCTTTCCGCACTTCTGTGCATTGTCGTTGCCTTTCTGTCCTCGTCTTGATACTGCCGCAGCTTGGCGAGAACAGACGGTTTCTTTGCCTTGGTATCAGCTGCCTTTTCGGGGGCGGCTTTTTTAGGAGGTTCTGTCTGACGGGAGCCATTATTCACAATGCCATCGATCATGCCGTAATCGTCTTCCATCTGCATTTCTGCATTTTTCAGATAATTCCCGGACTGAATGAAAGATGGCAGCTCTTTGTAGCCCACGCTATCGACATAGTGACAAGATACCACACCGTTCTGCTTGAGCGCCACGATGTCGCTGACGGACAGGCTATGACCAGTGAAGTCTGCAGGATGGTCGATATTAAAGGTCTGATACAGCCGCTCCAATGTGTCAATCTGCGAGGATGCAGGATACAGCGCTCCGGTGTACACCAAATCATAGTTTTCCACCTGCGGCTCGATACCTTTCTTTTTGAGCCATTCGGAATCCATGAAGCGCAGATCAGTAGTAGCGTCATCACGCTTCAACTGATAAATGGCGTAGGTATCGCCGGGGCTTTCAAGGAACGCTTGCTCACGCTTCTGACGAATTGCTTCCATATCCATCGGGGGGATTTGGTCTTTGACAGCATCCCAATCCTCACGGGTAATGCCGAAGCAGCCGGAGAACATTACAATATCCTCTGTCTCAAATGCCATGGCTTCGGTGTTGCCATCGTAAAGCATATAAACAGGAACATCGCGTTCAAACAACTCCAAGGCCCTTTCTTTGGAGAGCGGAAGCATATCGGAATCTGTGTAGCCGTAGGCGTTCATAGCCTCGACAGACATGGACGGATCGGGCATATAGCCGTTGTCGGGAGCCTGTACGGATGGAACTTCTTCGACTGGCGGCTCAATGCTTGCTTCGGCGCTGTTATACTTTGCAAGTACCGCTTCTGCTTCTGCCTGCGCAACAGCATCGATTTCGTCCAGTTTCTCACTCATTTCCTTACCGATAAGGGGAACGAGAGTCTGAACATCCAGCCCCATATTTTCAATGATAGCATCGCGAGCTTGATCGATGGGCATTTCGGGATTATCAAGCAAGCCTCCATCCTGCAGCTTGAGAGTCTCTTTGTCGTAAAAAGAGAAATCCCAAGTACCAGCCTCACTCATCTGAACATGAAGATACTGAGAGTCGTTCAGAAGATACAGCCCCTCATCGGTTGGAGTCTGTAAAACAGGCTCTTGAACCATCGGTTCTGCTTCGGCAACAATTTCGGCCTCGCGCTCCTTCATGATTTCAGCATAGTGTCGGTCGATGTCGATAATCAACTCAGAGGAAGTCTTGTTGATGGTCTCAAGGCTTGCACGAAGCTCTTTCAGCTCCTTGTCTTTCGACCATGTTGCAATATAGCCGAAGCTGTTTTCGCCAGTTGCAATGCCGTAGTAGGCACACACGGCAAAGGAAATGCTTTCGGCCTCGACTTCCTCGGTATTGCGGTCCTTTTTCTGCTCGGCCTTGAACTGATAGGCGGTGATTTCGCCGCCCACAAAGTTCAGCCCCTCATCCTCGGTGAGCCTCAAAGACCCACCCTCGGGAATGTCCAGAGGTTTTGCCGTAAGAATGGAACCGGCGTGATTGACTACCACACGCTCCTCGACGGTTACGGGATCACCGGGGTCATAGTCGGAACCGCGCAGATCATAGCGGTACAACCCCTCGGGGATATCCGCTGCATCGATGCGTCCGTTGGAAAACAGGCCGGGGATATCGAAAATTTCGATTTCCTGGTACTTGGTTGCGTTGGGAGGGGCTGGCTCGTTCTTCTCGTTGTGGAGTTTGGAGTGGGCAATTTCGTGGACAACAGCAGAGACCGTCTGCACTTCACTCATGCCCTCACGGATGGTGATACTCTGACTGTCCAGAGAGAAGAAACCATCGGAGCCATCCTGCAGAGGCTTGAAGTCAATGGGAACCGGCGAAGATCTCCGCAGCGCCTCCATAAAGACCTCGTAGTTCTGTACATTTCCGCTCAGATCAGATGCAAGCTGCGGTAAGGGCTTGCCGTCTGTCTGCGACACATCGAAGACCGTGACAGGTTTGAACATGGGGATTTTGATTTCCTTTTCCTCCATGATGACCTTGCCATCGGCATCAAGCATAGGCTGCTTGGTGTCGGGGTCCAGCTTCTGTTCCTCGATCTTCTTTTTGAAAGGCGTAGGTGCGATGATTTTGATGCCTTTTTCGCCTTTCTTGACATTGCGCTCAAACTGGTCACGCCATTTATTGAACCCGGCTACCAAAGTAGCGTCGGGCCGCTGCATGTAGATGAGCATGGTGTTGTTGACGCTGTACTTGTGGAAGCGGCTCATGGTACGAAGGTACTGAGCGTACTTGTCCGACTGAAAAAGTTCCTGTATCCCTTTTTCAATGCTGTCGGTAATGTCTTTGAGTCTTTCTTTGCTTGTTTGCTTTTCTGACATATGACACTCCTTTCCAATGTGGATAGCCTCAAAGTCTTAAAAAAAGATACCTCCGCATGGGTGTTGCGATGACCCACGCGGAGGTATAGGCTTTAGGGTTTGCGGGCTTTTCTACCGGGAGGGATAATCCCTGCTTTCTTTGCCCGTTCGCTGTCAGCTTTTCGTCGCTCCTCGCTGTAAGGGGAGCGGATACTGACGCAGCGTTTTGGTACGGTATAGCTGACCGCACCGGCATGAGTTTTTTTGTCCGGGAAGATCTGCTCGGGATATTTCTCATGCAGATGCTTGAGCTTTTCTATCAGCTTGTGGTCGTGAGTGTACACATTCGCGGTGCTGCCTGCCTCATCGAAAAGGATAATGGTCTCGCGTTCTGCCGGTGTGAGCTTCATCACTGGCTCTCCTTGCTAAAGTCCAGCGCATACAGGGTTTTCTTCCCGTCATCGCTCATGGTCAAAACGGCATCGTAGGACTTGCCGGTTTTCTCGGAGAAGATACCCTTTACGGGGATACGCCCCGTTTTGAGCAGCGTAGCGGCTACCTTTTTGGTCAAAGAGATCTTCTTGCCGGTAAGGAACTTGTTATCGCGCCACAGACCAAATCGACAGTCGTTACCCTCGCAGAAGAAGCCCTTTTTGCTTTCGGTAACATCACCACCGCAGCGAGGACATTTGCCGATCACATCACGACCGGAGGGAAAGAGAACTTCTGCGCCTTTGATGACGGAATAGTTCTTAACCAGTTCGTTGACCATGAGGCTGATCTCAGCCATGAATACATCAGCATCCAGTTCGCCGTGTTCCACCAGTTTGAGCTTGTGCTCCCATTCGGCGGTCAGCAGCGGGGACTGGAGCTGTTCGGGCAGGACAGTAATCAGAGATACGCCGACATTGGCAGGAACCAAGTTGACGGCTTTCTTAGCCTTTTTGCGCTCCACAAAGCCGGTTGAAATCAGCTTTTCAATGATACCGGCGCGGGTAGCAGGAGTGCCCAACCCCTTGCGCTCGGCATCATCGGGCATATCCTTTGCCCCAGCCACTTCCATGGCAGAGAGCAAAGAATCCTCGGTATAGTGCGCGGGAGGCTTGGTTTTTCCATCTTTGATTCCCGAGCCGACTACTTCCAGTTCTGCGTTCTGTTCCAGATCGGGAAGAACCTTTTCACTCGGCTCTTTTTCATTGTAGGCTTTCCATCCCACATTCTCGATGGTCTTGCCCTTGGCGGTAAAATCAACGCCACCGCAGGAAACTTCTGCGACAGTCTCGCAGAAACTGTGGGCTTCGCTGACCGAACGCAGAACCTGCAGGGCGATCAGTTTCATGATTTCGCGCTCACCGGCAGGCAGCGCGGACATATCTGCTTCTCCAGAGGCCATGGTGGGGATGATAGCATGGTGATCGGACACCTTCTTGTTGTTGCATACCTGCTTGGTGAGCACCGCAGAGGGGGCATCGACTCCACAAATACCTGCAGAGCAGATGACCACAGCTTTTACGCCGTCAGCCATATCATCGGTGAGATATCGGCTGTCGGTTCGGGGATAGGTGCAGAGCTTCTTTTCGTACAGGCTCTGAACATAGTCCAAAGTCTGCTGTGCCGTATAACCCAAGATACGGTTGGCATCGCGCTGCAGCGTAGTCAGATCATAGAGCGCAGGAGCTTTCTCGCTTTTCTGCTTGTGGCTGACATTTTTGACCACGGCGGTTCCGGTGGAAGCACGAAGCACCTTATCTGCATCCGCCTTGTTCTTGAACTTCTCGCTGGCAGCGGTGAAAGAACCGAAGTCCAGTTCGATGGTATAGAACGCTTCGGGTTTGAACGCGGCGATATCTGCCTCGCGCTGAACCAGTAGGGCCAGCGTGGGAGAAACCACGCGGCCTACATTCAGAGTGCGGTGATACAGGACGGAAAACAGCCGGGTTGCATTGATACCAACGAGCCAGTCGGCCCATTCCCGACAACGAGCAGCGGCGAAGAGGTTGTTGTACTCTTCGCCGCTTTTCAGATCACGAAAGCCTTGTTCGATAGCCGTATCTTCCATGGAAGAAATCCACAGGCGGCGAATGGGCTTTTTGCAGTTAGCCATCTTGTAGATGTTGCGGAAGATCAGTTCGCCCTCGCGACCGGCATCACAGGCATTGATGACCTCGGAAACATCATCCCGGCTCATCAGTTTTTTCAGCGTGACAAACTGAGTGTACTTGTCCTTGGGGACTTTGTACTTCCAGTTTGCGGGAACGATGGGCAGATCGTCGTAACTCCACTTGGCATATCTCTCGTCGTAACTGTCGGCATTGGCCAGCTCCGTCAGATGACCGAAGCCCCAGGACACGATATAGTCCTGACCTTCCATATAGCCATCCTTTCGAGTCGATGCACCGAGGATGGCGGCGATAGTCATGCCAACGGAAGGTTTCTCTGCGATTACCAGTCTTTTTGTCATGGCGTGTTCTCCTTGTCTTTAGGTGTTATCGGACTCATCCGCTTCATCGGCTTCAGCCATCAGATCGGCATCGTCGATTTCGGTTTCGTCGTATTCGTCATCATCGTCCTGTCCATAGTCGTAATCGTCCAGATCGCTGCTGCCAGAGGTCTTAGTCTTGGGCTTTCTGAACTTAAACCAATACACAGCACCACCGGCACCGAGAGCTACGATCAGAATGAGAATGGGCAGAGGATTGGAACTCTTTTTCTCTTCGGTGGGTTCTTCGGTAGGCTCGGTGGGTTCGGGGTCTACGACGGGTTCCTTACCGACACATTCGCTCATATTGGAGTGGCAGATTTCACAGTTCGTATTGATATCTCCCACGACGCACTTATCTGTGCAGGAGCAGGTCGGAGCATCTGCGCCGTCCTCACCCTCGATCAGAGCCATAAGGTCTGCTTCATCTACGAGGTTCAAGAAGTACACATTTTCCGTCTCGCCGTTGCGGTCAATGACGATATAGAAGGTGTTGCCGCTCTTGGACTGAACGGTGATAAACTGCTTTTCTACCTGCTCGGTATCCTCAGTTCCGGGGATCTCAATCTGCAGGAAATCGTCGATCAGAGAAAGATTTCCGGGAGGAGTAAAGGCAAGTGATTCGTCGGTGTTCTCCGTGCCGCCTGTGTTCATACTCTGGAACATCATGTTCATAATGAGCATCAGCATGGCAGAATCGATCTCGCTGTTCTCTTCGGCCTTTTCAAGCAGTTCCAGATAGTTGCTGTGAACATAGCCGGTTTTCTCGGGAACAATGACCTTGTACCAGTCTCCCTCGGTGCCGATCACCGTTACCTCTTCACCGTTGCGAAGCTGATCGATGATTTCGTAGCTCATACCGGCACCGGTACGAAGGTTCAGCCGACCGCCGTTTGTGACTACTCGGCCCGGAGTTGAATCGTCATCCTCGGCCTCGTCACCATACACCCATTCCTGTCCGTTGATCGTGATGACGATCTCACCGGTTTCGGAAATGGTATAGGTGTAAGGAACTTCCTCGGTGGTCTGCGTATCCGCAGTCGTGGACTCGGTATCCTCGGTGGCAGCATTGGTTGTGGGATTGGTGACGGCACTATCGTCCGCATAGGCAAAGGCCGTAACAGAAAAGCTCGTCATGCAAAGCACAACGAGCAACAGACAAAGGGTTCTTTTCAGTTTATTCTTCACGCAATTAGTCCTCCGTTTCCTCGAAATGACCGGTCGGCGCGGGAATGGGATTACCCTTTGCCGCCTTAATCAGTTCCATCAGCATATCGGGAGAAATACCATGCTCACGCACCATGCCGATGATATCGGTGTTCTCGATAGCGATGATATCCGCATCGATCTTTTTGTTTCGCGCTTGGAGGGAGGCGATTTTCTCGCTGTTCTTCTCACGCTCCTCACGCAGCTTGATTACTTTAGGGTTCATATAACCTCCTTACGGGCTTGGCAACCGCCCGAACGCTAAAAAGTGAGACTGCCAGTAGCTTGTGTCGATTCTGGCGTACTGGATGGGGTCGCCACAGTGAATCATCATATTGTTACCTACATAAATGCCCACATGAGAAGCTCCGGTCGTATCATAAGTGCCCTCAAAGAAAATGAGATCACCGGGCTGAACATTGGCAGAAGATACTCTCGTGCAGATGCCCAGCAGACCGGATGCACCCAATCGGCCAACATCCCAACCAACGCCGCAGTTGTTCAGAACATACGACACGAAGCCGGAACAGTCGAAACTTGTCGAAGGAGAGCTGCCGCCCCAAACATAGGGATAGCCGAGATATTTTTCGGCCTCTTCGATCATGGCTGCAAACTGCGGATCAGCGAGAGCTTCGGGAGGAATCTCGTAGACCTCATATTCGGTGTTGTAGTAGGCATCCACATAGGAAGAGTCGGGAAACAGGTCCGGACGATTGCCGAGGGTGCTCATATAGGTCGCATACATGGAGAGCTGTTCGTGGCTCATGACATAGACCGGCACATGAGACAGATTGAAGTTTTCAAGTTCCACCGTGCAGATGTAGTAGGTATAAGGAACCTGTACTTCATATTCGTATTCCTCTGTTACTGTTTCCCCGGTGTCGGGGTCGGTGTAAGAGGTCGTTCCGGTACGGGTTTCGGTGCGGTATCGGGTCTCGGTTTCTACAGTCTCCGTGAGAATATACTGCTTCTCAAACAGCATCTGAATTATGCCCCCGACCTCATCAATCGTCCACTCGCCACCGTGCAGGGCCGTAATAGCCGAAAGCAGCACATAAGGGTCGTGTTCGATATCATCGAGATCATAGTGATATTCATCGTAGTCGTGGGTGCGTTCGTAGTTGTCGAGGTAGTCCTGCAGCTCAGCTTCCAGAGCACAATACTGTGCTTCTGCCGCCATCATATCGCTGTCCTCTACGGGGTAGGTGGTTGCGCCAAAGGCCGACATACCGCTCTGTACCAAAACGGAGCAGGAGGAAACGACATTGAGCATGAATACCATCAACAAGCCGATACCGGCTACGATCAGCGCACCCTTTTTGTGCTTGGCGATGAACTCGGAGGCTTTCTTGGTTTCCTTGGCAGCTTTCTTTGCAGCCTTGGCGGTCGTTTCCGACGCCTTAATGGTATTGCTTGTGGACTTACCGGCTTTCGCTGCCATGTATTCCTTTTTGATGGCGCGTTTCTGCTGCCATCTGGAATACGGGTTGCTTGAAAACTCCGGGTTCTGTTTCTTGGCCTGCTTGTTAAGGGCGTGTAGATTGGCTTTGTCAGCCGCCGCCTCTGCTTGGGCTGCTTCTCGATAAGGTTTGAGCTTGTGGGAACGGTATGCGGAATCAACCATCCGCACACCGCCCTCGGCCACTTCCTCAACCTTGTGGGCACTTTCTGTACCTACATTTTCGTCCTCAGATTGACGGACTTCTCGGTGAGCCGTAGCCAAAGCAGAATTGATCGGAGCCGCCGCAGTAGCATGGGTTAGCTTGGACGGGGGCTTCTTTTTATCCACTTCCTCAAAGTATAGGCGTGTCGTAACTCTGCCCTCGGAATCTACGACACGCTCTTTTCGCTTGACGGTTTTCTTCGGGATTTTTGCCTCGGCTTTATCCAGCTTATCCGCCTTTTTGTCCGCTTTCTGAATGGCTTTTTTCAGTTCGGGGGACGATCTTTCTTCGTCGGAAAACTGAAGCCGTGGCGAACGCTTACTCATAAGGCATCACCTCCCGTACAGAGAATAAGCGCCGGTTACTCCACGACGATGTGGACGGACACATTATCTCCGAAGATACTCTGAGCGATGGAAGACAGCCCCGCCATCAGCTCAGCGAAGTTATCGTCCACGTCGGTCTCATCCTCGTCCTCGTCATCGTAGTCCTCACCGTCGTAGTCCTCGTCATCATCGTACAGGTCGCAGTTGTCGCAGCAGCAACCGCACTGACAACAACAGATATCGTCGCAGGCATAATAACCTGCATCCTCGGGAGCGATCAGCTCGTTTTCCATCAGCTTCTGCAGCTCGTCGGCAGTACCCATGAAACCAATAGGAATGCCCCAAGAAACATACTCACGATCAATATCGCAGCCGATCTGAATGGCACTCATGAGCAGTTCCTTATTGTCGCGATTGGGCTGCAGGTCAATGACCTGCTTAATCATGCGCTTCAGCAGCCAAAAAAGGCGGTCCTTATCTCTGATGTGCTTAACATAGTCCTCTTCGTGAATCAGATACACCTTGTTTTCCATTTTCATTTCCTCCGTGTCGTAGTTTATTCTTTGGCTTCCTGTTCCTGCGGCTTGGTGGTCATGATGCGGTACAGCTCGGTGTCCTTCGGGAACCGATCAACAAAGGGCAGGATGACAGAGCCATAAAAAAGCAGCCCTTCGCCTTCACCGCTGTGGGTGACATACGAGAGCTGATGGGGAGAGATATTCAGATGCTTGGCGAGAATCTGACGGTCGCCCGATGCCTGGTTCAGCATGTAGATATAGTCAGAGTTCTCAAAGATGTTTTCGACCTCGCGGGAAGAGAGGAGGTCTTTGACATTCTGCGTGATGCCGGTCGGGATGCCGCCCCATTTTCTGAATCTCTTCCAGATCTCGACGCTATAGGCTGCAGTCTGCTCTTCTTTCAAAAGCAGGTGCATTTCGTCGATATAGTATCTGGTGGATTTCCGGGCCTCTCTGTTGACCGTGACGCGGTTCCACACCTGATCCTGTACAATCAGCATACCGATTTTCTTGAGCTGCTTGCCCAGCTCCTTGATATCGTAGGACACGATACGGCTGTGAATGTCCACATTGGTGCGGTGGTTGAATACATTGAGTGAGCCGGTGACATAGATTTCAAGCGCCGTTGCGATATAGTGGGCTTCCTTTTCTTCCTGTTTCCGCAGAGCGTTGTACAGGTCTTCGAGGATGGGCATGTTCTCGGGCTTGGGGTCAGCCAAGTAGTCCCGATAAACCAAGCGCACACAACGGTCAATGACCGTCTTTTCGACGGGCTGCAAGCCCTCCTTGCCGCCGACGATCAGCTCACAGAGAGACAGGATGAAGTCGGATTTCAGCGACAGCGGATTTTCCTCGTCGCTGTAGTTGAGGTTCAAGTCCATCGGATTGATATAGTGCGGAGAGGTCGGAGAAATGCGAATGACCTGCCCGTGCAGTCGCTCCACGAGAGGTCCGTATTCCGCTTCGGGGTCGCAGATGATGATATCATCATCGGTTACGAGGAACACATTGGCAATCTCGCGCTTTGCGCTGAAGGACTTACCGGAACCGGGAGTGCCCAAGATCAGACCGTTGGGGTTTTTCAGCTTTTTTCGATCAACCATGATAAGGTTGTTGGAAAGGGCGTTGATACCGCAGTACAGAGCCTCGTTGCCTGTCTGGAACAACTCTTGGGTCGTAAAGGGCACAAAAATAGCGACGCTTGATGTGGTCAAGCCTCGCTGAATTTCGATTTGGTTGAGACCCAAGGGCAGACTGCTCATCAGTCCCTCTTCCTGTTGGAAGTCAAGCCGCGTGAGCTGACAGTTATACTTCTGAGCGATACTGGATGCCTGGAACACATTGTTGCCAAGCTGCTGCTTGCTGCTGGCCGTGTTGAGCACGAGGAATGTCAGCAGGAACATTCTCTCATTGCGGCTCTGCAGGTCCTGCAGGATCTTCTTCGCCTCGTTGCCGTAGGTGGCAAGGTCAGAGGGAATAATATCCATATCATAACCGGCGCGGACGGCCTTTTTCTGTTCCTCAATGGTCATCTTCTGCAGATCGGTGATCTTGCGCTTGACCGTCTTGATGGCCTTGGTCTGGTCAACAGACTGGATGTGCATCGTGACGATCAAACTGGATTCCATATCGAGGAAGTCAGCAAGCATACGGTCATTGAGTTCGGGAGCGAGAATCTGCAGGAAGGACACAGCGCCAAGCTTTTTGCCTACACCGAACTCCTTGCCGTTGCGGAACTCAAAGGAGCTGGGGGCGATAAAGTCCTTTACGGACAGGCCGCTCGGTGCGAGCCATTCCCACTCAAAGTTGAAGTCGGTGCGCTCGTCGATGTGGAACATGCCGTGCATGAGAGCCAACCGCTGCTTACCATTCAGAGGTTCAGCTGCCACGCCGAGTCTCTTGAAGTTGTTGAGCAGATCGGTCTCGATGCGGTCAAGACGAGGCTTGGCGGCTTTGACACTCGCAGCTTCGATGCCAAAGGTCAGATACTTGGTCTTGATAAGACCGTTGTTGCCACGGGCAAGCTGACTGCGGAGCATATCCGTGTACTCTTCGCGGATATTATCAAAGTCATCTCCCTGCGCGGGGATGATAATGCTCTGCCCGTAGGTGTCCTTGTTTGCCGCCATATTCATGAACGACAACTGGAACTTAACAGAGCTGTCGAAGTAGTTGAGGAAATCACACCAACCCTCGAAGATAGCCGTTTTATCTTCGTTCTGATTGAGCTGATAGTTGATATCCTGGAACTGGATGGTCTTGGTGAAGTAGCCGGGTTTCACACGGCATACGCCATCGGGAAACATCCGCTCAAACGGGATGCTGTCCTGCGCCGACTTCTTCTTATTATCTTGATTTTTCGCTCTTGCGATTGCGGCTTCGATCTGCTTTCTTTCCGCCCTCGTGAGCTTCCGTTTTTCGGACAATACGATATACCTCCTTATCGAGTTTTTCCTGTCGCTCTAAAACCGCATAGAAGTTGTTGGTTCGGTACGGTCTCTGTTTCGGGCGAAGGAAGCATACCTGTACGATTTTCCAGACAATCTTTTCAAGAGGCTGTCCGTTTTTCTCGTACATAGCCAAAAGCATAAACGGCAGCAGCACAATAATCATGATGATGGATGCCGCGCTTGTGCTCATCACACTTTTGCACAGAAAGAACAGAGGGACAGCTATAGCCGCACCACCGCCGAAGCAAATGAGCTGGCGTTTTGTCAGATTGAAAAGTACCTTTGTCTTAACTGCGTTTAAGTCTTTGGGTACGGGCACATAAGCCATAGTGAATCACCTCCGTCTTTAATGTGCCGAGAAGATGGATTTTGCCATAGAACCGGTTTTGAACAGGGTGAAGCACAGAAGAACCGTGTAGCCCATACAGGTCCAAATAGCCTTGCTGATGTCTGTATCAACGGCGATGTTCTGAACGAGAGCAGCATAGATCGCCACACAGACGATAATGAGAAATGCTTGGAACGCCAAAGCAAACAAGGAGCGGAGGTAGTTCTGCCCGATGTTGCCGCCTTCCTTGCTGACCATCGTTGCCATCGGGATCGGAGCCACCGAGGTAACGAGATAAATCTCAATCATACGCCCATAGGTGATGATGAAAATGCAGATTGTGAGCGCCCAAGTGCAGATACCGACAAACAGACTCTGGAACCACAAACCAAATAGCGGTCCGATCTCCATTTCCATGAGTCGTTCCTCCAAGTCCACCACAACCGTGCTGATATCGATGGAAGCATCTGCAGAGATTACACCTGCGGCACTATTTACCACGCTCTGACCCACATCGAATACGCCCATGACGATGTTCCAAGTGTTTGTGACAATCAGCACGGCGCAGGCCGTTTTGAAAATCCACTTGAAGAACATCCATGTGTCCACATCGCCGTGCATGTTGTTCTTGTCTGATACCATCTGGATCAGTTCAAGCGTCATAACGAAAGCAAGAATTACACCGGCTATCGGGACGATAACATTATCGGAGAGGGAGCGTATCATGCTGTAAATTGTGCCGTTCCAAGCCTGCGGGGTTGCACCGACTTGGCCTGCAATTTCACCGACCTGCTGATTTACGCTGTCGAACATACCGGAGAGATTACTGACGATACCGCCAACCAATACCTCTTTCAGCCATTCAGCAATCGATTCGAGTATTTTGTCCATAGACGGTGAATCCCTCCTTTCTGGCTCCCACTCGTCAGAGAGTGGGAGCCAAGGGTATTAGTGAGCGGACACATTGGCCCGCAGATTAACCGAACAGGCCAGTCAGCAGGGGCACGAGGGTGATGCCGATCAGAGCGACACCGCCGCCGGCCATCAGCTGCTTCATGCCCTGAGACTTTACTGATGTGTGATAAAGAAGTAATAGAAGTGTAAAAAATTTTGCCGTTC
>ERZ809224.669-NODE-669-length-30306-cov-8.661234_pt1 | contig 30306 bp, 31 predicted proteins | sample MGYA00520513_ERZ809224 | MGnify/ENA primary metagenome ERZ809224 (study PRJEB31576, sample SAMEA3212658) | Homo sapiens | biome: human-gut; feature: human gut; material: fecal | place: Sweden | collected 2012 ... | reverse complement strand
TCCCACGGCAAAACCACCTAAAAAAGTCGTCAGGGAAAGTTGTACGGCCGCGATCGAGGATGAAAAGGCTTCCGAAATAGGAATGAACGCGGGCAGGTAAAGATCGATACTTAGTGGCTCCAAAGCCGTTAATAACGACAGGATTATAATCATAAGCCACTGTGAAGCTGTAAACGTTTTCATATAGCAATTTTAAGGGTGCAAAAATAGAAAACTATTTACTGTCCGAACTTGCAGATATTGTCCGTTTTCTTGGACATATCAGCCATAATCCTTAAATGCGGTAGGCGACATTCCCGTGTGTTTTTTAAAAAACCGGGTAAAATAGGCAGGTTCGCTGAATCCCAGATCAAAGGCTATCTCTTTCAGGTTTTTCTCCCCTATCCGGATCTCTTTTTTAATTTCTAAAATCAACCTTTCCTGAAGGTGCTGCTTAACGGTTTTAGTCGTCCCTTTTTTAGAGATCAGGTTCAGTTTTTTACAGGTAACTCCCATTTTGTCTGCGTAAAAATCGGTCTCTCTTTCCCGGAGGAAATAGAGATCAATCAATTTCATCAATTCCGGTACTCCCGGTACAGGACCTTTAAACTCGGTTTTCTTAGATTCGAAAATGGCACTAATATGGAAAAGTACAACTTCAACATAGCTTGTCAATAAAACCATTCTTTTCGCAGCCAGATATTCCTTCCATATCAGAGACATCAGGATATGAAGATTTTCCCGGCACTCATCGTTTAACGGAAGCACTACATTGGAAAAATACCCGTTCAGGTAATCGGAGTTCAGTCGCTGGTTGATCTGGAAAAAAGTATTGGGATCCACGGCGAAAAGAAATCCTTTTTTCCCTTTCGGATCCAACTTGTCGATTTGTCCCGGGAATAAGACCACGACGGATTCCGGCAAGATACGGTATTCCTTGAAATCTATCCAATAGCTATGGTCACCGGATATCTCCGTAAACCATAAGATCTGGTAAAAATCATAGCGCTGGTAATTCCTGAAGATCGTATCATCTATTTCCTCGATCCGGAATATTTCTATAAAAGGCGAATCCTGCCATACGACCAGGGAATTATTATTTCGCATGATTCGTTAAATTCATAAATAAGTGCAAAAATAGGAAAAGGGACGGAAAAGACTTTATTATCATAAAAGAATCTCTGGTTAAACAAAATTGACTAATTTTGAGTTTTGTAAATGCCAACTTCAAAGAGATGATCGATATTCAAGTACGGGTACATGATAAATTTTCCGTAGAATTTAAGACGGGGTTCCGGGTAGAGAAGCAGCACAAGGAAAATGAGTTCATGATGAATACCTGGATCTTTGTACCTTACAGTCTGGATATCAATAGCCAGACCTATCCTAAAAGCCATTTTTACCGGGATGCCAAATCCTATGTAAGGCTCATCACCCCTATTTATACTTTAGAAGAAGTGGGAGACAGCAATACGCTTCCCTATATGTTTTTACAGGTAGCTTTTAACGAACTGGTCGCGGAACCTTCGGACGCCAATATGGCTGAATTCGAGTACCAGATCAAAATGTTCATTTCCATTACCAAAAGCGCCCTCAGACAGGAAGTATCAAGCCTGATGAACTTAAATAACAGAAGTGAAAGACGTGAGGCGATCAACCTTTATATTCGGAGAATCGAGAAAGTTACGACACTTTACAGGGATCTGAGGCCGGTCATTACCCGGCCGGAAGTACCGGAAAAAGCGCTCACCTATTTTGCTTTCGGGGATGAATTCCTTTCCAACAGGATAGAGCATAAAACCTTCGAACTCCTGAAATTCCTCAAAGCGGTCCACCCGCGGGATTACCGTATGGGCAAGAAAGAGCTGATGGAGATCATACTTAAAGAAAGGACGCACAGACTCCGGATGGGATATGAAGTAACCGAAAAAGATAACCCCAAAAAGAACAGCGAAATATTACACAGGCTCCGGTTATTGAGAAAATATATCGAAAATCATCTGTTCCTGGATGCCGATGTGAAAAAGGACGGTCGTCTGGCCGAACAGTTTTCCGTCAGTATCGCGGCCGGACTGGCCATGGTTTTTGCCACAGCCATCGCGTTTTCGGCCCAGCAGAAATACGGGAACTTCACCATGCCTTTGTTCGTGGCGCTGGTGGTAAGTTATATGCTCAAAGACAGGATCAAGGAGACCGCACGCTATTACTTCGCTTCCAGGTTGTCGAAAAGATATTTTGACAATAAGACCACCATAAGTATCAAAGATAAACCTATCGGGTGGATCAAGGAAGGGGTGGATTTCGTCAATGAAGAAAAAGTGCCGGAAGAAGTGATCCACCGGCGTAACCGGTCGGATATCCTCGAATCCGACAATCGTAATACAGCCGAAAAGATCATCCTATACCGGAAACTGGTCGATATAGACGGGACTGTGCTTGATGAAAATATTCCTTACGATACGGCGGGAATCAATGATATTATGAGGTTTAATTTTTCCAATTTCATCATGAAAATGGATGATCCCTCTGTAGCTGTTTCCATTCCCGACCAGGAGAAAGGATACGAAACCGTTTTCAGTAAATTCATTTACTATATTAATTTTATTATCCAGCTTCAGCAAAAAGATACCGTTGAATATAAACGATTCAGGGTGATCATTTCCCGGGACGGGATCGAAGGTATTGAAATCATGTAAACCAGGACGGTTTTTAAATCCACCGGCAGAAATACCTCAATCTGAATGATTACCTGATCCGGTAGATATAGCCCAATCCGATATAAGATTTATAATCCGACATGCCCAGATTGAAAAATTTGGTATAAGGATTCCGATCGGCGATGCCACGCATGGAAAACTGGAAATATCCGTGCATACCGTGTCGTTGTTTCTCTCCGAAAAACCCTCCGGCTTTCAAACGTAATCCGAAATCGAAAGAAGTATATTGATAATTGTACTTAAAATCCAGTTGGGCTTCATGATTAATCAGTTTCCCTTTATTTTGTATAAGCTGACACCCGAGATACGGAACTACGCCTATAAAAAATGAGGACCTCCTGAATGGCAGGAATTCCATATTGGCCATGATATTCAAGCGATATTCCCCATAATAATTTTTAGAGATGTCGGTATTATCAAACCAATCGTTTTTCGTATTAACGAAATAGGATATTTGTACTCCGGGCGCCACTCTGAACCAATTGATCGTATAAACATAATATCCGGAATTAACTTCCAGGCCCAGGTTATATAATTCCGGGATATTGAACCCGACATCGATCGTAGCCAGCATTTCCCTTCCGGGCATTTGTTCCTGTGAAAATCCTGTAAAACCACAGGTGAAAAGCATAACCGCAACAACACATTTTTTAATCATGATGGAAAATATAAGTTAATCCGTTCGCGAAAGTCGGATAAGCATCCGTACCATGGGTAGCATCGTAAATTTCGAAATCGATCCTTAATCCGGAATAACGGCGCGATTTCATTTTTTCGAAAAACTCCTGATGCAGGGCCGGAGCTTCCCCGGCAAGATTACCGCATCCCATAAACAGCTTTTGACGAATACCGGTATTAAGATCCGCTGTTTCCCTTTCTTTCACAAATAAATAATTATTTCCGATTCCCATACTGCAACTGGCGGCTATGGATTTCTTAAAAAAGGGTTCCGGAGCATTATCCAATAAAGAATACAATACGAAGAAACCTCCCAGGGAATGCCCCATAATCGTTCTTTTGGTTGTATCCGAATTATATTGACCTTCAATTTCAGGAAATAGTTCTTCTGTAATAAACCGGTAAAATAAATCTCCCCGAACTCCTTCCTCCACATACTCATTTACCGGATAAACCAGATCTTTCATTCGTGTTGCGGAGCCTTTGCCATCCGTATAATCCAGGGAAACCAGTATACATTTTGGAATTTCGCCGGCTTCACTCTTTTCTTCCAGAAGTTCCGACACGGCATCGTAATGCCAGAAACCGTCCAGTAAAAGAATAACGGGAACCGGACTTTCCGGAAATTGCCGATCCGGATAAAAAACCGTAAGATCGTAACTTTCCCCGGTAAATTGAGAAATCTGCGTAAACTTCTCCGTAATACCGGTAGCTTCTTCTTTTGAGCATGCGTTTACCACAAACAGTAACACCATCAGTGGAATAATTCTCCAAATTTTTCTCTCCATAAGATTAATTTCAATATCTATACATTGGATTTTCAACATAAATAGGGTAAATAACAAGCCTTAATTACTAAGACTTTACCTGTCAATATGATATTTACGGAATCCCAATAATATTATTGTTATGCATGCGGCTAAATTACTAAAAACTTCCATGCGATTTTTTCTTTTATTACCCGCTTTAAAATCCTTGCCGATACTTTCTTAAACAAGGATTAAAATCTTACTGGTTTTAAACAGGTTATATCTTCTTATTTCAAACCATAACATTACACATTTACATATTTTTTGCAATATTATTAAGAAAAAGAAAACATTTGGAGATAAAGATGTGTTTTCATTTATGATTGATTCTAAAGAAAGAAATAATATAGCAAATTTAAAATTTACAGGGTGAAAAAAACCATTGTGATGGGGTCGGGATATTCCAGCCTGGCATCGGCCAGCTACCTGGCACAACAGGGCCATGAAGTTACCGTTTTTGAAAAGAACAGCATGATAGGCGGACGGGCGCGTCAGTGGCAAAAAGAAGGTTTCGTTTTCGACATGGGACCCACTTTTTACTGGATGCCTGATGTTTTCGAGAAATTCTTTGAAGATTTCGGACATAAACCTTCCGATTACTATGAACTTGTGCGGTTGGATCCGGGTTATGAGATCTATTTCGGTGAAAAGGATTCTGTTCCTTTATCCGCGGATTTTGAAAAAATTGTCGCCGTTTTTGAAGAAAACGAACCCGGCAGTGGAAAATTCCTGAGGAATTTTATGAAATCGGCAGCCTATAATTACCGTGTAGCCATGGAGAAAGTGGTCTATAAACCGGGAAAATCTCCCATGGAACTGGTAATGCCCGCCACTGCTGCCCGTGTATTCCAATTCTTTTCGAGCCTGAGCGGTAAAGTACGCCGCAATATCCATAATCCGAAGTTACGGCAAATGTTGGAATTTCCGGTAATCTTCCTGGGTGCGAAGCCGTCACAGACTCCGGCGTTTTATTGTTTTATGAATTACGCGGACATGATACTGGGAACCTGGCATGTAAAAGGCGGTATGTTCGAAATGATCAATGGAATAAAAAAAATGGCGGAAAGCCTCGGAGTCAAAATATGCACCAACAGCGCGGTAACGGAAGTCGTGATCAGGGATAAAAAAATAACGGGTGTCGTGGTGAACGGCAATTTTGAAAGAGCGGATGCCGTGGTATCCGGCGCCGATTATCATCACACGGAATCCCTTTTACCAAGGTCTTACCGTAATTACAGTGAAAAATATTGGAACAAGCGGGTGATGGCTCCTTCCGCCCTACTTTATTATGTCGCTTTCGACCGTAAGATAGACCGTATATCGCACCATACACTTTTTTTCGATACTGAATTCAGCGTACATGCGGAGAAAATATATGATGATCCGGGATGGCCGGAAAGCCCCCTTTTCTATACCAGTTTTCCGAGCGTCTCTGATGAAAGGATGGCTCCGGAAGGAAAAGATGCTGCGGTAATTCTGATACCTGTCGCGGCAGGATTATCGGATACTCCCGAAATCAGGGATTTTTATTTTAACCAGGTGATCGAGCGTATGGAAAGACTTACAGGGCAGAAGCTTAAAGATGATATTTTATTTCATGAGTCTTATGCCGTAAGCGACTTCACACGCGACTACAATGCTTATCAGGGAAATGCCTACGGTTTATCCAACATTCTGTTGCAGACCGCTTTCCTTAAACCCAAAATATATAATAAGAAAGTAAAGAATTTATTTTATGCCGGACAACTGACCGTTCCCGGTCCGGGAGTGCCACCGGCCGTGATCTCAGGAAAAATCGCAGCACAACTGGCGAACGATTACCTGCAAAAATGTTGAAATTGATAAAATAATAGTGACTATGGATGCCCTTTATCACAAAGTTTCTTACGAAACGGGAAAACTGGTAACGAGTACTTACAGTACTTCGTTTTCCATTGGGGTAAAATGCTTATCTCCTTCCATAAGGGACGCCATCTACAGCATATATGGATTTGTACGCCTGGCCGATGAAATCGTGGATACATTCCATGAATATGACCGGGAACAACTTTTAACAGAATTCGAGCAGGACTATTATAAAGCTATGGAACGGGGCATCAGTACCAATCCTGTTTTGAATGCATTCCAGGATACCGTAAAGAATTACGGCATTGAAGATGACCAGGTACAGGCTTTCCTCCGGAGTATGAAAAGCGACCTCTGCCAGTCACGGTTCGGGGAACAGGAAATCAAAGAATATATTTACGGTTCCGCCGATGTGGTAGGACTAATGTGCCTCAAGGTCTTCGTTAACGGAGACCCGGATGAATATGAAAGATTGAAACCTTATGCCATGAGGCTTGGGTCGGCTTTTCAGAAAATCAATTTCCTGAGGGACCTCGCCCACGATACCAACAATCTTCACCGGGTGTATTTTCCTATTTTAAAAGATCAACCACTCAACGAACAAACCAAACAGATCATCCTGGAAGATATTTTCGAGGACTACCGGATTGCCAGGATCGGGATCAAAGAATTACCGCGTTGTGCGCGACTGGGCGTTTATACCGCCTATCTCTATTACCGGGCACTGACCCGGCAGATCGTAAAAGTGCAGGCTGAGAAATTAATGGAAGAACGGATCAGCATATCTAACTTCTATAAAATATTATTATTCGGAAAAGCTTATTTATTCACCAAATTAATCTAAATATCATGGTTATACTTGTCGATGAAAAAGATGTTCCCGTAGGAACAATGGAAAAAATGGAAGCACACCGTAAAGCTTTATTACACAGAGCTTTCTCTATATTCATATTTAATACTGAAAAAGAGCTGTTATTACAGCAGCGGGCGCATCATAAATATCATTCCCCCGGTCTCTGGACCAATACCTGCTGCAGTCATCCGTTTCCGGGCGAAGATGCTCTGGTGGCCGCCAACAGGCGCTTAAGGGAAGAGATGGGAATGAACGCCAGGCTGGAATACCTTTTCAAATTCCAATACAAAGCTCCTTTCGACAATAAATTGACGGAGCATGAAATTGATTATGTATTCGTCGGTATGGCCGACCATCTTCCGAAGATCAATCCTGAAGAAGTAGCCGCTTATCAATATAAATCGATAGACAGTATCAAAGAAGACCTGATGACCGAGCCCGAAAGATATACGGCGTGGTTTCGCATTATATTTGAAAAATTCCTGGGGAAATTACCTGTAAAATAAAAGAGATGAAAATCGGTATTATCGGTTCCGGAATAGGCGGATTGGCCAGCGCCGTAAGACTTGCCGCCAAAGGACATGAGGTATGTGTATATGAGAAAAATGAGATTCCGGGCGGAAAAATATCACAGTTACACCTCGGTGATTACCGGTTCGATACAGGGCCGTCACTTTTTACTTTACCGGAGCTTGTAAATGAATTATTTACGATTTGCGGGGAAAATATGACGGAAAAACTACCCGCCCAAAGGGTGGAAAATAATTGTAAATATTTCTTCCCTGATAAATCAGTATTCACTTTTTATCATGATCCGGAAAAATTATCACGTGAAATAACGGAAAAATTCACAGATTCTCCTGCACATGTGTTCAGGCGTCTCGAACGGTCTAAAGAGGTTTACGAGATCAGCGCACCCGTATTCATATTCAGCGCTTTTCATAAATTATCCAATTTTAATACACCACCGTATAAAAAAATAGCGCTTAAATTATATAAGTTGGATTTTATGCGGACCATTCACGGAGCAAACCGGCATGATTTCTCCGATCCCAGGTTAGTCCAGATATTCGACCGGTATGCGACCTACAACGGTTCTTCACCGTTCAAAGCTCCGGCCACATTAAACATGATCGCTCACCTGGAAAACAATATCGGGGCGTTTTTTCCTGAAAAAGGGATGTATGACATCGTTCAGCAACTGTACAACCTGGCGGTCAGGCGTAACGTAAAATTCCATTTTAACAACAAGGTGGAAAGGATTGTGGTCCGGGATAAAAAAGCGGCGGGAATAAAATCCCTTAACGGTTTCGAACCTTACGATATCGTCATATCCGATGCAGATGTGAAATACGTAGCGGATCACCTGATCCGGAAACATCCGCTTAAAAAGAGGCTGAAACGTATGGAGCCTTCTTCTTCCGCCCTTATTTTTTATTGGGCTATTGACCGTTCCTTTCCGGAACTGGACCTTCATAATATCTTTTTTTCTGCCGATTATAAAAATGAATTCAAGATCCTTTTCCAGGATAAACAGATCACGGAAGATCCCACCGTTTACCTTTTTATCAGTTCTAAAATAGTCAGGGGTGATGCCCCCAAAGGCGGCGAGAACTGGTTTGTTATGGTGAATGCACCCTCCCATGACGGACAGGACTGGGAAACACTCATCCGTAACACCCGCTCCCATATTGTGGATAAAATCAACCGGCTACTTTCCGCAGATATTGAAAAGCACATTACAGCTGAAGAGATTGCTTCGCCTGTCACCATCGAAAAGAATACGCTCAGCGTTAACGGCGCGTTATACGGTTCCTCCTCTAACTCTATGTTTTCCGCATTTTTAAGACATCCCAATTTTTTCAGGAAAATCCCGAATCTTTATTTCGTGGGCGGAAGCGTACATCCCGGCGGAGGTATTCCTCTGTGTATGGCCAGCGCCCGGATCGTTGAACAGGAAATTTCATCGCGATATGAATAAGAACCGTTTAGACAGGATGGTTCTTAAGGAATCCATGCCTGATATGTTTATCAGATTTTATCTCGTGGGATTACTTTTGTTTATGATCCCTTTTACCCGCGGGTTCTTTGTTGCCATTACTTCTTTATCGCTATTACTGGTCATCGGCGCGATCTTTGTTTTCCACACAAACTGGAATGTCAAAACCATAGTCTGGTTTACTTTTATTTTTATTTCCGCTTTTTTTGTGGAAATGGCCGGAACTCATACGGGAGAAATATTCGGCGAATATCATTACGGGAAAGGCCTGGCGCCGCTGATAAACGGTACTCCGTTAATTATCGGCTTAAACTGGCTGTTCCTGACTTACGCTTCGCATGATATAAGCCGGTTACTATCTTCAAGGCCATGGCTCAGGATCCTTCTCGGCGCGTTACTCATGGTCGCTTATGATTTAATACTCGAATGGGTGGCTCCTTCCATGCAAATGTGGCAATTTGCCTCCGGGTATCCTCCATTCAAAAATTTCCTGGTATGGTTCTTTATCGCAATCGCTTACCATTCCGGCTTTGAAATTCTGGATATCCGCTCGGATAACCGTCCGGCAAGGGCATTGTTCGTCATCCAGATGTGCTTCTTTGTCATCATCGGATTATATAGTTTGATTTTCATATCATGATCAGGGCAAGACATACATTTCTGGGGAAAAAAGTGTCTGAACTTTATTCCGGATACGGACTCAATGCCGCATTCGGTCAAATCCGGATGTTTGGCGACCGACAGGAGGACAGCGGATTACCTCTGTTACTTCTTGCGAACCATTTTTCGTGGTGGGACGGTTTCATCCAGTACCGGCTCAACCAAAATTTTTACCGGAGAAAATTGCACGTTATCATGTTGGAGGAACAATTGCAACGTTTTATGATCCTCAACCAGTGCGGTTGTTTTTCCATCCGGAAGAACTCCCGCGATATGATCAACAGTTTGCGGTATTGCACGGAAATACTTTCCGATCCCGGTAATATGCTTCTCTTTTTCCCGCAGGGAGAGATCCAGAGCCTTTATACCGACCGCTTCCGGTTCCAAAACGGGATATCCTATTTATTTAAACATTTACAGCATGATATAGAAATCATCTTTAACGTAAACCTTGTGGATTACTATTCACGGAAAAAGCCGTCCCTTTATATTTACCGGCAATCCTACCGTCCGGAAAACGGATATACTCTGGAGGAAACGGAAGAGGCTTTCAATGTGTTTGCGTCATCCTGTAAATCAAAACAAAAAGCTTTATGAGTACTTTGGGCTGGCTATTTACAGGTTTTGCTCTACTCCGGATGCTTGTGGCTTTCACGAACTGGGCCGGCAGATTGTACTTTCCAAAAAAATACAGGTTAACTTCCAAACCGACGGTATCCATCCTGATCCCCGCCCGCAACGAGGAAAAAAATATAGGACTGTTACTGGATGATCTGACTAAGATCAGTTATCCGCAATTGGAAATCATCATTTATGATGACCTCTCGGATGACGCTACGCTGGAAATTGCCCGGCAATATGTTTCCCGGCATCCGCATATAAAAGTGATACAGGGTGCAGAACCTGAATCCCAATGGTTGGGTAAAAACTACGGATGTTACAAATTAGCGGAGGCGGCCCATGGAGATAAATTACTTTTCCTGGATGCGGATGTCAGGGTATGTCCGGAATTGGTGGAAAAAGCTTTGGCTTACGTGGAAAAGTATCAATTAAAATTATTATCCGTCTTTCCGAAACAGATCATGCCCTCCTGGGGAAGTAAACTGGCGGTACCTTTAATGAACTGGATATTATTGAGTCTGCTACCTCTGCCGTTAGTACGTCTTACACGGTTTCCTTCCCTATCGGCGGCCAACGGGCAATTTATGTTCTTCGATGCGGAGAGCTATCGCCAATTACAACCCCACCGGGCTTTCAGGTCGCATCAGGTGGAAGATATCGCCATCGCGCGTTATTTCAAATCAAACCGGAAAAAGATCGCGACAATACTGGGTTCCGACCATGATATCCGGTGCCGGATGTATGATACGCTTAACGAGGCCATACAGGGATTTTCCAAAAACATATTCCAGTTCTTCGGAGGCAGTAAAATAACGACCTTTCTTTTTGCCATGGTTACAACTTTAGCGCCGTTATATTTATTCATTGTCGAGGACATTACGTACGGACTGATTTATTTGGGGATCATCCTGTTGATTCGTTTTTTTATTTCGCGGGCAAGTAAACAATCCGCCATACTTAATATGTTACTGATAATTCCACAACAATTTATTTTCTGGAAAATTATCATCAGTGCGTATAAACACCATAAACAAAAAAACATCATATGGAAAGATCGAAATATCTCTGCTTCATCCTCTTCCTAAGCCTGATCTCTATCAGCAATTCCAACGTTTGGGCTCAGCGTAATTATTCTTCCGATATCTACAATGCGTATATTACCGGTGATATGGGAAAATGGAAATCAGCCATGGATCAGATGGAAAAAGAAAATCCGGGTTCCCCTGACCGGAAGTTAGAACTGATTGGTTATTATTACGGTTACACGGCATACCTGATCGGACTGGGCAATAAGGATAAAGAAGCCAAGGCCAATATCGAAAAAGCGGAGAAACTGATCAAAGATGTATTAAATCAATCTCCTCAAAATGCCACTGCGCTGGCCTACAAAGGATCATTTATCGGCTATAAAATCAGTCTTAACAAAGTAAAAGCCATGATCATAGGTCCCGAAAGTATCAATTCAATCAACAAGGCCTATAAGATCGATCCGGAAAATGTACAGGCAGTAGCGGACAAAGCGAACCTGATGCATTACGCTCCCGGTGCCTTCGGAGGCGATAAAGCCGGCGCTCTGGAACTTTACGAAAAAGGCATACGGCTGATGGAAAAACGCAACCAGACTCATGAGAACTGGTTTTATCTCAGTTTGATGACCTCTTTGGCCAGACGCTACGAAGAAGCAGGGCAATACGATAAAGCCAAAACGTTGTACGAAAAAATATTACGTGTGGAACCCCGATTTAAATGGGTAAAAGATGAATTGTATCCTTCATTGTTAACTTTAATGCGCAATAAATAGTATGCGTTTATGGTCTTTACATCCCATGTATCTCGATGCCCAGGGCTTGGTTTCCTGCTGGCGGGAAGGTTTACTGGCACGGAAAGTATTGATGGACCAGACCAAAGGTTACCGAAATCATCCGCAATTGGTACGTTTCCGTTCTTCGCGAGATCCTTTAAAAGCTATTGAATTTTATCTGGCTGTTATCGCACGGGAAGCTGCACAACGCGGATATCGCTTCGATACCGGGAAAATCGGGGCAGCTTGCGAGTGTCCGAAAATTCCGGTAACTACCGGACAATTACGCCATGAATGGGAACATCTTAAAAATAAACTTTCCTCCCGTAATCCGGAAAAATACAGGGAAATTATTTTATTGGAAACGGTCGTTGAAATCCATCCTCTTTTTGAAATTATTGAAGGTGATATTGAAGATTGGGAAAAAGCCGGAATTCGGAATATTGGTTGATCCCGTTCCGGGTTAATTTGAAACAGATCCTTCGCTACGCTCAGGATGACAAAGGAATATTCAGGATAAGAAAAGGGAATAATCAGAATAACAAAAAGGATTAATCAGGATGACAAATTGGAATGATTAGCATAACAAAAGAGCGAATCTTTGAACAACGGCTTTTGTGGTTCTGATTATAGATGAATCCGGGATAAATTCATAGAACAGATCTTTTCACTGTGTCCGGGATATAAGATATCCTTTGGATAAACTTTTCTCTAAGCATCCATCAATATCCGTTTTAACTTTTTTTACCACAACAAAGGGACGGATACGATTGTTATGAAGAAAAATAATTTAAAAATTTTATCATGAAAGCAAAAAATGTAATTATACCAGCCGTTACCCTTCTGGGGGGCGCCGCAATTGGTGTAACCGCCGGTTTATTATTCGCTCCCCATAAAGGAGAAGTAACCAGAAAAAGATTAGGCCAAAAGGCACAGGAAGCAACTAACTCCGTGAAAAATAAAATAGACGATTTTAATGAATCCCTTGAAGGAAAAGTTGTAGACCTGGAAGGTAAGATGAAGCACAAAGCTAAAAAAATGAAGTTTTAATTCCGGAAATATACCGGGAATTTAAAACGAAAAAGAGGTTGTCGAAAAAATACGAGAATGTATTTTTTGTCATTCTGAGTGATAACGAAGAATCTAAATATTAATCATCATATATTGATACTTTATTACGTTCATGACGACAAAGTTTTTCGACAACCTGTTTTATGATAATATATTCCACTGCTCCACGCTTCTCAAAAGCATATTAAACTCAAAGCGCCCATTATCCACATAGATTTCTTTTCCGAAAACAGATACTTTCCATTCATATCTGAAAGATATCGGATTTATTTGGTTTCCTCGATCATAATATTTATTTTTGTCCTTCCGTAAAATCCGGCTACTCCATGTATTTTCCGAAGATAAATAAACAGTGATTAATCCTAAAGTCTTTAAAAAATTATACTGTGGTTTACTTTGAAAATCAATTGGAAATGATATTTCCGGATCGATAATCCGAATCTTTTAAATCCAATATATGATGATAAAAAAAATTGCGTTCATTACCATTCTTATGGTCCAAAGCCTGTGGATATTTGCCCAGAAGCCGCTGGACTACCAGATCAACAAAGCGGATATTTATCTTAACGGAGCACGGGTAAACTCGGTTTCAAAAATATCGCTGGAAAAAGGAAGTCATACTTTAATTATAACTAATATCACGGATGCCATAGTTGAAAAAAGCTTACAGGCCAAGATCAGTTCGGGAGCCAATATCGTATCCGTCAATATTTCCCGTAATTATATGGATATATCCTCGTTAACTAAGAAAGAGCAGGATCTTTTCGATGCTCAGAAAAAACTGATCACAGAAAAAGAGCTATCGGAAATTGAAAAGCAGACGGTGCAGGATGAGATCAATTTACTGAATCTGTTGGTAAGAGGTAAAGATGGCGACGATAAAAAACATACCGTCACCGAACTGCGGGAACTCACCAAATTCTATGCCGATAAAATCAATGAACTGAAAAAAGAGAGCTACCGTATTACCCAGGAAATCACAAAAATCCAGGAAGAACTGATAAGGATTAACGCACAGCTGGTGGAAGAAAGAGCTCTTAAAAACAAAAATTACAATCAGATAGAGGTCACGGTGGAAGTTACCTCCGCCGGTTCCAAAACGATCGAACTCGGATATTTTGTGACCCGTTGCGGCTGGCAACCTTCTTATGACATCAAAGCCGAAGGTAAAGATAAACCTGTCCATATCGTATATAAAGCTTCGGTATGGCAGAATACCGGCATCGACTGGAAAGATTGTGAAATTACCTTAATGACCAACCAGCCTGTGCAGGACCAGAACCGGCCCGTACTTTCACCTGTATTTGTAGAATTTTATACACCGTCACCACAGGCACGCGAGTATGAGACCATGGCGGACGAATCGGTGGAAGCAGAAAAGGACCTGGTGCAAATGTATAGCAATATGGTCGAATTAAGCCAGCAGGCGAAACAGTCAATCCCGCAAAATACGGTTTACCATACCGATATCAATATCACTTATCAGATTGGGGCGAAGCAATCCATCGCAGGTAATGGTAAATCTCAGGTCCTGACCCTTGATAACAGGCAGATCGATGCCCGGTTCTTATACCATGCCATACCGAAACTGACCGAACAGGTATTCCTGTTAGCCTATATTCCCAAATGGAGCAACCTGAACTTACTCAACGGCACGGCAAGCATATATCTGCAGGACGCTTTTATAGGACAGATCCAGATACGGGAAAATTATACCGGAGAAGAATATCCTTTATCTTTTGGCGTGGATAACAGGATTACGGTAAAACGAAATAAAAAACAGGACCTGAGCAGCGAAAGCCGTATCGGATCGGAAAAAAGGGAGAAGATCAGCTATGAATTTCTCTTGCGGAATAACCTCTCTACCGATATCGACATTGAAATATTGGACCAGATCCCGGTCAGTAAAAATAAGAATATCAAAGTGATGCTCGAAGATAAAGGTGAAGCGGAATATACGGAAAGCATCGGCTTATTAAAATGGACCGTTCCGGTCAGGGCGGGACAATCATACAATCTGGGTTTCACTTATGAACTGAGATACCCGAAAGATAACACGATTACCTATAGTTACTATTAAAAGATGAATCCTATTCAAGTTGCCGCCCTGATATTAACCACGGCTTTTTACCTGATCTATCTTTCCAAACAACTGCTCCTGAAAAGACAAGGCATCAGCAGCGACAGAATGGCGAAAGGCAATAAACCGGCCCGTACCCGGAAAGTGGAAAGTTTTCTTTTGGCGATCACTTTCACGATACCGGTCTTACAATATGGAAGTATCCTTTGGCCTGAAGGATGGCTAACACCTTTGTTCCAATCCGTCTTTTTAAACACTTTCGGCATCATTTTATCCATCGCCGGCATTTGCTTTTTTCTATTGGCCGTGATCACGATGAGGGATAACTGGCGTGCCGGCATCGATAACACACAACATACCCGCCTTGTTACCCGGGGAATTTACCGGTTTAGCCGTAATCCGGCTTTTACCGGTTTCGATCTTTTTTATCTGGGAATAGCGTGTCTGTTTTCCAATGTTTTTCTGTTACTGCTGACCATTATCGCCATCATCATATTTCATATCCAGATACTGGAAGAAGAAAAATACTTGTCCGGAGTATTCGGGGAAGAATACCGGATTTACCAATCCAAAACCAGAAGATATTAATTTTCAGATTTTTCCAAGAAGTTCTTAATACCGAAAAAATGCACCCGGAAGAATTATATCGTACGATTGATAAACAGGTAACGTTTAATGCCGGCAGGAATTTTTTCCATGGAGAAAATCCGGATATTTTCTCTTTGTCCGAATCCACCATGAGATCATGGGAGCTATTCCGTAATATACCTGGAAAAGAAGAAGAACAGATGATCGGCTACGCGACGGAAAAAACGATACGGGAATTATGCCGTATTAATCAGTATTATGCGTTTCCTTTACGGACGAAATCAAAACTACGCAAGATCTATTCCCGTTTACTGACCGGTATCCGGAATGGATGCCCGCCCGATGAACTCATCCCTCTACATTACCGACAAATCAGGTCGTGGCTTCTGGAAAGTAATTCTTTTGCTAAAATTCTTTATACCGGACGGGAAGCGATATTAGATCCCGTTACCTGTGAAGAATACAGCGCTGTTTTACAGGCTAAGATATTACAACTCAATATAAATTCTTTGAAAGAGCCTGTCCTGGATCTGGGCTGCGGAATAAAAGGATCACTGGTCCATTTTTTAAGATCCCGGGGAATAGAAGCATTCGGCATTGAACGTTTTACCGGAACAAGTCCTTATATCATAAATCATGACTGGCTTGAATTCGATTACGGCAGGAACAGATGGGGCACCGTGATCAGTCATCTGGGATTTTCCAACCATTTCCGGCATCACCATCTCAGAAAAGACGGAAACATCACGGGCTATTCCAAAACCTATATGGCCATTCTTTACGGACTTAAAAAAGGAGGAGTTTTCTACTACGCTCCCGACCTGCCGTTCATAGAAAAGTACCTTGACCACAGGAAATTCAGGGTTTCCAAATACCCGATCGACCAGCTGCCTTATCAGGCTACCCATATACAGAAAATATACTGAACTCTGATGTGATTATAGAGGATAAAACCGTTTTTATTTTTTAGACTGTTCAAAAAGCTTTATTCAGAGATTATATTGTATTATTAAAAGCTTTTATCATCAGTTTATATTGTAAAAAAGATATAATTCAATGCTTCCCATGTGATCGGGATGATAAAAATAGACATCAGGTTCAATGTAAGTCGGTATTTTCAGATGCTCCAACAGGTTCGGAAGAACATCCAGCATCTCGATTCCACTTTGTTTAAAAATATGCTCACACTTTTGCATCATCCTATCACGGCGTAATTTAATCTGGTCTATTTCACCGTGGTAAATATAGACATTATTTTCTTCACCGCTGTTTCATACTCCCGTATTCTTTCCGCATCCTGATATATGGCGCCATATATCGACAGCGGAACTTCGATTCCGATAAACGGACTTTCTCTTCCCACTTTACTGGCTATACGCTCGCTTCCCGCATAGTAATGTTTGGTGTAATACTTTTGATTGTTTACTATGTAAGGAGAAATTTAATTCTGTTCAATCCATCCACCTTTTGACAGGATTCTTTTTATAAACCCTTAGTAATTTATTAGCGTATCTTACTGATCTACGATGATAATTATTCTTTTTCCATTTATTATTAACATATGAAAATTCTGCCACTAAAATGTTTTCAGGATTACGTATCATCAAATAATAAGGTTCTCCATAAAAGTATCCTGTCTGAAAAGAGTATACTTCTTTATCATAAGGTAAACAAATTACTGTAATTAACGCATCTCCAAATCTATCAAATAAAATACTATTACAGATATCTGAATTATAATATCCATCTTTCATCTCTCTTTTATATTTTAACTGACCGTTAGGATAATATTCTTTATAAATACCATTCGCCATACCATTAACAAAAGGAATTTGATAATATAAATTACCATTATGGTAAAAATGTTGCTCAATATAATCACTTCCTAATGTATCGTAAATTATTTTTACAATTACATTGCTATCCGCTTTTCTCCGCTCTTCTTCATCTTGTTTTTCTATTAATATTTTCCATCTGATATCTTTCTTATTTATAGAATCCTTTTGTGAAAATAATACAATATAAAGAAACATTGCAATACTGAAACAAATATATTTTTTCATATCAAAATTTTATTTATCAATAGGATTTCGGCGCCGGTTAGCATCATATATACCTTCCTGTTTTATTGCTTTACGTCCAGAAGGATCATAGGGATTATGCCCATCATAGCCAGGAGTATTAAGGCCATTATTCTTTAACCATTGAAAAAGAGATTTGGCACATCGTATATCCATGCCCCCTTCATGGGAAAAAGATTTTCCTATATCAAGTGAGTTTGGATTTAACTCTATCACTATACCAATTGCAGTCATAACTTCTGATAAATTATAAAAGCGTTCATCTGTAGATCTTTAATTTTCAATAACTTGCCCATCTCTACCCTGCCCAGCGAGATTTCCATTTAATTTTACGTAAACATCCACTGTACGCCCATTTTCATCTTTCAAATTATCTAAATTGTGATATAAATCTGAATTATATGTTTTTAAATCTTTTATTGCTCCTTCCACCTTATTATAATTTCGTTGTAGTATAAGGTTCATTCCAACTGCTGTTGCGCTGATCTACCCAACTCTCCCCAAACGGAAGATAATTCATATACTGAATACCTCTCCCGCTGTGGCTGGTAATCCAGCTGCTGCTTCCCAGGTGGTCGGGATGATAAAAATAGACATCAGGTTCTATGTAAGTCGGTATTTTCAGATGCTCCAACAGGTTCGGAAGAACATCCAGCATCTCGATTCCACTTTGTTTAAAAATATGCTCACACTTTTGCATCATCCTATCACGGCGTAATTTAATCTGGTCTATTTCACCGTGGTAAATATAGACATTATTTTCTTTCACCGCTGTTTCATACTCCCGTATTCTTTCCGGATCCTGGTATATGGCGCCATATATCGACAGCGGAACGTTGGATGTATATCTGGAACGAGATCTGGGATCGCGACAAAGTTCTGAACAGGAAATATACGGCTGATTTTGAAGTCTACGGGGAGAAATCCCAGCGTGGCGACGCCTCGGAAGTAGAGATATACATCGCCATAAAATAATCTTCCTTTCATAATAAAATGTATATTTGTGGAATAAAATCCCTGCTATGAAATTTCCACATTCGATTGCTGTCATTTTATTTTCCGCTATTTTCATTTTGTCTACAGGATGCTCCACAGAATCCGGATCCAAAACGGAAAATGTTCCGGACGGGAAATCAAAGGAGTCCATTTCGGGAATCGAGTTTTTCCTTATTCAGGATTTCTCCACCATTGAAAATACTAACGGACAGATCGACGAGAATACTATTGTATTAGATGAAGAACCACTGATCGGATACCACGATATCATCAGGTATAATACGGAAGAATACGCGTTTACCATTTCCGATAATGGAGCCGGTGCAATCCAAAAGCTGGAACATTCCGTACGGGGAGTCCCCTTTGCCGTGGTTGCGGACGGGGAACTGATCTATACCGGTTATTTCTGGCCGTCTTACTCCTCCGTAAGCTGTGACTGGATGGTGATCGATCCCATGATGATCTCCGCTGACCATGAAATGAAAGTACGGGCGGGTTATCCCGGATTGCCGCAAGGCATGACGATTCCCGATCGCCGGAATGATGAAAGGATACTGCAAATTTTAAGAACGGACGGAAAATTAATACTTTAAACCGGAGCATTATGGACACGTTGACGAAGAATACGGGCGTGATATTGGAAGGCGGCGGATTCAGGGCTATTTTTGTGGCGGGAGTACTGGAATCATTCCTGCAACACCATTTGTCCTTCCCGTATATGATCGGGGTTTCGGCCGGAACCGCTTACGGCGTATCTTACGTAACCGGTCAGCAGGAACGTAACAGGCAGATCAACCGGTATATCAACGATCCCCGGTATTGCGGGATCAGGCATTTAATGAAAAACGGGAATTATTTTAACTGGGACTTTATTTACAAACAAATCCCGCAAAAGCTGGAATCATTGGAATATGACCGACTTCCGTCTTCCCCTACCCGTTTTTATACCGTAGTGACCAATTGCATGACGGCGCGACCCGAATATTTCAACCTGAATGAGAGCTCTCCCGACCGGTTATGTGATTTTCTTACAGCGACCTCCTCTTTACCATTCATCTCAAAAATGAAGATCATTGACGGAAAACCTTATCTTGACGGCGGATTAGCGGATGCCATTCCGATTCATCATGCCTTACAGCAAGGTTACGAAAAACTGGTCGTCATCTTAACCCGCCCGAAAGGATATCGCAAAGAGGACTCTTCTCTCAACACGCTTTTCGGCATCCGCTACCGGCAATACCCGTCCTTGGTAAAGTTAATGCGGGAGCGGGCATCCCTTTACAACCAAAGGATCGAAGAGATAGAGAAACTGGAAAAGGAAGGAAAAGCTTATATCATACGTCCTACGGAAACCATTCCTATTAAAAGGCTGGAAAATAATCCTGAAATCTCCAATACCGTATTTACGGATACTGTTCGGAAAATGGAAAGCACCATACCGGAACTGGTTAAATGGTTACGGCAATAGAGATCGGAGATATATCATTCTAAATATCTTTTCTTATTCTTTAAATCATTCCGGACTTCCGGATTTTTATTGTCATGTTATCTACTTTCGGATAAATGAAATTCTATTTTTCCTATTTTTGTAGGTCAAATTAAGGACAAGCAGATAACCCGTTATTTACTATTATATGAAAAGAAAAATTCAATTTGCGTTATTGACAGCATTCTGTCTGTCATGCTCCGTTACTTTCTCTAATAATGAAGACCATTACCGGAAAGGGTGGGAAGCCTTCAACCGGAATAACCGGAAGGAAGCCCGGGAATATTTTAAAATGGCCGCTTCAGGAAACGAACCCAGGACCGAAGCTTATTTATGCCTGGCCCTTCTGGACTGGAATGACTTTAATGAAAACGGCGCTTTCGATCATTTCCGGCAATTCTATGAAAAAAGCGATAATCCCTATCCTTATTTATATGCTTTCTATTCCATGCTAAACAATTCTTCCGGACAGGTATTACCCAAAGAACAAGTACAGTTTTATCAGGATATTGTGAATGACCCCGAAATGAACGGAACCCTGAAATCCATGGTATACAGGAAACTGGGAGATCATTACTTCTATTCGAATAACATGGCGAAAGCTACGGAATGGTATGATAAAATAGGATTTCTGAGGGAATGGCAGGTTTTAGGTTCGTTCGATAACATATCGGGGAGCGGTTTCAACAAAGATTGGGGAGCCTTGTCCAAATCCCGTAATACCGATGTTTTCAGTAATAAAGTGGAAGCCGATATCCGGTGGTATACTCCTCCTGCCAATAAACCGGACGGTTGGTTCTACTTCGATTATTATTTCCCGTTGGACAATATTATCGCCTACGCACAAAGTTTTGTAAACAGTGACAAAGAGCAGGAAGTATACCTTCGCGCCGGCACTTCCGGTTCCTTAAAAATATGGGTTAACGATGTGCTTGTCGCGTCCGTTCCGGAAGAAAGGAATTGCGATATCGATATTTACGGATATAAAATCAAACTGAATGAAGGTGCTAACCGTATCCTGGTTCAAATCGGACAGAGTGAGATTTCCAATGCCAATTTTCTTATCCGGCTCACGGATGAAAACGGAATACCTCTTACCGGAATAACCCAATCCGGTAATTATGCGGATTACCGGAAATCGGAAATGCAATCATTGCCTGAAATGTTGCCTTTTTTCGCAGAAACCTATTTTGAAGAAAAAATCAGGGAAAATCCGGATGAATTGCTTCATTACATCGCATTGGGAGAGACCTATCTTAGAAACGACAAAGCTTACGAGGGCACCCATATCCTGAAAAAAGCGGAAAAACTTGCCCCGGTATCCTCTTTTGTCAGTCATCGCCTGTCGGAAGCTTATTCAAGGGGAAATAATAATATCGATTACAGTCGTGAAATCGAAAATATCAAACAGAATGATCCGGATGCATTCATCGCCTTAAGGCACTTATACACCGATGCCGTAGCCTCGGAAAAATATTCTGAAGCTGAAACCATTGCCGAAAAGATCAAAAACCTGTATGGAGAGAGTTACATTACTGACGCCATGGATATCTATACGGCCTCAGTTCAGCATAAAACGGAGGAATTCATGATTTTATCCAGAAAAATGTATGCTAAATATCCTCATAATTACGAATTCATGAATCTGAATTTTGCCATAGAAGAGGAATTATTCAATAACAATAAAGCCGCTACGAAGATCCTGGAAAATTATTGTAAGAAATATTTCAGTACTCAGGCTCTGGAAAAATTAGCCTACAAATATATGAATACCGGAAAAACCGACAAAGCGTTATCGACCTTAAGAAAACGGAACGAAACAATGCCTTACGCGTGCGGTTTCCTATACTCTTATGCCACATTACTCCAGAGAATGCAAAGATACCAGGAAGCCCTGGCAACGCTCGATGAGATTAAGAAAATCGCGCCTTATATGTCGCAGATCTATAATACCGAGGGCTATATCCATAAAGATATGAAGAACACGGAAAAAGCTAAAGAAGCTTTCAGGAGATCCATTTACTACGGCCCAACTTCCTATGATTCCAGAAACCAGCTCCGGCTGTTGGAAAACAAAAAGGAAGTATTTGACCTTTTCCCGAAAATCGAATTGGCCCAACTGATTGCAGGAACACCTGTCGCCGCTGATTATCCGGAAGATAATGCGATTATCGTTCTATACGACAACCAGCTGGTATTTTATCCGGAAGGAGCGAAAGAGATCAGAACGGAAATAGCGGTCAAGATATTGAACCAATCGGGCATTGAAGAGTGGAAAGAATATAATATCGCCTATGGTAATAATAGTCAAAAACTGCTTTTGGACAAATATGAAGTGATCAAAGCCAACGGGCAGCGGGTTAAAGCTGAGACCGACTACCGGAACCGGATCGTTTTCCCCAACCTGGAAGTCGGGGATGTACTTCATCTGGAATATCGTCTTCAGGATTACCAGACCGGGACTTTATCCAAACATTTCTCCGACTGGGCCTTAATGCAATACGGCATACCCGTCATGTATACCCGTTTTGCCCTTCTGGCTCCTGCAGATAAAGAGTTCCAATACCTGGTAAAGAACGGACAAATAGAGCCTTCCGTCACGGATATCGAACAGATGAAACTTTATGAATGGGTGGTCGACAGTATACAACCCGCCATCAAATCGGAACCTTACATGAGTCCGTTTACGGATATAGCGCCGATGTTGATCGTCAGCAGTATTCCGGACTGGCAATTCATCAGTAACTGGTACAAGGACCTGACATCCAATAAAATCAATGTCCATTCCGATTACGTGTTGCAGGAAACTTTAAGCGAGATATTACGGGGAAAAGAAGATGCTACGCAAATGGAGAAAGCTAAGTTATTTTATGAATACATCCTCAATAATATTACCTATTCCAATGTCTCTTTCCTGCAAAGTAATTTTATACCTCAAAAAGCTTCCCGTACTATCATTACCCGACTGGGAGATTGTAAGGATGTTTCCACTTTATTCGTGGCACTTTGTCGAGAAGTGGGCATCGAAGCGAACCTGGTACTGTTCCAGTCGAAAGAAAACGGCAAAAATACCACGGCGCTTCCTTCCGTTAATTTCAACCATTGCATCGCCAGGCTGGTGATCGATAATGAAGTTTATTACTTGGAACTGACCAATAATAAACTGCCTTTCGGGACGGCTGTGGAAAGCGCCTTAGGTTCATCAATTCTCCCTATTCCTTATAAAAACGAAACGATCGGTGACAAGCTGCTGGTGATGGAGATGCCGTCCAGGAAGCAAAACGAGCTTATCCGGAATAAACGGATTTCATGCCAAAATAACGACATGAAGGTTAAATCCGGTAATATCCTGACGGGAGAATGGGCCGCTTTCGCCCGTTATGTATATGAAAATATGGGACAGGAAGACCGGTTGAAAAGCATGAATGAAGATGAATCGGCAAAATGGAAAAATCCGGTAAAAGTATCCGACCTTATTTTCTCCAATCTGGACAATTTATCCGACAGTGTTTCCTATCAATTCCATCTCGAAGCCAGAGATGCGTTACAGGATGTTGCCAATATGAAAGTGTTCAAATTACCGTGGACCGAAGCGGTCGAATCCCTCTCGATGGTTTCCTCGGAAAAACGTAATTCTCCTTTTGAATTCTGGGCTTATGTATATTGCGATACGGAAAAAGAAGAGATCGTATTTACTTTACCGGAGAATAAACAACTGGTGGAAATACCTGAAAATACCCGGCTCGAATGTGCCGCAGCCACTTATGAACTTACTTTTGATTATTCCAAAAAAGGTGAACTCCGGGCCACCCGTACATTTACCAAACTCAAGGAAGTGGTTTCCCCGGAAGAATATCCGGAATTCAAAAGTTTCCTTAATTCGGTAAATCTGTTGGACAATAAACAGTATGCGATAAAATAGGAAGGGATTTGCAGAGGATCACAAGGTTGACCATCCAATTTGAAAGAATTCGTTCTGTAAAAACCGTTTTTATCGGAGAATGAAATAAAACCTGAAATTTTATACGATTGTTCAATATTTAAATGGCATCGTAATATGGGTTATGATTCTGAGTACCGGTTGGTTATCTCCGGATATTTCCATCCACGATTATCGGGTTTAGAAAAGAAAGTAATTAACTTAATAGGAAAGAGAAAAAACATCGTAAACATTCATTCTTCCCTAATAGGCAAAATACAAAATTAAGGGTAAAATGATATATAACTGTATTACTTCCTCTTATTTCATCGGAAATCATATATGTTATTGTGATTAAGATAAATACGGATAAACCTCCAATAAAGAAAAGATTTAGAAGTATCCCCACTGCTTCACCTGATATGATTCCATAATTAAATATATGCAAATATAAGAAAAGGAAATAGAAGCCACCATCAAAACCAGTATTACCGGTTACCTGAGCAGATAAGCATCTACATATTGAATTAAGGTGCGCCAGTATTCCGTACTTTTATCGGGGTCGTTATTGAGTCCGTGACCTGAATTGGGATAAAGGATCAGCCGGTGGTCGACACCATAAGCCTCCAGTGTATCGTTGAGCCGTAAAGCATTGGTATAGGACACAAGTTCGTCCCGCATGCCGTAAGCCAGTACGGTTGGCGGACTGTCATTACTCACGTGGTAAATGGGTGAAGCCAGAGTCCATGATTCGGGAAAGATAAAGCCGGGTTGTTCAAACTCGGTATAAGAAACCCGCGTTCCAAGCAATTTATTCATGAGATCCAGTTTTTCCCTGCCGTTCAGGGCAATCTGTCCGGGATCAAGAAAATCGGCAGGACCAACCTGTGATGAGACACAAGCGATAGGGATGGGACTATTGACCGTATAAGAATAAAGTAATGCCAGATGTCCGCCGGCGCTGCTTCCCAACAAAGCCATTCGGTCGGTTTTGAGATGATAAGAATTGCTGTGGGTTTTCAGGTAAAAGATCGCTTTATGGACGTCATCCAGCATTTCCCGATACGTGACATTATCCTGCACGAGCCGGTAATTGATCGTGACGTAAGCGCAGTTATAATCGTTTACAGATCGTTTTATCCAATCAAAATCTTCTTTATCTCCCCCACTCCAGCTTCCCCCGTGGATACACATCACAACCGGCACCTGATTGCAGGAACCGGCATTTAAAGGCAGGGAAATATCCATGGTCTGCCGGGGATGGGATCCGTAAGCAATATCTTCCATCGGAAGGGGCTGCGGATCCGGAGGAGGATCTTCATTTTTATGGCATCCCGCGAAAACGGAACAAATCAGGATAAAAGTAAATAAGAGAAAATATTTTTTCATTTTTGGGATTTAAGGTGAATTATTAAATAAACGGCAAACCGGGAACTATTATTACTCATTTCACCGGAGCCGAAAATCCCGGATATACGTATATTATTCCGTTAAACTCTAATCATTTCATGCATCAATCTGATTCAATGGACAAAACATTTTCAAACTTTCCTTATCAGTATTAGCCTATCTTTTTTTGTCTATTAAAGCTCTGACAATTATATCACATTTTATAATACACTTCTATTTCGGCAATGCCTGATAGTTACTGATCGTTTCCGCCGAATTATTCCACACCCGGTTGAAATGGCTTTCGTAATGTTTATATAGATCACTGCCCGCCTTCACCTGAAAAACCGGAACTTTCCCCCCGCCCCTCGAAGCGTAGGAATAAGGTTCCAGAAATAAGAACCTGCTGGTCATGAGTACAAAAGCCGTAGGAGCAAGTTTGTATGTCTTGACTTCAATATTTTTCTTATTCTCAAAAAGACGTTTCGCGATCCTTGCCGCACCGTCCGTTTCTATAAAAGTGGTACTGTCATAAAAAATAGGATCATAATAGTACTCGTGTCCCACTTCCCACCGAGCCCTTTCACGCAACACATTACAATGCGGATTTACGATCATTGCCCGTATGATACTCAGGGGACATTCGATGGTTCTCTCTTTCTCGATCACTTCCATAAAGACTTTATTCAATTGTCCCCTGTCCAGGAAAAAATCTCCCAGCGAAATCCCCATAATCGAAATCGAATTTTTTTCTTCCCGCATCTCTTTTGATATTTCCTGAATAACCGAAGTATTGGAAATTGTGGAATACCTGTTGGGAAAAATATTAACGATCCCCGACTGATTGGCTCCGCTTAATACCCCGATTCCGTTGAGCATGAAATCCGTGGCTTTCGAAACCCTGTCCTCTATATTCTTTACCGAACTGATCGTCTTGTCGGTAATCACGGGAACTATATTCTGTATCTGTTCCTCCAGAACGTTTTCGAGATTATGAAGATCCGGTTGTAAAGCCAGTTTAATATCCTGCTTATTGAAATCACCGAGCAACTTGACCTGTAACAAACCCGAGATCAGGGCTCCCGCCATTAACGACCCGATGATCTGAAAAATACCGGTCATGGTGGTATTCTCAACCACGAAGCTTAGAATAAAAGCGACGGCACTCAGGGTCAATCCAAGCACCACAATGATATAATAATACTTATTCAATGTCTTTTGAATATTCTTATCTGCATGATTTTTTGTATCCATAATGATGACGGTTTATATACATTGAAATTTAAATACAATGATCCGGGCGGAGTTGCTTCATCATTTCCGTATCAGCAGATAGAACAGGAAGAGATTGGGGCAAATTTAATAATTTTTACAAGGTAATGTCTAAAGTTTTAAATTTTTATTGCTTTTTAAATATTTTTAATAATATGCGGGAATAGAAACCAAAATAAGGAAGGATCACCTGATGTGCCGGGATCGGAAACTATGATTTAATAGCGGTCTTGCGTTAAATTTCGTATCTTTGCGATTGAATAGAAATGAAGATATCAATATATCCAGGACAGGGGTATATGATCCCATAGCCCCTGCTATTCAAAAATGTCGGACAGGTAAAAGGAATGTTTTTGATCAAACGTTCCAAATAAACGTTAAAACTATTACAAATCAAAATTGAACAGGGCAGAATCCGGTAATTTCCGGAAATATTGCAGGAATAATCAGGAAAAGGAATATTGAAATGGAGTGGTTATTATTATTCGTCCAGGGATTATTAATCGGATTTGTAGAATCGATCGCGCCGGGTCCTATGGCGATGGTGTGTATTCAACGTACGATCAGTAACGGAAAAAGATCCGGATTTGCTTCGGGAATGGGAATCGCCTTCGCAGATACTCTTTTCGCTGCCGTCGCATTGTTATTTCTGGGATTCGTTTTATCCTTTGTGGAAAAAAATATGCACCTTATCACGCTGGTCAGCGGAATTTGTATAATGATACTCGGCCTCCACATATTTTTTAAAAATCCGGTTACCCAACTCCGAAGCAGGCAATTCCGTAAAAAAGGATTCTGGGGAGATTTCTTGTCGGTATTTTTTATCACCCTTACCAATCCGGCCATTATGCTTATTTTCCTGGCCTTACTGGCAACTTTCGGTATCAGTCAGAGCGGACTGACGGTCGCCCACGCTATTTGTCTACTGACCGGTGTATTGATCGGTACCAGTTTATGGTGGTTCACCCTCACTTCCGGATTGAATGCTTTTCGTAAAAAATTCAAATTGCGCTATATACTTTATCTTAACCGGCTGTCCGGAGCATTGATCGTGCTTCTGGGCGTCATTGCCATGGTGAGTGCTTTTTTCTGAAAAACGGTTCTTTATAACAATTCCCGGTAAGAGAGTTTGCCGTCTATCAGCCTTGCGGCGCTTGTATAGGGATGTTCCTGCTGATGGTGAATATCCGTCAGGTGGATCACGGTCCATCCGGTAGATTTCAAATAGTCGGATACCAAGGAACGATGACATCTCCACCATAAAGCTTCGGAACACATAAAGGCTGTTCTCCTGGATAAAGCTTCCGAGCAGAGGATATTGATACCCTGGCGGAAAGATTCGGTTTCCATATAATCCGCATATCCACGGAATGCCGGATGTCTCCACGAAGTATTATGGGAATCCGGAACTACTTTACGACGGCCTCCCAACTGAGGAATCAGTAAATATCCGATGCCATTTTCCGGCAATACTTTTTCGAGGTTCTCCCGGTTAAATTGCGGGAACCTCCGGGATCCCGGAAAACTACGGATATCGGCTACTAACTCAATACCGGCTGACAGGAGAATGGCTAAGAATTCTTCCATAGAACGGGTGGAATGACCTATAGTCCAGATTGTTTTTTCCATAGTATGATCCTGATCATATTCGAAAGTTATCCGAAACCTCTATTCAGTCATTATTGATGATTCCGGAAACGAAATGTTTCTTCTGTAACGTTCACCCTATATTATTGTTTTGAAATAAACTCACATAATCGGAATATCCGGTTTCGCAACAATAACTTTCCTACTTTTGCAAAAGTATATTTGGGAAAACTTTTGTAAAGATAATTCAGTAATAAATCGAGATAATATGAATTCACTATTTTTATTCTTATACATAACCAATGCCTCATTACTAATATTACATGAAATTGAATCCGGTTATGAAAAAGAATGGGAAATTTTAAAACTTCCGGGTGGACTGACGGGATTTCTCTTGCTTCATATTCCGATATTGTTGCTCTTATTCTATGGATTAGTAGAGATACTTAATGAGACCACGACAGGCATGATTCTCGGGGTCATTGCCGGTATAGGAGGGTTCATTCCTTTTATTGTGCACAAAATACTGGTCCGGAAAAAAGGACATTTTAACCGGATCATCTCCAATATCATCATTTATATGAATATCATCACCGGAATAGGCACCGTTTATTTTTCCATTAGAGGCTGGTAAGGAATAGAACTACTCATTATTATAATTCTTATTTAACGGGATCAGACCGGCTTAATCATTTCTTCCGTAAACCTTTCGTTTGTATGAGTTGTTCTTACTCAATCAAATAGCCACGCTATTCCAGTAATTTAAATACTAATATAATATGAAAGCCATAACAATACAACATGAGGGCTCATTTGAACAGCTCAGATACGAAGAAGTACCCGATCCGCAAATAAACGATAATCAGCTTTTGATCAAAATATATGCTACCAGTGTAAACCATCTGGATATTAAAAAAGCCGGCGGCAGCAAACACGGGATGCCGTCCATCACATTTCCATGGATACCGGGACATGATTTCGCCGGGATTGTTGAAAAAACCGGCCGAAATATTTCTTCTTTCCGGGAGGGGGACAAAGTTTACGGGAATTGCCAGGGCGGTTCTTATGCGGAATATCTTGCCGTTGATCCCGACAAAACAGTAAAAATGCCCGAAAATCTTGATTTTATCCGGGCCGCTTCGGTACCGCATGTCGGAGAAACGGCATGGCAGGCGGTTTATGAACACGGGCAGGTGAAAAAGGGAGATAAGATCCTGGTGCATGGAGCTGCAGGCGGTGTGGGAGCTTATGCCGTACAATTTGCGCATAACGCAGGAGCTACAGTTTATGCTACCGCTTCCGCCCGAGATATCGATTTCGTTAAATCGCTGGGGGCCGACAGGGTCATTGATTATAAAACGGAGGATTTTACTAAGGAGTTCAAAGATCTGGACGTGGTGTTGTCTCTGGTCGGCGGAAACACGGAAGAGAAATCCTATCAGATCATAAGGGATGGTGGAAGACTGGTGAGCACGGTCGGCATATCCTATCAGGAATTAGCTGACCAATACAATATTACGGCGATAGGAATGGTTATCAGGCAATCAGCCGATGATCTGCAAAAGATCACGCAATTGATCAATAACGGAAAGATCAAAACCGATGTTGCCATTATATATCCTCTGCAAGATGCTGACACAGGTTGGAAAACTCTTTCCGGCGATCCTTCGGTTCCTAAAATCGGTCACGGAAAAATCGTGCTGGAGATCTCCCGCTAAAATTATACGTTTTATTACATTCCCTTAAATAAATATTAGAATAATATCTATCGATTTTAGTGTTGTTATTTCAAATATTTACACATTCAACATTTGTAATAATTTAACAATTATACTGTATTGAAAAACTATTGATATGGATAGCTATCCAATTGAT
>ERZ809224.664-NODE-664-length-30515-cov-14.841924_pt1 | contig 30515 bp, 30 predicted proteins | sample MGYA00520513_ERZ809224 | MGnify/ENA primary metagenome ERZ809224 (study PRJEB31576, sample SAMEA3212658) | Homo sapiens | biome: human-gut; feature: human gut; material: fecal | place: Sweden | collected 2012 ... | reverse complement strand
TCAAATATAACAGTTATTAAATTTCCTAAAATATGTGAAATATCAACTGGGATTTAATACATTTGGGAATGGAAAGGAGTATATTTTTAATCATACTTTGCATTTTTTATTATATTATTTTTAGAGTTTTTTATGAGAGGAGATTGCTTGAATATCTATATGAAAATATCATATATAGATGGATAATATATCTCTATAGTTTTATTGGTATAGTTTGTTTTTTTCAAGCATACAGATTTGGCTATAGTGAGCATTTAATTCAGTTTTGGACGTTCTACCTCGTATGCTTATTTATTGTATGTGGAGTATTTATGTTTTATATGATACGTATAAAGGGGGAAGAGAAAAATCGATTATTGACAATGAGAAATAATTTATTGGAATCAAACTATCAAGCTTTACATAAGGCATATAATGAAAATAGAATGTTATCGCATGATTTTAAAAACCATATGTTGGCTGTTCGTCAGCTGATTCAAGAAAACCAGAATAAAGAGGCTCTAGAGTATATTGTTACATATATAAATAGGTCATTAACTATCAATAGAAGAGTAGAATCAGGATGTAACATTGTTGATATTATTGTAAATTCTAAAATCGCTGAAGCCGAAGAGAAGAAAATTGAATTTACATATGATATTGGCCAGCTTGGAAGTATTAATATTCAAGACATAGATATGTGTGCCTTATTAGCTAATTTATTAGATAACGCCATTGAAGCTTGTGAAAGGCTCGAGAGCAAAGGACGATGGATATATTTGAAAATAAAAAGAGAAAAGCATATGTTGATAATTTGGATAGAAAATTCAATCATTGATGACAAAAAACAAAAAGAAAAGTTCTTTCAAACAAGCAAAAAAGATAAAATAATTCATGGCTTAGGAATAAAAAGTGTTAATAATGTTGTTCAAAAATATGATGGGTATAAAGAGTATGAAATTGAGAAAAATATTTTTAGAATGTATATTAGTTTGCCATTAGAATAGAAATTAAAGGACAAAAATCGACAATTTACGGACAAAATTACATTTTATTCTATATAAAGATATAATAAAAATATATGAAGAAAGGAGGTCTTTTAGGTGGAGAGCAGAAAAAATGAACTTAATATGATTTTGGCGGGAGATATTCGAAAGGAAATGGATGAGATACATAAAATGCAGGAAAATATGCCATTAATTTTAAGTATAGCTACAAATACCTGCTCAGACTTTTTGACTATTTTCTGTTGCTAATGAGTAATTAAAAAATGTAAAAGATGACAAAAAGTAAAAAAGAATTCGAGAATATTGTTTATCAAAGCTTAAAAGAGTATACGAGACTCGGGGAGAAACCAGGAGCGGTGTTTAATCCTTTTTTTGACTGTATTGCCGATGCGGTGCTGAAAGAAATCGAAGGCGAAACGGCGGCTGTAAAGATACCGGGCCGTCCAGCGCGGGAGGTCGTAGATTTGGGTGTTTTGAAGCAAATTTTAATTAAGGTTTCAAAACGGCTTTTAATCTATGATATGAATGTTCAGCGAGAAGCCGGAGAACTGAAAGGCGATTCAGAAGAAGAGGAATATGCGGATTATGTTTGTCATCATCTGATGCAGCCGGAATATGTGCGAAATTTATTCACAGAATATCCGATTTGGCGAGACGCGATATTTCAGAGTTCGAAATTTTATATTCGAAATATAATAGAGGTTTTTCAGCATTTTGTTTCTGATAAGGAGGATTTAAATGCTGAATTTTTCGCGGAAAATCCTTTTGGGGAAGTCCTTCGGATATCAGGAAGCGGCTCGGATTCACATTGTGAAAACCGTGTTGTTTACCGTGTAGAACTGGATAATGGTGAGGTGATTTATCATAAATCCAGAGTGAATACAGGGGTTCGCTTTTTTAACGAGCTGTATGTGCGGATTGGCAATTCCTGTGGGGTGCCTGCATACATAAATCCTGCATTGGAGCGGGATAGTTATGTTTGGGAAAAAGAGGCGTCCTACGGGGAATGTCAGTCTGAGCAGCAGGTAAAAAATTATTTTACACGGCTCGGAATGATTTTGTGCATTTGCCATTTGTGTCATAGCGGAGATATGCACTATGAAAATATGGTTGCCGGCGGCGAGTATCCGGTGTTGATTGATTATGAAACATTGATTCAGCTGCCGCCGGAGCAGATGCCGGTTGATGATAAGCAGACCAATACTTTCATCGGAATGTCGGTATTGCCGATAGGAATACTCCCATTTTATGGGGCCAGAAATAAGAATTTCAATGCAGATTTCAGCGGTCTCTGCGGCGGCGGCCGGCAGATGATGGATTTGAAGATTCCGGTGATAGCTAATCCAGGTAAATCGACAATGTGTATTGCCTATAAATATGGCGAGACTCAGGAGAAAAATAACCGGGTACGGTTAAATGGACAGCTTGTTAATCCGGGAGATTATTTACAAAATATTTATGAGGGCTTTGAAGCTGGATATTTGTATATTTATGAACATAAAGCGCAGGTCAGCCAATTGGCGGAAATGATGAGCTCGTCCCTTTACCGGCAGCTTTTCAGGAATACTCAGGAATATCATATGATTCTTGATTTGTCCTATCATCCGCAGTTTATGCGCCAGGAGGGCATGCGGCGGGAATTTCTTAAAAATGCATTGGCCATACCCGAGTTTGAAGATAAAGCCTGGCTTGTGAATCAGGAAATTGAGGATATGCTGAATGGCGATATTCCTTATTTTCAATTTCATATGGGCTCGGGAGAAATTCTTAATTCTCAGGGGAAACCATTAAAAACGTTTTTTAAACGGACCGGGATGGAATTTATTGAGAATCAAATTCAAAATCGGACGCTGGAAGATTTACGTGTGCAGAAACAGCTCATTGAGACGGCTTTAACCTATTCAAGAGTTGAAGTTTTAAAAACAAGTATACTGCAATTTTCAGCCGAGAATATTAAAGATATTTCAGTAAAAGATTTATGTTCAAAGATTGCAGATGTGATTTATGAGCATCGTGTTGAATTGCCCGGACAGATTCGGTGGATAAATACCCGGACAATGGCGGTTAATGTGGATAAACGCTATACATATTATATGGAAATGTCAGACAGATATCTTTATGAGGGAATCATGGGGATGGCTGTTTTTTCAGCGGCTATGCTTAAACTGATGCCGGAACATCCGATTTCCAGGGTGTATAAGCCGATGATAAGGGAACTGTTTGAATATACAGATTTGACGGTGGAAAATGGGACAGAGAATTTACCTACAGGGATTTTCTTTGGAGAAAGCTCTATTGTTTATGGGTATCAGTTACTGTATCAAATAACAGAGGACCCGGTATATCTGGAATATGCGGCAAAACATTGCCGGATTACAGCAAGAAACCTTCCATCGGATAACCAGTTTGATATTGTCGGAGGAAATGCTGGTGCAATCATGGCCTTTTTGAATATGTACGATTTTCAAAAAGAAAGCTGCTATCTGGAAATGGCTGAGGTGGCTGCGGAAGTGTTGTTGAAAAATGCGGTATCCGCAGAAAAAGGAATTGGCTGGAAGAGTATCAGCAATGGGGCATTACTTGGCGGTTTTGCTCATGGGTGTGCCGGAATTATGTATGCTTTGGCCAGACTTGCCGAATATACAGGGAAGAGCAGGTATTTGGATGCGGCATTTCGGGCTTTTTTATATGAAAGGACTTTATATTGCCCGGAAGAAGGCGGCTGGCGGGATTTAAGGGCTGATGAGGAACTGTATATGTCAGACTTTAAATGGTGCCATGGGACCGCCGGAATTCTGTTGGGATGGAAACTCTCTTTGCCGTATTTCAGCGGGACGCAAAAAGAAATGCTGGGTCGGGAGATAGAAAGGCTGACCGTCGATTATCCGGATATAGTCTTTCGGGAGGAAGTCGGGCTGTGCCATGGCAACCTGGGAAATATCTTCATTGGAGAATTAGCCGGAATGGACGTGTGGCAAGAGTCCATGCGGAAAAACATGGTGGAGAGTCTTTGGATTTTGCAGCAGCTATTTATAGAAAATGATACGAAAGCTGTACTGCGCGAACACTATGATTACAGCCTGATGACAGGATTAGCCGGAGTGGGCTATGGTTTGCTTCACAGCCTGTTCCCGAATCTGCCGGGAATTTTAGATTTACAGCTTTGAAAAACAATGTCAGTGGACAGTAATGAGCAGGGGGGAGAATCAATGAATAAATTCGAAGAAACCGTATCTTATCGCTTTGCAGCATTTTGTGTAAAAGTATTGAAGCTGAGTGCACGAAAATGTTATGAAGAGATTGGAAGGCGTAATGAGAAAGAAATGTCTCTTTCTTTCCTGTGTGAGAATGCGTTGGATTATTTGATAACAGAAGACAAATATTTTGGCGTACCCCATCGTTTTGTTGTAAATGGTTATTTGGTAGAAATTCGGGATGATAATCTCGGCGAGGCAGTTAAACAACTGGACAAAGTATATCAGGATATTTTACTTCTGTATTACTTTTTAGGGTTTACGAATAAAGAAATTGCAGAGATGACAGAATGTTCTCTGAGAACTTTAATTCGCAGAAAAGAGCAGGCGCTGAGATTAATGCGCGAGGTATTGGAGGAGTAGGTATGTCTAAAAAATTTACAGATAATCGCGTACCCTATTCGGTGGTAGAAGCGGCAGTTCGCGGGGATTCGGAAGCTCTGAAAAAGGTTCTTGAATGTCACAACGCTTATATATGCAAATTGTGTACACGAAAGGTTTACGATGATGTGGGAGATTTGCATTATGAGATAGATTGGGATATGAAATCACGAATTGAAAGTATGCTTGTAAATGCGATTATTATGAATTTCAAGATAGACTACGACTCCAATAAATGAATTGTAAAGAATGAAAAAGAGTGCTTTGAAAGTTGATAAAACGACAGGATAAGCGCTCTTTTTCCATGGATGCAGAAATGTGTCGAAAGATTTATATTGAAGCTGAGTAATTTTTTCGGTATAGTAAAACTGTCAAAGCGCACAGCTTCTATGTGCGGCAGTTTCCTTTCGGAAACAGAAATTTCCATTAATATTTTTAATAAGGCGGCAGAAAGCTATTGAGAAAAACAGACAGGTTTACTATAATAAAAATAAATTCATGTGTTTTTCCAAAGTTTCTGAGCCGGTTATTTTATGGTCAAAGGAGGAATTTTATGGGAGAGACACAGGATTTTATCATGAAGCCGAAAATTGATTTTTGCTTCAAGGAACTCATGGAAGAGGAATTGGTCCGGCGGGGATTTCTTTCCGCCCTCTTGGGCGTGCGGCCGGAGGATATTGTCGGGACAGAGTTGATACCGACAGTGCTGCGAAAACTTCATGCCGATGACAAACAGGGAATTTTGGATGTACGGGTGATGCTGACGGATGGCGCCCAGGTGGATATTGAGATTCAGGTGGCTTCTTACAAGCAGTGGCCGGAGCGTTCATTATTCTATTTATGCAAGATGTTTTGTGAGCAGATACGGGCCGGAGATTCTTATGAAAAGATGAAGAAGTGTATCCATGTGGGAATTCTGGATTTTAATTTGTTTGAAGACAGTTCTGAATATTATTCCCGGTTTCATTTATGGGAAGACCATCGGAATCAAATGTACAGCGATAAGATAGAGGTACATATTCTTGAATTGAAAAAAGTCCGGAAGAACCAATATCTGGAAAATCCACTTCTGAATTGGACCAGATTTCTGGGCAGTGAAAAAAGGGAGGAAATGGAAACTTTGGCAGAAAAAGATGTGTATATCGATGCGGCCTACCAGCGATTGATGGCCCTCAGCGAAGATGAGCGGAAAAAACTGGAATATGATAACCGTATGAAAGCTATTCGAGATTACAAGAGTTTCAGGCAGGATGGAATTCTTGAGGGTATTGAACGGGGTATTAAACGGGGTTCGGTTCAGAAGTTGATTTCGATGGTCTGCAAAAAAATGGTGAAAGGTAAATCGCCGGAGACTATTGCGGAGGAACTGGAAGAAGATAAGGAAACCATTGACCGGATTTATACAGTGGCCGGAAAATACGCGCCGGAATATGATGTAGATAAGATTTATCAAGAAATATATCCGGAATAGCCGCATAATACGAAAGAGGAAAATTTAAATGAATACAAAAGATAAATAAAAGAGGTTCTTCGAAACTTGTTTGTTTCAGGAAGAGCCTCTTTTGCATTATTTAAAATCGACGATGGTAACGCCGGTTTCACCCTCACCAAAGGCGCCGAGACGGTAGGATTTAACATATCGGCATTTTTTCAGTTTGTTGTGAACGGCAGTGCGCAGTTTCCCTGTGCCGCGGCCATGAATGATGGTTACCTGATTCAAGTGGGCCAGATAGGCGTCATCCAGATATTTATCCAGTTCGGGCATCGCCTCATCTACTGTTTTGCCGATAATATTCAGGCTGGTGCTGATGGAAGCGGATTTGGCCATTTTGATTTTTCCGGCGCCGGTTTTCTTTAAGGTTGGCGCTTTAATAACTTCTTCATCCAGCAGTTCCAAATCGGTCAGGCTGACCATGGATTTTAAAATGCCCATTTGCACAGCTATTTGCCCTTTGCTGTTTGGTTTTCCGGTAATGGTCCCTTTAATGTTCATGCTGAGAACCCGGACACTGTCGCCTGGGTGAAAATCCTCCGGCCGATTTTTCCTTGCCTGGTCTTTCTTCAGGGCCAGCCGTTCATCGGTTTTGGAAAGCTTATCCCGGACGGCGGAACGTTTCTTTTCAAGCTCCTTCATGTTTCCGGTATTTCCGGCGGCCAGCTTATTCATATCCCGAATAGTTTGGTCCGCATAATCTTTGGCATCCTGGAGAATTTTGCGGGCCTGCTCGTTGGCTTCGCGCAGAATTCGTTCTTTTTGTTTGGACAGATTATCCTGTTTGGTTTCCAGTTTTTGTTTTAATCCGGCAACCTCGGTTTTATATTGCTCAATTTCCAGCCGTTCTTTTTCAATGGTCGAACGGCTTGTTTCCAAATCGGCAATTAAGTCCTCGAAACTTTGGTCATTAGCGTCAATGAATTTTTTTGCCTCATCAATCATATAATCCGGCAGGCCAAGCTTGCTTGAAATGGCAAAGGCGTTGCTTTTTCCGGGAATACCAATTAAAAGCCTGTAAGTAGGGCTTAAAGTTTCCACATTAAATTCACAGCTTGCATTGCAGGCGCCTTCCGTGGAAAGGGCAAAGACTTTCAATTCACTGTAGTGAGTTGTTGCCATGGTGGTTACATTCCGGCGCAGGAAATTTTTCAGGATAGCCATAGCCAGAGCAGCGCCCTCTGTAGGGTCCGTTCCGGCGCAAAGTTCATCCAGAAGGACAAGGGAACGGTAATTCGACTTATCGATAATAGAAACAATATTTGTCATATGGGATGAAAATGTACTGAGACTTTGTTCAATACTCTGTTCATCGCCGATGTCGGCAAATACGTCTTCATAAACGGCCAGTTCGGAGTGGTCAAATGCCGGAATATGCAGTCCGGCCTGGCCCATTAATGTCAAAAGGCCGACTGTTTTCAATGATACGGTCTTACCGCCGGTATTGGGACCGGTAACAATAAGAAGCCGGTAATCTTTGCCGACAGAAATATCGATAGGTACGACTTTCTTTTTATCCAGAAGCGGATGACGGCCCTTCTTTATATTTATATAGCCATTTTCATTGAATAAAGGTTCTGAGCCGTTGTAGCTTCTGGAAAGATTTGCTTTGGCAAATACAAAATCCAGGTGAGCCATAACGGTGATATCGGTTGATAATTCTTCCTGATATTCGGCGCATTGATTGCTCAATTCGGCAAGAATCTTTTCAATTTCTTCTTTTTCTTTTGCAGCCAGTTCCCGCAAATCATTATTTAATTTGACAACAGCCATCGGTTCAATAAACAAAGTGGAGCCGGAAGATGACTGATCATGAATCATCCCCTGAATCTGACTGCGGTATTCGGCCTTTACAGGAAGGCAGTATCTTCCGCCGCGCATGGTAACCAGATTATCCTGAAGCATGGAGCTGACGGAGGATGAATTGACCATGGCATTTAACTGGCTGTGAATCCTCTCATTGGTCAGCTTAATGGAACGGCGTACATGCTTTAAGCCCGGACTGGCATCATCGGCAATCTCTTCCTCGGAGAGGATGCAGCGCCGGATTTCCCGGCATACCGGAGACAGAGGTTCGATGGCGTTGAATAAACCGTCCAGGGAATCGGTGTTCATATCATCTGTTTCACGGCGGCCATAGGATTTTGCGCGCAAAGCCGTTTCCAGAAGGGAAGCAATGTGCATCAGTTCTGTTACGGACAGGCTGGAGCCAACCTTTAAGCGGAGCAGGGAATCCCGAATATCCCGAAGCCCGGAAAAAGATAAACTTCCTTTGGCGTAAATTCGGGAAAGCGCATCGCTTGTTTCCATTTGACTCTGGCAGATTTCACCCAAATCGGCCGTTGGCAGAAGTTTTTTACACATATCTTTGCCCAGCGGGGATGTGGCGTAATCCATTAATTTTTCTATGATTTTATTGTATTCTAATATTCGTAATGCTTTTTCATTCATAGTGACACCTCATACTATTGTATTTATCATTGTACCCTATAACAGGAAAAATGAAAATGGATTTTTTATTTTTATATTGGATATATTAATGTCAAAGGAGGTGTTATTATGTCAGACAGAGGATTTACGGACAAAGTAAAAGGTAAAACCAAAATGATGGCCGGAAATTTTAGCGGGGACCGCAAAGTAAAGGCCGAGGGAATTATCCAGCGGACAATCGGGATGACAAAGGAAGTTGTTTCGGATGTGAAGGATGTTGCGGAAGAAGTTGTCGAGAAGGTCAAAGACAAAATGCAGTAGATTTTATAATTTGGGAATACCTTTTGGGGTATTCCCTTTTTATTGTGAGATTTGGTGTATCCTGGACCTTTCAGATGTGCTATACTATTTACACAATCTGGATTAGAAATGGAGATAAGCTATGAGATTTATTTGTGAATTGCGGGAGGGAGATAATATCTCCGGCATTTATTTATGTAAAAACAAACAGAATTTAAAAACAAAGGCAGGAAAAAGTTATTATTCTCTGCTTCTTCAGGATAAAACCGGTACGGTGGATGCAAAAGTATGGGATTTGAATAATGGTATTGAACATTTTGAATCTATGGATTTTATCAAGGTGGACGGTATGGTGACCAGCTTTCAGGGGGCTTTGCAGGTGAATGTGAGGCGGGTGCGCCGGACTCAGGAGCAGGAATACGATATGCGGGATTATTTGCCGACCAGTCGGTTTTCCATCGATGATATGATGAAGGAATTAACCGGTTATATTACGACGATACAGAATCCTTATTTAAAAGCGCTTTTGGAGAGCTTTTTTGTGAAGGATGCAGCTTTTATCAAAAGCTTTAAAGAACATTCGGCGGCGAAAAGTGTGCATCATGGCTTTGTCGGCGGGCTGCTGGAGCATACGCTGAGTGTGACAAAACTGTGTGATTTTTACTGCAGGCGTTATCCGATTTTGAACAGGGATTTATTGCTCACTGCGGCCATGTGTCATGATATTGGAAAGACAACAGAGCTTTCGCTTTTCCCGGCCAATGATTATACGGATGAAGGTCAGCTCCTTGGACATATTGTGGTGGGAACGGAAATGATTCATGACAGGATTCGGGATATTCCGAATTTTCCAAAGGTTCTTGCCAATGAATTAAAGCATTGCATTTTGGCCCATCACGGAGAATTGGAATATGGTTCGCCGAAGAAACCGGCGCTGGTTGAGGCTTTGGCATTAAACCTGGCGGATAATACGGATGCGAAAATGGAGACGATGACAGAAATTTTTGCAGGGGCAGCAGATACAACAGAGTGGATGGGATATAACCGTCTCTTTGAATCGAATTTGCGGAAAACCTCGAAATAAAAGAGATATGAATAAAGGCGGTTTAGTAAGATGAAGGAAAGTTTAAAGAAAAATGATCTTGTGACACTTTCCATCACTGATTTGGGCAGCAGCGGTGAAGGGATTGGCAAGGTGGATGGGTTTACATTATTTGTGAAGGATGCTTTGATTGGCGATACAGTTCAGGCAAAGATTATAAAAATGAAAAAGTCCTATGGTTATGGCCGATTGATGGAAATTTTGAAACCTTCGCCCTATCGGACAGAAGCCCGGTGCCCTCAGGCCAGAGCCTGCGGCGGTTGTCAGATTCAGCCTTTGGCTTATGAAAATCAGTTGATTTATAAAGAAAATAAAGTCCGGGAGCTTTTAGAGCGTGTGGGAAAAATCAGCGAGTACAGGATGGAGCCAATCATTGGCATGGAAGAGCCCTGGTATTATCGGAATAAGGCCCAGTTTCCTGTGGGTCAGAATAAAGAGGGGGATATCGTTGCCGGATTTTATGCAGGAAGAACCCATTCGATTGTCCCGGTGGATGAATGTTTTATTCAGCATCCGATGAACCGTCAGTTGATGAATATTGTGAAAAAGTGGATGAAAGATTATAAAGTGCCGCCATATAACGAAGTGAATCATACGGGTTTAGTGCGCCATATATTTACCCGCATTGGCAAATATACCGGGGAGATTATGGTTTGCCTGGTGATTAACGGAAAAAGAATTCCGGCGGCGGATGAATTTGTCAATGTGCTTAAAAACGTGCCGGGAATGGCCAGTATCTGCTTGAATATCAATCAGGAGAAGTCCAATGTTATTTTGGGAAACACTGTGAAATGTTTGTGGGGCAAATCTTACATAACAGATAAAATTGGGGATGTCGCCTATCAGATTTCGCCCCTTTCCTTCTTTCAGGTTAATCCGGTGCAGACCCAGAAGTTATACCGGACAGCACTTGAATATGCCGGTCTGACCGGCGAGGAAACAGTGTGGGATTTATATTGCGGTATAGGAACTATTTCATTGTTTTTGGCTCAATGCGCTAAAAAAGTATATGGTGTGGAGATTGTGCCCCAGGCGATTGAGGATGCCAGAAAAAATGCTTTGCTGAATCATATTAAAAATGCAGAATTTTTCGTGGGGAAGGCGGAAGAAGTACTGCCCGAACAATATGAAAAATATGGTGTTTATGCAGATGTCATTGTTGTGGACCCGCCAAGAAAGGGCTGCGACGAGAAACTCCTCCGGTGTATGGTGCAGATGGCGCCGAAACGCATTGTTTATGTAAGCTGTGACCCGGCCACATTGGCCAGAGATTTGCATTTCCTCGAAGAAAATGGATATAAAGTTGAAAAAGTGCGGTGCGTAGACATGTTTTCCCACTCTGTACATGTGGAAACTATCGTGTTGATACAAAAGAAAAACTCGTAGAAATCTTTTATTTTAGGCACTTTGCGAAGCATTTCATGTTCACGCCAGAGGGTAAAAATAGCTGCAATAAACATTTCAAAAACCATTATGGAGGGCCCGGAAGATGTGAAAGCCGGTCGGACTGTGTATGGAGAAAGATATTGTGGGATATATTGCTGTAGAGCTGGCAAATCCAACGGCTGCATCGGATTTTCCGGATTTGCTTTCCGAGATAGAACGTATTTCTGACATCTGTTCCAATATCGGCGTGGCTGCGGTAGCACGTGTGCAGTCTGAGATGAAGCATCAGGCCCATGACTACTATTTTAGATTGTTAAGAGAATAAATATAAAAATCCCCGGGAGCGGAATTGACTTCAAAAGTCGGATTAAAAATCTAACGATAGGAGGTCGATGCAGATTCCCGGGGATTTATTTATTCAGTTTCCAGAGGCACGTAATCTTCCGGAATTTTGATTCCGAGCTGATTACAAATGTCCGCGTTATATTTTTTGGTAAAGCTGGACGCATGTTGAATCGGCATTGTCGAAATGTCCTCGCCGTCGACGAGAATTTTGGCGGCCATTTCTCCGGTGGCATAACCGAGGTCATAATAATCCACGGTCAGCGTTGCAGCACCACAGATTCGGCAGGTACTTTCTTCACCGGCAATGACCGGGATATTTGCAGTTCCGCAGATGTTTGAAATCAGTCCGGCGCAGGAAGCGATGGTATTATCTGTCGGAATGTAGATGATATCACATTCAGCAACGGCATCTTCTGCCGCATAGGATAAGTCGTTGGAATCAGCGAAAGAATAGGATTCGCAGGAATAACCTGCCTCTTTCAGTTCCTTTTGAAGAGCTTCCGCCTGATATTCGGAGTTGGTCTCAGAGGAACAATAGAGTGTTCCGATTTTTTTGGCTTCCGGGAAAAGTTCCTTAATCAAAGCGGCCTGTTCCGACGGGGGAACAAAATCCGAAGTGCCGGAAATATTTCCGCCGACAGTGCCGTCAAAAGCATCTAATCGAAGTGCGGTGCCGTAGTCCGTTACGGATGTTCCGAGAATCGGGATTTCCGACGTGGCGGCGGTTGTAATCTGCAGGGAAGTAGTGGAGTTCGCAAGAATCAAATCCACATCATTATAAATAAATTCGTCAATAACAGTGGTGCAGGTGGTGCGGTCACCATTTGCATTTCGTTCATCAAAAGTTACACTGTCACCGAGTTTATCGGTGAGTGCATCCTTGAATCCCTGAGTTGCGGCATCTAAAGATTCGTGCTGCGTAAACTGGAAGATTCCGATGGAATAAGATGGATTTTCTTTTTTACATGCGGTTGTTCCCAGAGTGACGGCGGCAATCGCTGTAAGCATAGCCAGAAAAGCCCGTGAGCGTTTTTTCATATAAATTCTCCCTCTCCTGTATATGTAAAATATTTCTAATTTTATTATAAGTTTTGGGCAATCATAATGTCAATCGAAATATTTTCAAGAAAATGAATCGAAATATTTGACTGATTATTTGAGGAATTATTTAATAATTCTATCTTTTTATTCGGATACTTTTTCTTATTGCATTAATTGAAGTTTTATGTTAAAATTTTGTCTATTGAACTGCGCCAAATAATCAATAAAAATTGTTATGGAAGCGGAATTTTATAAGTATTCTTAGGGGAAGAAAACTGGAATGCATCAGAAATGGGGCAGGAGGAGAAGGAAAGACATGGAAGAAAAATATGTTTGGGATTCGAAAGCATTGCAGGATGAAGTACAACAGAATATTAGGGATACCATCGCTCATATTTATTTAAAAATCTTGAAGGTGAACCTTACAGATGATATGCAGCAGAATGTAATGGTTAAGGTTGAAGAAATGGAGACAGCGAAGGGGTATACGGAAAAGCTGTCAGAATGGATTAAAAATTTTGCCGAGGCGGGGTATGTGTATAAAGAGGATTTGCAAAAGTACAGGTCTTTCTGCAACCTGGATTATTTAAGAAAGAGATTTAGAGATGGAAACAAATTTATCTGTTTTCATTATCGGAGGAAGGTAAGAGGAGAGTTCCGCTGGGTATCCGTAGAACTGGTGGCAGCCAGGGAATACAGGGATGATAATCAGGTTGCTTATTTGTACGTGAGAGATATTCATGACAACTATCTGCGGCAGTTGGATCTTACCGTGCGAAGGAGAATGCAAAATGCGCTGAGTCTTGTTAGTCTAAACCTGACAGGCAATAAGTATGATTTTGGCTGCGGTGAGTATGCAAATCTTATTATGGATACGCAGGAGTGTTCGGTAGATGATTATCTGGATTCCCTGAGCAAATATATATATAATAAAAAGAAGAAAAACGGTGAATTTCGAAAAAAAATCAGTCGGGAGAATTTGCTGCGGCTTTTTGAAAAGGGGGAAATGTTCCTCACCTTTGTTGAAGCTTTTATGCTGGAGGAGGACGAAAGGGGAATATTGAAATTCACAGTGATAATGGAGAAAGATGTTTTTTCCGGTGATGTAGAGGCGGTAATCTATACCCAGGATGTGACTGGTGAATATTTGCAGAACCTTTTTATTCCGATGCTGCACCATTCAAAGTTTCGTGCAGTAGGCGTTGTTGACCTCAGGTGCAGAACTATTGTTTTGGCGAAAAAGGGGAACCAAGAAGACTCTAAACTTATGTATTCGGAAGTGCCGTATGATGAAGCCAGACAGAAAATATGTATGGAGCACGTTGCCCCCATGGACCGGGAGGCATACATGGCAAAAACAACTTTGGAAAATTTGAAAAAGAATCTGGAGGAAGACGACGGTTATGGATTTCTTGTTTATCATGAGAAAGATGGGGAGAAAACCATAAAGAGTTATCAGTGTCATTATTTGTCAGAGGAATTTGAGCTGGTGATTTTTACGATAGAAGATGTGACATCACTCTCGGAGAAGGATGCGCTGACCGGCGGAGAGAATCAACAGGGTTTTATCAAAAAGGTTGAGAATCTGCTGCAGAAGCGGGAAAAAACATATGCAATTCTGTGTCTGGATGTCAAGAATTTTAAAGCAATCAATGGCTTGTTTGGTATTGCAGAGGGAAATGACCTTCTGAGAAGATTGTACCAGGATTTGGAAAACTCTTTTCTTGAACCGCTGATAACGGCCAGGGTGGAAGCGGACCAGTATCTGTGCCTGTTCGAGTGGGACAAATTGGATTGTGAGAAGCTGGCTTTATGGTGTGAAAAGGAATATATTATCAAGGGCAGACCGTTCCGGGTTTCGAAAAGGTGCGGAATTTATCGAATTCAAGATGCTGCAGCGGATGTGAGAAATATGTGCGACCGGGCTCGGCTTGCGATGTCCGTTGCGAAAAGAGGTCGCAGTCCAAAGCCGTTTGTTGTTTTTGACGATATGATGGGCAAGGAATATATTGATTTGTTTGAAATGCTGGCTCAGTTTGACAATAGTCTGAAGAGCGGAGAATTCTGTGTATACATACAGCCTGTTGTAAATCCTGTGACCGGGCAGATTTCCTCTGCGGAGGCGCTTGTGCGTTGGAATTGCATGGGAAAGGGAATCATTTCACCTCAGCGTTTTATTCCGTTACTTGAAGATAGTGGGGATATCTCCCAATTAGATTTGTATGTTGTGCGCAAGGTGGAAAAGTTTCAAAGAGAGAGAGAAGAGCAGGGCCTTCCAACGGTTCCGATTTCTGTAAATCTATCCTGGATAGATTTTTATGATAATGCTCTTCTGGAATGGCTTTGCAGCTATGTGGCCTCCAGGAAAGACAAAAAACATACAATACGTTTTGAAATCACGGAAACTTCTTATGCTGCGGTGGCGGAAAATAGAAGCTTGTTGTTTGAACAGCTCCGGCATCACGGCGTAGAACTCCTTCTGGATGACTTCGGAAGCGGGTACTCTTCGTTCAGCACACTACACAACTATGACTTTGACATCTTGAAAATTGATATGGGCTTTGTGAGACGGATTGAGGAGAGTGACAAAACAAAAAGCATTATTGATTCTATTGTTAAGATGGCGCATCAGATGGATGTCAGGACTATTGCAGAAGGGGCAGAGACACGGGAACAGGTTGAGTTTTTAAGGGAGAAGGGCTGTGACTATATCCAGGGATATTATTTTTATAAGCCGATGCCCATGGAGGACTTTGCGGCCGTTTTGGATTCATGCGGGGTTTAGGACCTGAATTTCCAATACAAAAAAGGAAGCCGAAGCTGGTAAACTTCGGCTTTTTTAAGAGGGGAATGTTATTGTTATTGTTTGTTCGGTATGTTTATATAATAAATGAAAAGTGTGACCAAATTGTGTTTCCTTTCTAAAACCATTATAAACTTGGTTAGGAAAATATAAAAATAATCGAAATATTTTTTGGAGGATAAGATATGGGCTTTGTGGATATCATGGCCTTTCAGACAAAGGTTTTGGGGACAAAAGAAGAAAATCTGAAACAGATGGCGGAATGTATGGAAAAGGCAGATTTAAAAAATGTGGACATGGTGACTTTTCCGGAGATGTTTCTCTGTCCCTATGAGACAAAATGTTTTCCGGTTTTCGCTGAAAGAGAAGGGGAAAGGGCCTGGCAATGGTTCAGCCGTCTGGCTAAAACCTATCGGGTGTATTTATCGGCCGGGACAATGCCGGAACTGGGGGAAGATGGACGGATTTATAATACGGCCTATGTATTTGACCGGGAGGGCCGGCAAATTGCAAAACACCGAAAAATTCACCTGTTTGATGTCGATATCCAGGGTGGACAGTATTTTAAAGAGTCGGAAACCTTGTCTCCGGGAAATGAAGCGACCGTGTTTGATACGGAATTTGGTAAAATGGGCCTGTGTATTTGTTATGATTTCCGGTTCCCGGAACTGGCCCGGCAGATGGTCAATCGGGGAGCGCAGCTTTTCATAGTCCCGGCGGCCTTTAATATGACCACAGGCCCGGCCCATTGGGAACTGCTTTACCGTTCGCGGGCGGTGGATAATCAGGTGTTTACTGTGGGTACGGCCCCGGCGAGAGATATGACGGCATCTTATCATTCCTGGGGACACAGCCTTGTTGTGAATCCATGGGGGGAAGTGTTGGAGATGCTGGATGAAAAGGAAGGAAGCCTGCGGTGCCGGTTAGATTTGGAGCAGACAGAAGCGGTTCGAAGACAGCTCCCGCTTCTGGCACACCGCAGGCGGGATATATATCCGGCGGAGTTTTAAATTTTAGATTGGGAAGTTCTTATGTGAACAGTCATGCAGACGCAAAAGCTGATTATCAGGAAAATATACAGACTGATGCCCCGGCTGAGCAGCATGGCTGTTTTTATATTTTCAGCGTCGAATATATCTTTAAAGGCAAAGAGGAAGCCGCCCTCCGCAGCTCCCACGGCGCCGGGAGTCGGCATGGCCGATGCGGACAAAGTCAGAATGGACTGACAGGTCATCAATTCCCCGGGGCGAAGGGCCGAGTATCCTAAAGCCCGGTAGACACAATAGGGAACCGAGGACAGGGCGGCCATTTGAAGCAGGGAAGCCATTAATACCCGGATAAAAAGCAGCGGTTTCTGACGGATAACAGAGGCGCTCCGCTGATAGCGCCGGATTTCTTTTAACCAATGTTCTCTGCTTTCCCGGGGGTGCTTTACCAGATGGAGCCGGGCGCCCGTCCGAAGGAGCAATAAAAGAAGATTTTGAACAATTTTTTCGGAAGTAAGAAATAAAGCCATCAATGCGGCAGCGCCGCCGTTCATAATCAGTCCAAAGGGTAAAAGATATTTTAAATGGCCCGCTGTCCGCACAGCAAGGCCCGGATGGAGCAGGGCCGTTATTCCGGCGAACATCAGCATGGCCAACTGGTAAACCAAAACAATAAATAAAATCATTACTGAGGAATCCGGCTAAAAGCCACATAAAGCGGCTTGTTTTTAAAGCCTGTATTAAGTTTTCCATATCATTTCCGCTTAAAATGACAGCAAAGGTGATGGCTGTCAGTAAAAGCATCAGCAATAAGTTACGGCCATAGGAGCCTTTTTTTTCTTTGTTGAATGACACGGGAATCTACTCCTTTAATATATTCATCCATTGTGAGAAACTGATAACCCTGGGCTTTCAGCCATGGGATCGTATGAATCAGCGCCTCGATGGTCCTGCGGGGCGCGCCTTTAGCTCCGCCTGTATCCTCTCCGGCATCATGCAGACAGATAACGGCGCCGTCAAAAACCCGCTCTTTCAGTTTAGCACTGATGGTTCGGGAGGTTGTTCCGCCTTCCCAGTCTTCTGCCATCACATCCCAGAGAACTCTCCGCATGTGGTATTTTTTAATATAGTTATTGACAAAGGGAGTGGAAATCCCCCAGGGCGGACGAAAGTATTTCAGGGCGTCGCCGGTCAACTCCCGGTGCAGGCGAATCGACGCCTGAAAATCATTTCGAATGTCGGCGGGGGTGGACAGCAGTGCATTTTTATGCGCCATGGTATGGCCGCCGACGGTATGCCCTTCGGAAAGCATTCGCCGGATAAGTTCCGGGTGAGCTTTTGCATGATTTCCCACAACAAAAAAGGTGGCGGGAATATGCTGATATTTTAATAAATTGAGTAAAAGCGGCGTATAACGGATATCCGGCCCGTCATCAAAAGTTAAAACTAAAGATTTCATTGTGTAAAGCACCTCCCAGTGGTAAAGAAGCGGTTAGTTCATTAATAATAGTAGTAAATGTGCAGGAGGCAAGGCCATGGCGCATACGGCGCATCTGCTGTTTATAATGGGTGATTCGCGCCCTGTTTTGGATGAGACAGGCAATGTGCTTTGCATCTGTCTGGTCATTTTTCAGGATAAGTTTCCTGCCAATTTCGTGTATTTCAATAAACTCTGCATTATATTTTTCCTGCCGCATGGTTGGATTTAAAGCTAAAATCGGCGTTTCTGCGTAAATGGCCTCAAAAGTTGTTATACCGCCGGGTTTTGTGATAACTAAATCCGAGCGGAGAAAATACTTTTCGATATCCTGAACATAGCCAAGCACTTCTATATTTTCAAAACGTCCATACAGTTTTTGAAACATTTTCTCGTTTTTCCCGGTGATGAGCGTCATTTCCGCGGGAACAAGGTTATTTAATTTCTGATAAAAATCCAGGCGTTTTGGCAGCAGTCCGAGGCCGCCGCCCATTAACAGGATTTTGGGCCGGGAAGATTCGGCTGTTTTTTTGGAAGCGGTCATTTTTTCGGAAGCGGGAATTTTTTCGGAAGCGGGAATTTTTTCGGAAACAGGTGTTTCTTGGTGATTTTCCGTGTGAAACCTCCGGCGAACAGGAATTCCGGTGATATAAATCTGAGTTTCCGGGACACCCTTTTGAATAAATGACCGGCGGACTTCCTCCGAGCCGACAGCATAGGCATCGGTATATTTATTTATCCATTCAGAATGGCCGGTAATATCTGTCACGCAGGTGATGAGCGGAATAGAAGAACCGCTCAGGGCTTTATAGTAGGCAACCGCCTTTGAAGCGGAGGCCAGCACGGAAATAATAAAATCCGGCTGTTTTTCATAAATTAACTGGTTCATACGCACGTAACCCACCAGATTTGGCTTCTGGGTGATGGGACGATTTTCCGATGATTTATAATGAAGATTGTAAAAAACGGTATTGCGGCGGATGAGAGAGGAATAGCCATTGTAAATGTATTTTGCATGATGAGGCATCAGGTACTCAAGCCAGTCAATAATTTCTATATCAAATTTCTGTCCGTCTTTTCTGTGACAAAAAGTAAGTTCCTCTTTAATTGCTTCGGCAGCTTTCAGGTGGCCCATACCGAATCTGCCGGTAAGTATAAGAATTTTCATAGTCATTTCCCCTTTTCTGCCTTTAGTATAGCGAACAGAAATAAGGATTCGCCGACAGGATTCTTACATTTTTCTTATTAGAAAGTATTAAAAAAATGAAAAAAGCTTCAATATTCTTAAATAAATATTGAAGCGGTAAAAAAACGGTTACATTTGTTTTCGGACAACGGCATACTCGTTATCATTTTGATAATAAGGGCAGTTATAATGGTCATCCGATATCAGATGGGCGTATTCATCCTCATCCATATCCATATCGCACATATAAGCCTCATAGTCCTCATCATAGGAATAATAAAGGCAGGTATCGCAGCTTGTCTGCGGTTGTTTTTTGCCCATAGCACATCCCTCCCGAAGTTATTGTAGCAAATATGTCCGGGATTGGCAATGGGAGAAAGATGTGGATGAAGCTTCGGGGCTGGGTGTTGATAGGAGAATGAAAAAGTGATATGATGAAATTATAAAAGAAGGAGGTGGAAATATGCCTGTTCCAATCAGAAATTTAGTATATGAGTTTGCAAAAGATATGAAGGCTTTGTTTGGTAAAGATTTGAGCAAAGTTGTGGTATATGGTTCTTATGCGAGAGGTGATTATACACAAAATTCAGATATAGATATAATGATATTGGTAAAGACGCCGGAGGATATAATTCGGCAGTATACAGATTTGGTATCAGATTGTGCATTTGAATACTTGATGAAATATGGCATAGATATTTCACCAGTCATTAAAAATGAAGAGCATTTCGAATGTTGGGTTGATAATCTTCCATATTATCGCAATGTAAGAGATGAAGGAGTGGTGGTTGATGCAGGATAAAGACAAGACACTTTCTTTATATAGGCTTTCGTTGTCTAAAGAAACTTTGGAAAATGCTAAATTGTGTTTAGATAATCATTTTTATCGGGACTGCATCAATCGCTCCTATTATGTTGCATTTTATGCAGTAAAGGCTATTTTGGCGATAGATTGTATTGATTTTAAGCGTCATAAAGATGCTGTTGCGTATTTTAATAAAATGTATGTTGCTTCAGATGTTTTTCCAAGGGAATTGGGTAAGAGGCTCGGACGGATAAAGATGATGCGCGAAGAATCAGATTATAGTGATTTTTTTATCGCATCAGAGGAGGATGCGATAAAACAATATGAAACGGCAAAGTATATATTAGAATCAATAGAAACATACCTTAAGAAAAAGGGTATATTAAATAACTAAAAGGTAGGGGGAAATATCATGACACAGGAAGAGATTGTCAAGAAACGGCAGGAATTGGTACACCATATGTTTTCCAGTACAGGCGATGAATTTGTGCGCCTTGTTTTGGAGAACTGCCGCGGCGGAGGCAGTGCGTTGACAGAGGAGATGCGGCAGCGCATGAATGGTGAGGAATTTGACTATAAGGGTTTTCCTTGGTACAAGTTTCATGTGGGTGAGCCGAAGGGTAAGACGCGGAAGATTCTGTATTTTCACGGCGGCGGCTGGGTGATGAATTCAGGCGTGGCCCAATTTGCCTTTGCGGAGTATCTGGCCCGGGAGACCGGCGCAGAGATTTGGTTTCCGGAATATCCTATCGTGCCGGAGCACAACGGGGAGGAAGCCCTCGAGATGGGCATGGCGCTTTACCGCCAGATGCTGAAGGAGTGCCCGGGCGATGCGATTGCCATGGGCGGCGACTCTGCCGGCGGCGGGTTGGCTGTATCTGTGGCGATGCAGATTCGGGAGGAAGGCCTTGAACAGCCTAATAATTTGTTCTTAATTTCTCCGGGCTGCAACGTGGGCGGTACACCTCGTAATGCGGAAGAGAAAGCCTATGAGGATATGCTGTTGGAGCGGGACGCTATTGTTTCCACGAAAGGCTTTCCTACGGTGTTGGATTTATGGAAAGGCAGCACGGATAAGGATGACTGGCGTGTCAACCCAATGAAAGGACAGTTGAAGGGCCTGCCGCCTATGCTGGTATTTGCCGGCGGCCATGAGGCGATGGAGATGGGTATCCGCCAATTCGTTGAGGAGGCAATCCGGCAGGATGCGGACGTAGTCTATTATGTACGGAATGGCGTGGCGCATGCCTATGTCATGTTTTACGAGTGGGCAAAAGAAGAGAGAAAGTTAATTATTGACCGTCTGCTGTAAATCTGATAGATTTTGTTCTAGATGACAAAAAAGAGGGGACATTAATGAAAAGTTCATGTCTCCTCTTTTCGTATAGAGAAAAATATAAATGATGACATACAGATGTCGTGTTTTGTGGAATAAAATATATTCATACGGGATGCCCGAATGGACAAAAAAATTAAGAGGCGGCGGTTTTCATGGCTTCGAGTGAGGAATTTGTTCAATATGTTGTCGGACAGTTGGACGAAGCGGGATGTATTATTTATAAAAAGCTTTTTGGAGAATACGGTTTATAGTATGAGGGGAAATTTTTTGGAACAGTGGAGGAACCGGAGTGTAAAAAGGCTGTTTCTAAAAGATAAAAAAGGAGGACTTTATGGCAAAAATAGATTATAAGATAGAGTATAAGGATTTGTATATGCCAAAAAGGAAACCGTCCATTGTTGATGTGCCGGAGATGGTATTTATCATGGTGGATGGCCGGGGCAATCCGAACACTGCGGAGAGTTATAAAAATGCTTTGGAAATTCTTTACGGCTTATCTTTTACTATCAAAATGAGTAAAATGAGCGGAACACAGCCGGAAGGCTATTTTGATTATGTGGTTCCGCCGCTGGAAGGTCTCTGGTGGCTGGAAGAAGGGAATTTTGACGGTCAAAATGAGACAGATAAAGACAAATTTTGTTGGACGTCCATGATTCGACAGCCGGAATTTGTGACGGAAGCAGTGTTTGAGTGGGCAAAGGAAAGTCTTCAAAAAAAGAAACCCCATATAGATTTTTCTGCTGTCCGGCTGGCGACATTTAAAGAAGGCTTATGTTGTCAGGCTATGCATGTCGGACCTTATGATGAGGAGCCGGAGACGATATCAAAGATAGAAAAGTATATTGAAGAAAACGGCTATGTTCTGGATATTAATTCAGAGCGCAGACACCATGAAATTTATCTGGGAGACCCAAGGCGGACGAAGCCGGAAAATTTAAAGACAGTTATCCGCCATCCGGTGCGGGAAAAACTGCCTGTGTGACCTTGATCTTCTAAAAAAATAAATATACGAGTAATAAACATGGAGGCGGTTAATATGTCATTTTTATCAGAACTTTTCGGAACAGAAAAGCCAATTATCGGACTTGTTCATATTCAGGCCCTTCCGGGAGACCCTTTTTATAAGGGTGAGGGGATGGATGCGGTCATTCAGAGGGCGAAGGCAGATTTGGAAGCTCTTCAGAATGGCGGTGTGGACGGTGTTCTTTTTACCAATGAATTCAGTATGCCCTATGAGAAGCATGTGTCTCCGGTGACATTGGCGGCTATGGGTATGGTTATAGGGGCGTTGAAGTCATCTATCCGGGTTCCTTTCGGAGCAGAGGCAATTTTTGACGGAGATGCGACAATCTCTTTATGTGCGGCTGTGGAAGCGGACTTTACCCGGTGTCTGTTTACCGGGGTTTGGGCGGGTGACTTTGGCATGGTTGACAGGGATATTGCGGTCACTCTCCGTTTGAAAAATGCTTATCGGTTGGATAAGCTGAAACTTTTTTATTTTGTGACCAGCGAGGGTGATGCCTGTGTAGGTGAACGAAAAACGGCGGATATTGCCGGTTCTCTCCTGTTTAACTGTCGCCCGGATGCTTTGGTTGTCGGCGGTGCAGCGGCCGGTTCAGGCCCGGCCGGAAGGCTTCTCGAGCAGGTGGCGGAGGCTGCCAAAGGAACTCCGGTGGTATGCGGAACCGGCTGTAAACAGGATAATGTCGAGTATGTTTTAACCCGCTGTAACGGCGCCTTTGTCGGCTCGGCCTTTAAAGCAGACGGTCTTTTTGAAAATCCGATTGATGAAGAACGGGTACGGCGGTTTATGGAAAAGGTACATATGCTGAGAGGTGGACAGTAATGGCCGCATATCTGGGCATTGATATCGGAACCCGGGAGAGTAAAGGGGTTCTCATAGATGACAAAGGAAAAATTATTGCCATGGAGGTTGTCGGACACGGTGTGGACAATCCTCGGCCCGGATGGTTTTCTCAGGATGCGGAAGTTATCTGGTGGGGAGATTTTTGCCGTTTGTGCCGGATGTTGACAGCAAAGGCAGAGATATCGGCCTCAGATATCGGCTGTGTCGGCCTGTCTGCGTTGGGGTGCGACTGTGTACCTGTGGACAGTGAGGGGAAAGCCCTTTGCCATGCCATTCTTTATGGGATTGACAGCCGCAGCTATAAAGAAATTGAATGGGCGTTGGACAAGTATGGCCCGAATGCGGAAACAGTTTTTGGGCATGAGCCCTGCAGCTCGGATGTGGCCCCCAAAATTATGTGGTTCAAAAATAACCATCGGGATATTTGGGAAAAGGCCCATAAGTTTTTGACGGCATCCTCCTACTTATGCGCAAGGCTGACGGGAAGCTATGTATTGGACCCTTATCTGGCTGAAGACTTTTTGCCATTGTATGATTTAGAGAAGGGACGTGTGAATTCGGAAGGCTGCAAGGATTTTTGCAGGCCGGACCAATTGGCCGAACTGCTTCCGGCAACGGCAGCGGCGGGAAGGGTGACAGAAACTGCGGCAGAAGCAACCGGGTTGAATGTCGGAACGCCGGTACTCACCGGCACCGGGGATTCGGGCGCTGAAGCTATTTCCTCAGGCGTTTGCCAGCCGGGAGATATGATGATTCAGCTTGGTTCCACCGGATATATGATTTATCTCAGCGACCATAAGATTGAAGAACCGCGCCTGTGGCCGGGGACATTTATCCTGCCGGGAACATTTGGCATCTGCGCCGGAACAAATATGGCGGGGGCGCTGACCCAGTGGATGCGTGAACAGTGGTATCGGGATACCGAAGGAGGAAGTGAACTGCCATTTCATCGAATGGAACTGGAAGCTTCGCAGGTCCCGGCCGGAAGTGAAGGGTTAATCTGCCTGCCTTATTTTGCCGGGGAGCGGACGCCAATCAATGATTCGAAGGCGAGGGGCGTGTTCTTTGGGCTGGAAACCGGTCATACCCGCGGCCATATGGTGCGGGCGGGGATCGAGGGAATATGCTATACAATAAAAGCCAATGTAGAGTTGATGAAACAACATCAACTGCCGCTTCAGCGGATTTTTGCCGTGGGAGGCGGTACAAAAAATGCTCTTTGGCTCCAATGCCTGGCGGATATTCTTGAAGAGGAGATTTCTGTTCCGGCGGTGTCCATCGGCGCGGCCTATGGGGACGCCCTGATGGCGGCTCTGGCCGGAGGGGCTTTTTCCGGATGGAAAGAACTCTCCCAAAAGATTCAAATTCAAAAAACATATCGGCCAAATCCGGCGAATTTTGCGTTGTACCGCAGACAGGGCCGGATATTTAATAAACTCTATGAAACTACAAAAGAATATATGCACGATTTGGCAGAGCGTGTGTGAGTGAAAATTGTATTCAACGGAATTGAAGCGCTGTATTTTGCAGTCCGAGGTGCAAGAAGCAGTATAATGTCTATAAGAACCGGGCAAAGAAAATTTATCAGGGTGATGAGCAGGAATGAGGTGTAAAAGATTGAAAATAACAGACTTTATCGGTGAAGCTACAGAGTATGATAAGAAGGAAATGATGGAAGAGCGCAAACCCCGGAGCTGGCTCAAAAGCGTCAGTGCCTTTGCCAACGGGATTGGTGGAGCTTTGATTTTTGGTGTATCTAATGATGAAATCCTTGTCGGTCTTATGGATGCACGGGCAGTATCTGAAAAAATCAGCGAAACCATTAAGACGAAAATGGATTCGATTCCGCAAGTTATTATGGAAATTCATACAGAGGACGAAAAAGACTTTATTATTTTGAAAGTCCTGCCCGGCCAGGAAACTCCGTATTACTATGTTGCCGATGGGAACCGTGTTGCCTATGTCCGCGTCGGCAACGAAAGCATCCCTGCTGATGCTACGGCGTTGAAACGCCTTGTCCTCCGTGGCACCAATATGACATACGACAGCGTGGTTTCCTCTTATGCGCTCCAAGACTTTTCTTTTACAAAGTTGCGTTCCGTCTATCGTGTGCGGACAAGAGCAGAATTGACTGACTCGGATTTTATTTCTTTTGAGTTGGCGGACGAAAACGGGAAGTTAACTAACGCCGGAGCCTTGTTGGCAGATGAACCTCCAATGCGACATTCTCGTCTGTTTTGTACTCGCTGGTATGGATTGGATAAGGCATCCGGCGTAATAGAAGCATTAGATGATAAGGAATACAGTGGCTCGCTGGTATCACTTTTACAGAATGGGACAGAGTTCGTAAAGAACAATACGAAAAAACGTTGGAAAAAGACAGGCACAGGCAGAATAGAGATGCCGGAATATCCTGAACAGGCTGTACATGAGGCGCTTGTGAATGCTTTAATTCATCGTGACTATATGGAAATTGGCAGTGAAGTTCACATTGACATTTTCGACAACCGTATGGAGATTTACTCTCCCGGTGGCATGTTTGACGGTTCCATCGTCCAAAATCTTGATACTGATAATGTGGCATCTAAACGCCGCAATCCTGTAATCGCTGATATTTTCAGTCGTATGCACTTTATGGAGCGCCGTGGCAGCGGATTCAAGAAAATTAAAGCCGATTATCGACGTGCAGTGAATTATCGCAACGAGGTGGAACCGTTGTTCAGGTCAACACCAACCTCGTTTTTCGTCACGCTTTATAATTTGAATTATAATGTCCCAATTAAAAAAATGGGTCTTTCATATGAAAATCAGGCCTTTAACGAAGAAAAAACAGGCTTTCAAGAGAAAAAACAGGCTTTTGAAATGTTGATTTCCAGTTTTAATTTCAGTACACCGACAAAAGAAAACATTATGAAAATGTATTTACATTTCGGGTTTGACATTGTTTTTGCAAGAACAGATGTTATGAATGTAACCGGACTTACTGCTACTCCGGCTACGGAACTGATGCGTAAATTGAAAAATAATGAATTAATTGAGCATGTAAAGGGTAGAGGAAAATACAAGTTTGTTGAACTCGGAGAGTAATTAATATAACTACTAGAAGCTGAAATTGAACTTACAGATTGTCAACAGCCATCTGAAACCGCAAAAAATCCCCTCGATATTTCCTGAAAAACCGTTTCAAGGTTTTGAAGGAAATATCGAGGGGGTTCTCTTTAAAGAACTTTATTCAGGAAATCTTTAAGTCTTGCGTTTTTTGGATTCGCAAAAAATTCTTTTGGTTCATTTTCCTCCTGAATAATTCCCTGGTCGATAAAGATAACCCGGTCGGATACCTCGCGGGCGAAGCCCATTTCATGGGTAACAACAACCATGGTCATGCCCTCCTCGGCCAGTTCTTTCATAACATTCAGAACTTCGCCAACCATTTCCGGGTCCAATGCGGAGGTTGGTTCATCAAATAAAAGGATGTCCGGGTCCATAGCCAATGCGCGGGCAATGGCAACACGCTGGCGTTGGCCGCCGGAGAGACGCACCGGATATTCTCCGGCCTTATCCTTTAAGCCAACCCGGTCGAGAAGTTTTAAAGCCCGTTCTTCGGCCTGGGCTTTTGGAATTTTTTTGACATTAATCGGTGCAGCAGTGATATTCTGCATAATGGTCATATTGCTGAACAGGTTAAAGTTCTGGAATACCATTCCGATTTTCTGGCGAATTTTATCGATATCGGCGCCCTTGGTATTAATCTGCTGGCCTTCAAAAATAACTGCGCCATCGGTTGGCTCTTCCAACCGGTTGAGACAGCGGATGAAGGTACTTTTGCCGGAGCCGGACGGGCCGATTACAGCCACAACTTCGCCTTTATGGATATCGATATCGATGCCCCGGAGAACTTCCAGATGGCCGAAATGTTTTTTCAGCCCGCGCACCTGTAAGAGGGCTTCATCTGTTTTAACGTGTGACACTTGCGTTCAGCCTCCTTTCGATGTAGGCAACCAGCTTTGACAGAGGGAATACCATAATAAAGTAGATGATGGCTACGATAACATATGGTTCCAATGTCCGATAGGAGATGGAAACGACGTCTTTAGCGCAGAACATCAATTCGCTGATGCCGACGAGAGAGACAATGGACGTTTCCTTAATAATAGATACAAATTCGTTCATCAATGCCGGAAGGATATTCCGAAGCGCCTGCGGCAGTACAACCATTTTCAGAGTTAATCCGTGGGACATGCCAAGGCTTCGCGCCGCTTCAATCTGGCCGGAATCGACAGCGCCGATACCGCTTCGAACGATTTCAGCCACGTAGGCAGAGCTGTTGAGAACGAGGACAAGCAGTCCCCAGAAGAAACTGTTGAAGTCCTTCATAAAAGGAACATTAATTTTGATGCCGAAAGCTGCGGCGCCAAAATAGATAACCATAACCTGCACCATCAACGGTGTGGAACGGAAAATTTCAATATAAATACTGATAAGCCATCTTAACGGCTTAATTTTGGACATTTTGCCGAGGGCGAATATAGTGCCGAAAATGGTACTCAGGATAACCGTGATCAAAGATAAGATTAAAGCCATTTTTGCGCCGCCGAGAAAATGTCCGGCATACTGGGAAAATATAGAGGCCATCGTGCCTGCGGAGAATAAATCCATTTTAAACCCCCTGAATATGTAAAAAAGGTGCTGCACTAAAGACAGCACCTTATTGTGCGAGTTACTCGTTTTCGCTTAATGAAAGCTGAAGTGCAACAGCTTCTTCATACCATTTCTGCATGGAACCGTCATCAATGTATTTCTGAATAAGTTCATTCAGATAATTTGTCAAATCATCGTTACCCTTCATAGAAGCGGCACAGTTGGCAGCTTCATCACCTTCAAGCATCGGAACAACAAAGGCTGTTTCCAAATCGTCATTCTGCTTTGCGTAAGCATAAGCATTATCATAGTCCATGATAGCGATATCGATATTGCCGGCTTTCAAATCCATAACAACATTTGGAATGGTTTCCAGATAACGGCCGGTACAATCCGGATAAAGTGTATCGGCAACCTTCTGCTGGTAGCTGCCCTTCTGAGCGCCCATGGTTACACCGGCAACCATTGCGCTTTCATCTTTAAATTTATCCACGTCATCTTTGCGCACCAAAGACATCTGTCCGTTTGCCAGATAGGAAATAGTAAATGAAAAGCTCTTCTGGCGCTCAGCATCCGGGGTTAATGCTGCGAAGGCAACATCATCAAGTCCGGCCTGGACACTTGGAAGTACGGAGTCAAAAGCCATATCGTCGATAACACATTCAACGCCCATCTCATCAGCAATCGCTTTAACGAGGGATGGCTCGAGGCCTACAATGTTTCCGTCGGCATCTTTGAAAGCATAAGGAGCGAAAGTAGCTTCTGTAGCGATACGAAGTTCGCCTCGTTTCTGAATCTCTGCAACGGAATGGTATTCAATATCGGTTGCTTTGTATTCAGAGTTGCCGGCTGCGGATTCGGCAGCCGCTGTTTCGCCGGATTCAGCAGCAGATTCTGCTGTCGTCTCCGCTTTTGTTTCTTTCTTTTCCCCGCCGCCGCAGGCTGTACAGCCGAGGGCGAGAACAAGTGCAAGTGTTAATGCAAGACATTTTTTCATAATTTTCACTCTCTCCTTTGAATTTTGCTTATCGTTCAGCAAATCATTTATGATTCTAATTTTAAATACTTATGCAGTCAAAGTCAATAATCATTCATAAAATTATAGGTTTTTTTGTATATTTTTCCGCATTGGATAATTGACTTTTCAGATAATTAATGGTATTTTATTCTAGTAAAATAAAATATTTTACCTTCCCTCACCACCGGGTGAGAGGGCTAAAAGGGTATTCAAAATTTCGCCGTAGGTATAGTGTGCAGTATGCGTGCTACAAGGCGATGTTCTGAATGCCTTTTTTTTCGATTAGCTTTGATGATTAGGGGGATTGATTTTTATGGAAAAAGTATCCGGCAGAGATATCATAGAAGGGAGCATCTGGAAAAGTCTTCTGTTCTATTTTTTCCCGATATGGTTTGGCTCTATTTTTCAGCAGATGTATACGACCGTGGATGCGGTGGTCGTAGGGCGGTTTGTCGGCAAGGAAGCGTTGGCAGCTCTCGGCGGAACGTCCAGCCTTCTGGTAGATTTATCAGTGGGCTTTTTTATCGGGGCTTCGGCAGGGGCCGGCGTTGTTATTTCTCATTGTTACGGGGCAGGGGATAGAGAACGTCTGAGATATTCGGTTCATGCTTCAATGAAGCTGGCGGTTATCTGCGGCGCGGCGCTGACGGTTGTCGGATTTCTGTTGACGCCGATGGCCCTTCGGTGGATGAATACGCCGGCGGATGTGTTGGAAGGAGCAACGATTTATCTCCGGGTTTATTTTTGTGGGGTTATTCCGTCGCTGTTGTACAACATGGGCTCCAGCGTACTCCGGGCTGTCGGAGATGCAAAACGACCATTGTATTTTCTTATATTTACAACGGTAGTCAATATCGGTTTGGATGTACTTTTTGTTGCGGTTTTCAAAATGGGAATATTCGGCGCGGCGCTGGCTACGATTCTGGCCCAGGTATTCAGTGCGGTTTTGGTGCTGCGAACACTTTTAAATACAAATGAGAGTTATCGGCTAGTGCTCGGAGGCTGCGAAGCCTATCCGGAAGTCTTTCGACAGATTGTACGCCTGGGTCTGCCATCAGGTTTTCAGTATATGCTTTATACAGTTTCAAATCTCGTTGTGCAGGCAAAGGTAAATTTATTAGGGACAGATGTGGCGGCGGCCTGGGCGGTCATCAGCAAACTGGACGGTATATTCTGGCTGACGATGACAGCCTTTGGAACGGCGATAACGACCTTTACCGGTCAGAATTACGGCGCGGGAAAAATGGACAGGGTACACAGGGGGATGCACGTCGGCATTGTACTTTCTGTCGGTTTAACGGCAGGAATTTGTCTGCCGCTTCTTGTGTTTGCCCGGCCGCTTCTCGGTATTTTTTCAACGGATGAAACGGTGCTTGCCCTTGGGCTTCAATACACATTTTTCCTTGTTCCTACCTATTTTACGTATACAGGTACGGAGCTGCTCGGCGGAGTCATCAAAGGCACCGGAAACAGTTTTGCGCCGATGCTGATTACGGGTGTCAGCGCCTTTGGCATCCGAAGCCTGTGGGCAATGTTTGCCCCGATGTTCTGGCCGGGAATGAACACGATTATGATGAGTTATCCGATTTCGTGGTCAGTGTCTACAATCTTATTTATTATATATTATACCTTAACGCGCGAAGCTCGACGAAGCGCGCCCATGCGAAGCATCTGACATG
>ERZ809224.661-NODE-661-length-30590-cov-7.109448_pt1 | contig 30590 bp, 28 predicted proteins | sample MGYA00520513_ERZ809224 | MGnify/ENA primary metagenome ERZ809224 (study PRJEB31576, sample SAMEA3212658) | Homo sapiens | biome: human-gut; feature: human gut; material: fecal | place: Sweden | collected 2012 ... | reverse complement strand
TCCGCCAGCTCCGTAGAGAAGTATCATTATCATTCTGACTGTCATCGCCATATCGGTGGCAACCCGATATTTGTGCCGGGAGTTCTCGCTCGTTTATTAAAAGTCTTGGCGTACCCGACGCTGCGGCTCATCATCAGAAATAAAGTCTTAGTGAATGTGTATTCAATTTTCAAAGTCCGTGAGGGGATACACTTCCGCATGGGGAAATAACCCTCTCACTTATTTGGAATTGGAAGTCCAAATGACACCCTATTTTTAGAAAAAAATTTCAAAAAAATTTTTCGACCTTGAAAATTGTCCCTATAACGCAAAAAAGACCTCCTACCGTTCAATATGGTAAGAGGTCTTATTCCTATCTGTATTCAATTTTCACTTTCTTTTTTCTTGCTTTCACGAACTTACAAAGGACATCATCTACTGCGTCGGTGTATCTGCCTTGCCGGATCAGGCTGTTCTTCAGGCTGATAAGCGACTCGATAACTCTGCTGTATTCCGTTTCATCAATATAAAGATGGTATGTAATATCTCTCATTCTGACAACCTCCTGTTTTGATTTTGTTTTATTCTCCATTCAAAGAACCTTTTTCGGATAAACTCTGCGTCTTTGGCTTCATCAGAGGTTATAAAAATATGTATGCTGCGGAACGCCCTTTTTATTTTGCCTGCAAATTCAACTTCATTATCGCCGACTTTATAAGGTACTTTCAAAAGCCTGATATTTCGCTTCTTGCAGAGATGTTTCTTTAGGCTTTCTATCTTTTCTGTTCCGTTGCAGGTTTCAATAGCAACCTTTTCTTCAGGTATATATATTTCCAACGGTATGCCGATAACCTCATCATAATCCGTCTGAACGCTCAGCTTTTTCATTCCGGCATAGAACATAACCGCCAGCTTTGGAATGGCAGTCAGGTATTCTCTCTCGCACACCGCACATCCTTTTCCCTCAATCGTTCTTTCGGATATTTTCGCTTTCCAAGAATGACCGAGAGGGCATTTCCACCATACGCTCTGCATTGAATTTCTTGAAACCTTTTCAGGGGATATACCCTTATTCTTCTCATAATCTAATTCATGAAGAAGCTCCGAGTCTGTCGTTGCCAAGTCGTTGTATCCGGCTAAAACCGCACGGTCGGCACATACGGGGCATACCGTTCCCTTCACTCTCGCGTTAATAACCGATTTCCACTCATATCCGCACTCCCTGCATTTCCACCATACATTTCTGCGGGATTTGAAATTTACTTTATCCGGCGTAAGCGGAAGATTACGGTTTGACCATTCCTCCGCAAGTTCTGCGTGAGTCGTGGCAAAATCATTAAAACCTTTCAACAGAATTTGTCCGCTGCAATAGGGACATTTACTGCCGCCGGAACGAGTGGAAATCAGCGTGTGCCACTCGTTGCCGCATTCCTTACATTTCCACCACACCTTACGGTTGGCAAACACTGTAACCTGATCAGGCAGCAAGGGAGCGTTCTTTTCCGACCATTCCGCCGCTATCTCCGGCATTTGTGAAGCAAGGTCGTTGAACCCTTCTAAGATTGCATTGTGGGAGCAATACGGACAGCCCGTACCGCTTATCGCTCTGCTTTTAACAGTCGCTATCCACTCGTGACCGCATTTTCCTTTCCAAATCACTTTTTTATGAGAGCCGACCGTTACCATTGTAGGCTTGAGGTCTATATTCTTCCTCGACCACTCTGCCGCAAGCTCCGGTTTTACCGTCGCCAAATCGTTGATACCTTCCACGACTCTTGCTCCTGAACAGATGGGGCATTTCTCGCCGTTGGATCGAGCCTTAACGCTTGCCTGCCATTCGTGACCACAAGTGCCTTTCCACCACATCAGCTTATTTGATCCATATGTAATCTTGTCCGGCGTTAAAAGCAGGTTTCTCTCCGACCATTCCGAAACAAGCTCAGGGTGGACTGTTGATAAAATGTTACTCATATCAAATCCTCTCCTTCCTCTGTGATTATTATAAGGAAGCCAAGAGAATTGGTGTAGTTTGCGAATATCCGTATAAACAGGAAAAACCCTTCGAGAAAAGTTTTCTCCTCTCTCAAAGGGTTCAATTTATCAATCTACTCTTATTTTCCTTCTTTTCGACAGGTATCTCATTATAAATACAAGCAATAAGAAAACCCACGAAAACGCTTCGGCATATGCGATTACCATATTGCCAAAAACACCCTCAAACAAGTAAGAACATACGATACGAACTCCCAGTGAGCAAATTCCCATTATTCCTGAAAAAAGCATATCGGAAGTTCCCTCTAAATACCCTTTTATGCTCATCGCAACTCCATTAATGACATAAAACAGCGATATTGTTTTGAAAAATTCATTACCGATTGCTACGGACTCACTTGTCAAACCAAACATTGAAAGAAGCGTTCTTCCGGTAAGTATGATTACTCCCGTCAATCCGACCGATATAACTGCCATCATTACTGTGCCGAGCTGAAATGCCTTTTTCGCAGCTTTTTCATTGCCCGCTCCTGTTTCCTGCGCCACAATGGTCGATATTGCCGTGCTGAAATTGACGATTGGCAGTAATAAAACAGAGTCAACACGATATGCAGTAGTAACCGCTGCAACGGTTTGTTCTCCGAAAGTGTTCATAAATCTCTGCAAGAAGATATTTCCAACGGATGTTACACTGCTTTGAACGGCAGGAGGGAGCGCATATTTTCCTCCATTTTTTATTGTAGCTTGCCATTCTTTCATATGAGATTTAGAAAACCTGAACGACGGATAATGTCTTGCAGTAAAAGCAATAATATATACCGTCATCACTATCTGCGAAATTACTGTTGCAACAGCGGCGCTCCACACACCAAATCCGCATATACCTATAAATACATAATCCAACGCACCGTTAATTACAGAAGAAATCAATACGGATATAAACGGAACTTTGCTGTTTCCAACACCACGAAGCGCTGCGGAATATGTATTATAAATCGCAAGGAATGGAACGCCGATAAATATAACAAAAAGATATTCCCTCGCATAGTCAAACAAATCGGTAGGCGTATCCAATGCACGCAAAATCGGCACGGTCAATATCATTCCCAAAGCTGAAATAAATGCAAAGACAACTCCGAGCAGGACACAATTAACAGATAACAAATTTCCGTTTTTTGTTTCATCTCCTCTGCCATACTGCTGTGCAAATAAAACCGATAGCCCCGATGTAAACCCTACAATAACAGTAACAAATAAATTATATAGTGATGTAGTTGCCCCCACTCCGGCAAGTGCTTCTTCTCCGATTATATTTCCTACAATCAATGCGTCAACCCAATTGAAAAGTTGTTGTAACAGACCGCTTAAAATTAACGGAACAGAAAACACCACCAGTTTTCTCAATATGTTCTTTGTTGTATTCACTCAAACCTCCAAAACGAAAGAGGCGTTTCTAAGTTACCGTACAGCACCAGCCGTACCACAGGGGTAACTTAAAAACGCCTCTTTTTATATCATATTAAATTCTATTTGTCCTTAATTAGACTCACAACGCTGTAAATTATGCGATTTTTTCGCCTCTGCACATTTTCCTGCACCGATTGGTGTAAGTTTGGTGTAAGGTGTAAGATTTTCGGCTTCGTCGAACCTTGCAAACCCGCATAAATACTGGTTTTTTCTTACTTGTCGCTTGGTAAGGACTTCATCGTCGGGAACAACAGCACATCCCTGATCGCCGCCGAATCCGTCAGCAGCATACACATTCTGTCGATTCCAAATCCAATGCCTCCGGTAGGCGGCATACCGATTTCCAGTGCATTTAAGAAGTCTTCATCCGTCGTGTTTGCTTCTTCGTCGCCCTGGGCAAGCTGCTCTTCCTGTGCTTTAAATCTTTCTCTCTGATCGATTGGATCGTTCAGCTCGGAATAAGCATTTGCCATCTCCCAACCGTTCATAAAGAACTCGAAACGCTCCACATACTCCGGATTCTCCGGCTTTTTCTTGGTCAGAGGTGAAATCTCTATTGGATGATCCATAACGAAAGTTGGCTGAATCAAATGCTCTTCCACATACTCTTCAAAGAACAGATTCAGGATATCACCCTTCTTATGGCGTGCCTCAAACTCGATATTATGCTCTTTTGCAGCAGCTCTCGCTTCTTCCAGTGTATGGATGCCATTGAAATCCACACCCGAATATTTCTTTACAGCATCTACCATGGTGATTCTCTCAAATGGCTTGCCGAGATCCATCTCGATTCCATTATAGACAATCTTTGTTGTGCCAAGGACTTTCTCTGCCACATATCGGTACAGATTTTCTGTCAGATCCATCATGCCGTGATAATCTGTATATGCCTGATAAAGCTCCATCAGAGTAAACTCCGGATTATGGCGGGTATCCAGTCCCTCATTGCGGAACACTCGTCCGATCTCATAAACACGCTCTAATCCGCCCACAATCAATCTCTTTAAATACAATTCCAGAGAAATGCGCAGCTTCAAGTCCTCATTCAGAGCATTAAAATGCGTCTCAAAGGGTCTTGCGGCAGCACCTCCCGCATTGGAAACCAGCATCGGGGTCTCAACCTCCATAAATCCCTGCTCATCGAGATACTTCCGAATAGTACTGATAATTTGGGAACGCTTGATGAAAGTATCCTTTACCTCCTGATTCATAATCAAATCTACATAGCGCTGACGATAACGAATATCCCTGTCCGTCAAACCGTGAAATTTTTCTGGAAGAATCTGGAGACTCTTGGAAAGCAGTGTCACCTCAGCAGCGTGAATAGAAATTTCTCCGGTCTTTGTCTTGAAAACCTCACCCTTCAGGCCCACGATATCACCGATATCCATTTTCTTAAACGCTTTATATTCTTCCTCTCCAATACTGTCCCTTGCTACGTAAGACTGGATATTTCCTTCCCGATCCTGAATATTGCAGAAGGAAGCCTTGCCCATCACACGCTTTGACATCATACGTCCTGCAAGTGTAACTGTTTTGCCTTCCAGCTCCTCAAACTTATCCTTCACTTCCTGGCTATGATGCGTCACATCATATTTCATAATCTGAAACGGGTCCTTGCCGTTTGCCTGCAGTTCTGCAAGCTTCTCACGGCGGACCTTCAAAAGCTGATTTATGTCCTGTGTCTTAACGTTCTTCTGTTCTCCCACTTCTTTCACTCCTTAATTTGATCTGTGAATGCTCAGGACCTTATAGCTGATAACACCTGCCTGAGTTTCAACCTCTACTTCATCGCCTACTTTATGTCCAAGCAGTGCACGGCCTACAGGTGACTCATTTGAAATCTTACCTTTCAGGCTGTTTGCCTCAGAAGAGCCTACAATTTTGTACTCCATCTCTTCCTCAAACTCTTCGTCGTAAATCTTAACACTGCATCCAACACTGATTTTATCCAGATCCACTTCCTCTTCCACTACGACCTCTGCGTTTTTCAGGATTTTCTCGATCTCCTCAATACGAGCCTCAATATCCCTCTGCTCATCCTTAGCCGCATCGTATTCTGCATTCTCGGAAAGGTCACCCTGCTCTCTTGCCTCTTTAATCTTACCGGCTACCTCTTTACGTCTGACGACCTTCAGATCATGCAGCTCATCCTCAAGTGCTTTTAATCCTGCATAAGTCAGTAAGTTCTTTTTTTCTTCCATCTCTTATTCTGCCCTTTCAAAAAAATTTGCTATCACTCTCTGTGATTTGAAACCACATTTTATATGCTTCGGTATGCAGACAGCCCGCCATCGGCAGCATCCCGGCATACTCAGTCACCTGCAGAGCCTGTCACTGACAGCTCCCTCCCAATGCCTGACAACACGAAAAGTGTACCCTAAGCACACTTCTCCGTCCACTCCTCTATGCAAAAAAACTGCTGAAAACAAGCATTCTGTGCAATCAAAATATTATACCCTGCCATTTACCGCTTGTCAAGCAGTCTGCTGCTCATTTTGCCCCCTCAGCTCCAGCTTTCAAGCAGCTCCTCCAACGCCTCCATTGACTCTATTTCGTTTACACGTCTTCGAAGCTTCGCCGAATGAGGAAATCCGGCCGTATACCATGCGACATGCTTGCGCATCTCTCGTATTCCAGTGTACTCACCACGGTACTTTAGCTGAAGTTTCGCATGACGGAGCATCATATCCTTTACTTCCTGCACAGAAGGGGCCGGTGGAAAGGTTCCTGTCTCAAGATATTCCCTCACTTCACGAAAAATCCATGGATTTCCTCTGGCCGCTCTTCCGATCATCACTCCGTCGCAGCCGGTTTCCTTTATCATCCGCTCTGCATCCTGTGCGCATGTAATATCACCGTTGCCGAGCACCGGAATAGAAACTGCTTCCTTTACCTGACGTATGATGTCCCAATCTGCCTCCCCTGAATAATACTGCTCTCTTGTACGCCCGTGCACTGCCACTGCCGATGCTCCGGAAGCCTCCAGGATTTTCGCCATTTCTACTGCATTGATATGGCCGTCAAAGCCTTTGCGGATTTTTACAGTAACAGGTTTTTTCACCGCTTTTACAATCTTTTCTACAATTTCTCCGGCCAGCGCCGGATTTTTCATCAGTGCAGAGCCCTCTCCATTATTCACCACCTTCGGTACCGGACAGCCCATATTAATATCCAGAATATCAAATGGCCGTTCTTCAATTTCCGCTGCGACCTGCGCCATCAGCTCCGGCTGGGAACCAAATATCTGAAGGGCAATGGGATGCTCCTGCGGCTCTATGCGCATCAGCTCCAACGTATTCTTATTATGAAAGGAAATCGCCTTTGCGCTTACCATCTCCATACTCAGAAGGCCCACGCCCTGCTCCTTACACAACAGACGAAATGGCAGGTCGGTTACTCCTGCCATCGGTGCCAGTACACATGGATTGTCCATCTCCACATTTCCTATTTTAAGCTTCATAAATTCTCTCCCAGATAAGTATCACTCAAATTTTTCACCCAGAAATACAACCCGATAATACATTTCCAAAGCTTGAAGAAGCTCTCTCTTCTCACGCTGCAGATTTTTGATTTCCAGTACACTTCCTATTTCATCATAAAAGAAATCGTTTTCCTTTACCTCAGTTTTAAACTGCAGCCTGCCTTCCGCCGAAAACTCAAGCATCAGAATACCGCCGACCTTCTGAGTATAGAGCACACACATGATCTGCAGCTCCTGACGGATGTGCTCCGGAAGCTTCCCAAACTTCGGATTCAGATAGTATTTTTCCTCATAGGCGCTTGCCGCACAGAGTACAACATTATCCTTTTTATCCATATATACAAATCCTTTCCCATTTATGACTTTTATACATATCCATACACGCCGCGCACTGAAACTTCCCCGGCATAAACCTTTTCCACACGACCGGCCTCTCTGCGCACAAGCAGCTCACCGGCCTCATTGATACCTTCTGAAATACCCCTGTATTCCCCGGAAGTCTCCAGAACACATACCTCACTTCCCACGCTCACCAGCATACTATTGTATTCGTCCAGTAAAAGGGACATATCACCTGCTTGCTCGAAAATATCGTAATATTTCTCCAAATATTCCAGACAGTGCTGGATAACTTCCGCACGATTCACCTCATGCCCCACTGCCGTGCACAATGACATTGCTTTATCCTTCAGCTCTTCCGGAAAATCGGTAATATTAGCGTTGATTCCACACCCGATCACCACATAATTAATAACATTGATTTCCGTACTCATCTCCGTCAGGATCCCGCAGATCTTTTTTCCGTCCAATACCACATCATTCGGCCATTTGATACGGCACTGCAGATTCAAAAGCTCGTTTAACGCTTTCGCCACCGCCATGCCCATGACAAGTGTCAGCATAGAAGCTTTTTCCGGGCGCAGATCCGGTCTGATGAGAATCGTCATGGCAATCGCCGTACCCTTTGGCGTCTCCCACTGTCTGCCGCGCCGTCCTCTGCCCGCTGTCTGACGATCCGCAATGACCAGCGTTCCATTCGGCGCTCCTTCTTCAGCCAGTCTTTTGGCACAAATATTTGTAGAATCCAACGTGTCAAAATACCGTACCTGACAGCCTGCCCAGCTTGTACTTAATCTGCTCTTTACTTCGTCGGCGGAAATCACATCCGGCCAGCCTAAAAGCCGATACCCCTTATTGTGTACTGCCTCAATCTCATATCCTTCCTCTTTAAGCTGATTGACCGCTTTCCACACTGCTGTCCTGGAAACGCCGAACTCTTCACACAAATCCTGTCCTGAAACATAGCCTTCTGCATTTCGCAGTTTACTCAATATCCTGCTCTTCATCATATACGTCTCCATTCTACAATTCTATTTGCCGCTCTTAAAACAATGCTTTTTCAACTCTGCATTTATCCACTCTCTCTTAATTCTTCAGGGTCATTATCTGCATAATAAATACAGCAATAAGCAGCAATGTAATAAGCGCAAAAATCACGCCCCGCACCACCTGTCTTTTGTGAAAACCGAGCACCAACAAAACTGCATTTACAATGATTCCGCACCCCACAGCTAACGCCATGAGATGCGGAGTAACATTTTCAAAAAGAAATGCTCCTATCGCTGCCAGTATCAACAAAGCTCCTGCCACAGCGCCGAGAATCTCAAGTCCTTTTACCGCTTTTTCTTCATCCTTTGACATTATAAACCTCAGGCTCCGAGAGTTGCAGCCATCACAGCCTTTATGGTGTGCATTCTGTTTTCCGCCTCATCAAAAACCACAGACTGTGCAGACTCAAATACTTCGTCCGTAACCTCCATATCTTTGATACCGAAACGTTCTCCCATTTCTTTCCCGATTTTTGTATTCCAGTCATGGAATGCAGGCAGACAGTGCAGGAAAATCGCCTGTGGTCCTGCATTTTCCATCACCTGCTTGGTCACCTTGTATGGTGTAAGCTCGCGGATACGCTCTTCCCATACCTCATCCGGCTCGCCCATGGACACCCATACATCCGTGTAAATAACGTCTGCACCTTTCGTGCCCTCCGTTACATCTTCTGTCAATGTGATTGCAGCACCGCTTTCTTTTGCATACTCCTCACATTCCGCTACAAGCGCAGCATTTGGGAAATATTTTTTCGGCGCGCATGCCACAAAATGCATTCCCAGCTTTGCACAGGCAATCATCAGTGAATTGCCCATATTGTAACGGGCATCCCCCATGTACACCAGCTTTACACCTTCAAGATGACCAATATGCTCCCGGATGGTAAGCATGTCGGCAAGCATCTGCGTCGGATGATACTCATTCGTAAGACCATTCCATACCGGAACACCCGCATATTTTGCAAGCTCCTCTACAATCTCCTGACCAAAGCCGCGGTACTCAATGCCTTCAAACATTCTGCCAAGCACGCGCGCCGTGTCCTCTATACTCTCTTTTTTGCCGATCTGAGAGCCTGACGGATCCAGATAAGTAGTGCCCATCCCCAGATCATGTGCAGCCACCTCAAATGCACAGCGCGTTCTAGTACTGGTCTTCTCAAAAATGAGAGCTACATTTTTTCCTCTAAGTGTGTCAACCGGAATCCCCTTTTTCTTTTTCTCCTTCAGCTCCGCCGCCAGATCCAGAAAATAAAGAATTTCCTCCGGCGTAAAATCCTTCAGTGTCAGAAAATTGCGTCCTTTTAAGTCCATTCTACCTGTCCTCCATACTGAAAATGTCTCTCCGTTATTTGTATAGTTTTACTCAAACAATCTTTATCCACTATTATCTTTTCTGACTTCAGTACATGCCCGCTGTCAGTCAGTTTTTATCCGTTTTCACTGTCTCAGCCAGCGCTGTCAGTGTACCTGCGACATTCTGCAGATCTGACGGAATAATAATCTTTGTCGCTTTTCCGTCTGCTACCTTTGTAAGCGCCTCAAAGCTTTTCAGCGCAAGCACTGCTTCGTCCGCACCTGCTTCCTTGAGGAAACGCAGACCGTCTGCATTCGCCTGCTGCACTTTAAGAATAGCTTCTGCCTGACCTTCTGCCTCACGGATCATCTTTTCTTTCTGCGCTTCTGCTCTCAGTATAGCTGCTGTTTTCTCTGCCTCCGCATCCAGAATCGCAGATTCTTTTTTACCTTCGGCAACCAGAATCGTAGATTTCTTTTCCCCTTCAGCTTTCAGAATTGCTTCTCTTCGCTCACGCTCCGCCTTCATCTGCTTTTCCATTGCATCCTGAATAGCTGCAGGCGGAATGATATTTTTCAGCTCCACACGATTTACCTTGATGCCCCATGGATCCGTAGCAATATCAAGAGAAGCACGCATTTTCGTGTTAATGGTCTCTCTGGACGTCAGAGTTTGATCCAACTCCAGATCACCGATGATATTACGCAGCGTTGTCGCCGTCAGATTCTCAATCGCCATGATCGGATTTTCCACACCGTATGCAAAAAGCTTCGGATCTGTGATCTGAAAAAATACAACCGTATCAATCCGCATCGTTACATTATCCTTTGTGATAACTGGCTGCGGTGCAAAATCCACTACCTGTTCCTTCAAAATCACTTTTTTTGCTACGCGGTCAATAAACGGCGCTTTCACGTGAAGTCCTACCGACCAGGTTGCCCGGTATCCGCCCAGACGTTCTACAACCATCGCTGTAGCCTGCGGTACGATCCTGATACAGGATACAAGTACCAATAAAACAATTAAAATAAAAATACCCACTAAAATCCAACCAATCATATCCATGTCCTCCTTAATGAATGATGTAGAAGCCATTTCCCTCAATATATTTTGGGTATTACTGTTTTTCTTCTACAATTAATTTTGCCCCGCTGACGCGCAGCACATGCACAAGCTTCTCTTTTCCAATCGTGAGATTCTCATTCTCTGTCCTTGCCATCCATTCATTGCCGTCCAGACGGACTCTTCCGGTTCCTTTCAGATTTGATATCTCCTCAATCACAACTGCAGTTTTACCCGGAATTGCCTCAACATTTGTATTTATATGCCCCCGATTGATGTATCTTGCAGCAAATGGCCGTGTAAAAACCAGGAGTATCACTGACACAATCAAAAACAGCACCACCTGTACAACCACGCCGGCCCCCAGAATAGCTGCTGCAAACGCTGCTGCCGCACCGCCTGCAAACCAAATCGTTGTCAGACCCATAGTAGCCAGCTCAATCACGAGCAGGACAATCATCACTCCCAGCCAGGTAAGCGCCTCAACATTCATCCAATCCCCTCCTTATATACTTCTGCCAGCCGAAACACGCTTTGCGGGTTTTGACGGTTATCGCGGCAGCTACCGGTAAACATATAAGCATGTTCGTTTGGTTCGTTGACCGCGTAAACAACAGTGAGCACATTTGCACACTTTCTATTGTCAGTTTTCTTTAATATACTATATATTCATCCAAAACACAACATTTCATTCCTCCATTTGACAACAATCATAACAGTCTTTGGTTTCCATTTCCATCCTTGTCTTCCACTTCCACAATATTCGGTATTTCCTGAAACGCTCCCATAGGTACCTCATCTGTTAAAACAATGACATCCTCCAATTTTGCAAACGTCACAGGACTGACTTTATAAAACTTCGTATGATCGCACAGCACAAAACATCTGTGTATACGCTCAATCGCACATTTCTTTACCATAGCCTCATCAGGGTCCGGCGTAGACAGACCTGCACGCTCTGAAATTCCGTTGCTTCCCATAAATCCCAGGCTGAAATTAAACTTCCGCATCTGTCCGCAGGCTTCTTCCCCCACCACTGCCTCAGTGGACTGCTTCAGTCTGCCCCCGATCAAAATCACTTCTATACCCTTTCTTGCAAGCTTCTGCGCATGGGAAGGTGCATTTGTAATAAAAACTGCTGAGGTTTCCTGTATGTAGTCCAGCATACATCCGGTGGTCGTTCCTGCATCCAGATAGACAAAATCCTCATCCTGAATCAATGACGCTGCATAACGCGCTATACTTCGTTTCTCCTCAAGATTCTTTTCTTCCCTTCTCGCCACCTGCTCATCCCGAATATTCATATTTTCTGCCGCAACTGCACCGCCAAACACCTTTACAAGCTTTCCCTGGGCATCCAAAGTGTTTAAATCGCGGCGTATGGTAGATTCCGAAGTATTTAAATATTCTTTCAGCTCCTGAAGTGTCGCACTGCCTCTGTTTTCCAGAAGCTTCAATATCTCTTCCTGTCTTGTTTTTGTCAGCATAATTCCCCTGCTCCTTTTTTGTATCCACGGCAGTTGATATTTTCGCAATATTTACTGCTTTATACTATTATTATATCGCTAAATCAGTATGAAAGTAAAGAAAAACCGCGACACTCTTCGTATCACGGTTCTTTTATGGCTATTGTCCATTTTTAAGGGGGAAGGTGCTGTATTCTACAGCACCCATGGGGTAATATATCAAATAATTGAAAATGCACAGCATTTTCGCGAGTCTGTTTTTGGAGGTCAGGTGCCGGTCAAACCGGCACCTGTATCATACGTATTTACTCAACTACCTTCCTTTTCAGCACACCCAGCAGAACCGCACCCACTATGGTACCCAGCACCAATGCTACCAGATACATGAGCGCATGCTCCACTACCGGGAATACGAAGATTCCGCCGTGAGGCGCCATCAGAGTACACTGAAATGCCATGGAAAGCGCTCCTGCAAGACCAGAGCCGATGATGCAGGCCGGAAGCACATGCAGCGGGTCGGATGCTGCAAACGGAATCGCACCTTCCGTGATAAATGCCAGACCCATAATAAAGTTGGTCGGGCCGGATTCTCTTTCTTCTTTTGTAAATTTATTTTTGAACAGCAGTGTTGAAAGAGCAATCGCACAAGGGGGAACCATACCGCCGATCATAACGGCTGCCATAATATCATAGTTGCCTGCCGCGATGGATGCCGTACCAAATACATAAGCAGCTTTGTTAAACGGACCGCCCATATCAACTGCCATCATCGCAGCAACAATAATGCCAAGTAAAATCTTACTGGAACCGCCCATGTTGGTAAGTCCTGTATTTAAGGCTGTGTTAAGGGCTCCGATCGGCGGCTCAATCACAAATGTCATAATCAATCCAATAAACAAAATACCAAACAGCGGATACAGAAGTACCGGCGCAATCTTTTCCAGAGCCTTCGGAAGCTTCTCAAAAAGCTTACGCAGCAGAATAATCAGATAGCCTGCAATAAAGCCTGCCGCCAGCGCTCCCAGGAACCCGGATTTGCCGTTTGCCGCAATCGCACCGCCTACAAAACCAACTGCAAGACCTGGTCTGTCTGCAATACTCATTGCAATAAAGCCAGCTAAAATCGGAAGCATAAATCCAAATGCTGTTCCGCCAATAGATTTCAAAATTGCAGCCGCCGGAGTAATCGTACCGAAATTCGCTCTCGCTTCTTCCGTCAATGCCGACATATCTACGCACAATCCATCAATCAAAAATGCCAATGCAATCAGAATACCTCCGCCTACTACGAACGGAAGCATATGGGAGACACCGTTCATCAACTGCATATAGACTTGATGTCCTTTGGAGCCGCCCGCTTTTTTCTCCGTCACGGCGCCGCCATTTGACGCCTGATAAACCGGAGCATTTCCCGCCATAGCCTGCTCTACCAGCTTATCCGCCTTGCTGATACCGTCAGAAACCTGCACTTCAATCAGCTTTTTACCATGAAAACGGTCCATTGGTACCTGTGTATCCGCTGCTACGATGATGCAGTCCGCATCTTCGATTTCCTTTGCCGTCAGCACATTTTTCGCTCCGCCTGAGCCTCTTGTCTCAACCTTCACAAAGCAGCCATGTGCCTTTGCAGCCTTTTCAATACCTTCTGCAGCCATGTAAGTATGTGCAATACCGGTCGGGCATGCCGTAACTGCTAAAATCCGGAACTGATCTTCCGATTTTGCCTCCTCAGCCTTCAGCTTCTCATCCAGATCCGGCGCTTCCTCGTCGGCCGCATCTACAATCTTAATAAATTCCTCCGGACTTTTGGCATTCTGCAGTGCTTTCGAAAACTCCTCGTTCATCAGCAGCACTGACAGCTTGCTCAACACATCCAGATGCACATTGTCCTTTGTATTAGGAGCAGCAATCAAGAAGATCAGGTGAACCGGCTCTCCGTCCAGAGAATCATAATCCACGCCATCTTTTACTACCATAGCCGCAAGTCCGGGCTTATCTACAAACGCTCCCTTTCCATGCGGAATCGCAATTCCTTCTCCGACACCCGTTGTTCCTTCCTCTTCACGGCGGTATACCTCTTTGCGATATGCCTCCATATCGTTGATTTTGCCGCTTTTCGCCATCAACGCTACCATCTGATCCAGCGCTTCGTTTTTAGACTTTGGAGAACCATTGATCTCAATACTTCTCTTATCCAACAATTCTGTGATTCTCATATTTTCTCCTTTCCCAAATAAATCTCATATTATAAATAGCTTTGCTCAGCTATTTTATCTCTCAAGTGTTTTGTAAACTGCTTCTACTTCCGCTCTCGTAGCCAGGTTTTCAGAAAACGCACTTGCACTTCCGGTCGAAACTCCCATTTTAAACGCATGCTCATAATTTTTCTGTTCCATATAGCCTGCTACAAATCCTGCCACCATGGAATCACCTGCGCCCACTGCATTTACAAGCGTCCCCTTCGGCGCGGGACTCTCGTAAATATGTCCGTCTTCAGCAAGAAGCACGGCTCCTTTTCCAGCCATAGAAACCAGTACATTGCAAGCTCCCATCTCCTGCAGCTTCTTTGCATATGGTGCAACTTCGTCCCTCTCTGAAATCTTTACGCCAAAAATCTCGCCAAGCTCATGGTTATTCGGCTTAATCAGAAATGGATGATACTTCAGCACATTCAGCAGCAGATCCTGCGTGGCGTCCACTACAAATATCACTTTCCTGTCATAAAGTCTTTCCATAATATCACTGTAGATGGAATCCGGTATGGAAGATGGAATGCTGCCTGCCAGAATCAGAATATCACCCTTTTTCAATGTATCCAGCTTTGCAAAAAGCAAATCAAGCTCATCCGGTCCGATCGTAGGACCAGCACCATTGATCTCCGTTCCATCTATAGACTTCAGCTTTACATTAATCCTTGAAAGCCCCTGATCCAGTTTTATAAATTCGGAGCGGATACCCATTTCCTCTACCTTACGCTTGACCTCTTCTCCGGTAAATCCTGCAATAAATCCAAGGGCACTGCTGTCAATACCCAGATTTTTCAGAACAATCGATACATTAATTCCCTTACCGCCCGCAAACATCTGCTCAGAGCAGGTACGGTTCGTCATGCCAAGCTGGAAGTTATCCACACCAACGATGTAATCCAGACAGGGATTAAACGTCACGGTATAAATCATATTTATCTACCTCCATCCTTATCGTTTCCTCTGTTTTGTGATTTTATTATATATTCAAATTCATCCAAAATCAATCATACTAATTCACAAAATGTCCTCATGATTTTTGTATATTTTTCATAAACCTTCATTCTCATTCATTTTCGTTCATCAAGTTGACGTAAAATGAAAGCTTTACTCTTACACAAAGTACCGCATTTTCCAAAAATCTCTACCCTGTACTCCTAAAATATGTTATAGTGAATGCACGGTTACGTTTAGCGTCCGAACGCTTTCAAATGATTTTTAAATTTCTAAATGAAAGGGAATACCACTTTATATGACAAAATACGAAGCTTTAAAGAAATACTTTGGATACGATTCCTTTCGCGAAGGGCAGGAAACTCTTGTAGACGGGATTCTCTCCGGCAGAGATGCGATGGGTATTATGCCCACGGGAGCCGGAAAATCACTTTGTTACCAGATTCCGGCGCTTCTGCTGCCAGGGATCACGCTTGTTATCTCTCCTCTGATTTCTCTTATGAAAGACCAGGTCTCCACGCTCAATCAGGCCGGCATCCACGCCGCTTATCTGAACAGCTCCCTGACTGCCGGACAATACCGCACAGCCATGAAAAACATGGTAAACGGACAATATAAAATCGTATATGTGGCGCCGGAGCGGCTGCTCACAGAACCTTTTATAGAAGCCGCAAAAGCTCTGGATATTTCTATGGTCAGTGTGGACGAGGCACACTGCATTTCCCAATGGGGACAGGATTTCAGACCAAGCTACCTGAAAATCCTGGATTTTGTCAGTCTGCTGGACAAACGACCGATTCTTTGCGCTTTTACTGCAACCGCAACCAGAGAGGTAAAGGAGGACATCCTGGCTCTTCTTAATCTGCAGCAGCCTGTACAGGTAACTACCGGTTTTGACCGGAAAAATCTTAAATTTCTGGTTCAGCAGCCGGCAAATAAATGGAAAGCTGCGCTGGAGGTGATCGAAGCACACCGGGAAGAATGCGGGATTATTTACTGTCTCACACGCAAGACCGTTGAGGATGTCTGCGCGCAGTTGGTAAAGAATGGCTATCCGGCCACCAGATACCACGCAGGGCTTGGAGATGAAGAGCGCAGACATAATCAGGATGATTTTCTCTATGACAGAAAACAAATCATGGTTGCAACCAATGCTTTCGGCATGGGTATTGACAAATCCAACGTGCGCTATGTGATTCACTACAATATGCCCAAAAATATTGAGAGCTATTATCAGGAAGCCGGCAGAGCAGGAAGAGATGGTCTGCCCTCCGACTGCGTTCTACTGTATTCTGGCCAGGATGTAGTAACCAACCAGTTTTTTATCGACAAAATGGAGCCGCCGGAGGGTGCCGATGCGCAGACAGCCGCCATGATCCGTGAGCGTGAGCAGGAGAGGCTGAAACGTATGACCTTTTACTGCTTCACCAACGAATGTCTCAGAGAATACATACTGCACTATTTTGGAGAATACGGACCGAACTATTGCGGAAACTGCTCAAACTGCCTCACACAGTTTGAAGAAAGAGATGTGACTGACATTGCCGTAAATTTGATTGGCTGCGTAAAGGAAAGCCGCTGGGCATACGGTTTGGTCACTATCGTTGATACGGTTCATGGAAGCAAAAGCGCCAAAATCCTCCGCGCCCGTTTAAATGAAAATCCCTATTACGGATCCTGTGCCGAAATTCCCGTCTATCAGCTTCGCCAGATTATGAATCACCTCATCATCCACGGTTATCTTGTGATCGCTTCAGAAGAATACAATGTGGTCCGGCTCACAGACACCTCGAAAGAAATACTGGAGGGCGGCAGAGTCTTTATGAAAGCAGCGAAAGAGAAGCCAAAAACGACCGCTGAAAAGAAAGCCCCAAAAAGCTCTGCCAATGCGGTACAGCAAGATGTGGACCGTGGATTATTTGAAAAGCTCCGCGCACTGCGTCTGGAACTTGCACGGGAAGAAAAAGTTCCGCCTTACATTGTATTTTCCGACAAGACTTTGGTTCAGATGTGCATTTTAAAACCGAAGACCCGCAAAGAAATGCTGCAGGTCTCCGGTGTCGGAGAGATGAAATATGCAAAATATGGTGAAAAATTTTTAAATGCGTTGAAATCCGAATAGCAGTTTAATTCCGCTGCTCTGGATTTGCATACACCTCACGGAATCTTCCTGCAAAAGACGCTTTCTCATTTCCCAGATACAGATGAGAAATATCGCCTGCACGAAGCGCGCGGAAACATACACTTCCCTGTTCTCTCTCCTCCGTCACCACTTCCGTGACCGAGGAAGGCGCCAGCATCAGACCATGCCATAAAATAAACGGAGATACATTCCATAAATGAGACAGCAGCACACAAGTTATCCCAAAATGACAGAAAAAGGTGATGGTCTGTGTGCTCGCGCTCTGTGTTCTGTAGTACATGCCTTCACGGACATATCCGTATTTCTTCAGCAAGGCATCAAACTCTGCCACGACAGAATCGTACAGCGGGATCATGTCACTGTATTTTGCTGCATCCGAGCTGCGCCATGCGTCCCTGTCAAAATACTCTTTGTGCTCCATCCAATAGGCCGGCGCCATATCCCAGACAATTCTTTTTATGTAGCGCTCTCCTTCTTTTTCCGCATCCGGAAAAGCATGTTTTAATTCCTCTGATAAATTTATATCCAGACGCGCGGGAAACTCCTGCAGCCAGTCCAGCGTCTCCGCTGTTTTACCCAGTTTTTTTAAAGAATAAGCCGCTGTATCCTTCGCTCTGCCAAGCGGAGACACATAGCATTCTCCCATCTCAAGCGCCGGAGCCAATTCTGACAGCAGCGCTGCCTCCCTGTGACCTTTTTCCGTCAAAGTGTCATTTACATAATCCGGATCTCCGTGGCGAATAAATAGTATTCTCATTTTGTCCTCCTTATTTCCTCTCAACCGGTATCAACGTCCATGTCAGGCCTTTATTTTTCTCGTACCAAAAAAGAAAAATATTGTTCCCACTGCCGCACACACAGTTCCCACAACCAGCATTACATGCACATCATACCTGTCAATCAGCCTGCCGCCAATCAAGTTGCCAAATACGCCTCCCACCGTATACGCCATCGTTACCATGGCCTGACCGCGCACCTTATTATTCTCATCCATCACCTGATTTGCGTAGTATACGGAAGCAGGAATATAAATGGCAAAAGAAAACATCTGCAGGATCTGAATCCCGTAAATGCCAGGCACACTGCCGCAGAATCTGTGTCGTAACACCTGCAGCACAGAACAGAACTGCGACTATCCAGTAATTACTTCCCATGACACACAAAGACAGAATGAACAGTATATTGACAACACCGATAGAAATCAACAGCTCTTTCAGTGAAAATTTACCCTCTTTATCTGCCTGCACTGCAGCTATCGGCTGCAGGATAAAAGCCCCCACACTGCCGATAGCAGTCAGACTTCCCGTCTGCCCTGCCGTAAATCCCTTCCCAGCCAGATACACCGCTGCATAACCAGTCAGTGCACAGACAATGCCCCAGTAACACACCTGCATCAGTATATATCTGGCATTTAAAAACTTTGTACTCAAAGTTTGTTACTCCTTTCCAAATAAACTATTTATTGTAAAAATATTATCATACTAATCCGCATAAATCCAGTAAAAGTGCGCAATTTCAAAACATTCCGAGTAATTGCAGAGTGGGAGAGGGCGAAAAAAAGAAAGGCCGCCGCCAAAGGAAAGCTTACTCTTTCGCAAACTCATTTCCCCTTTGGCAGCAGCCTGAAGTCAGGAGCTATATTTATTTATTTTCAAGTATCTGTCTGCGTATTCCTTTTGCATCCAGCTCGTATTTTTCCAAAAGTGCCCTTGCATTTCCGGACTCTCCGAAAACATCCTGCATACCAATGCGCTGTACCGGTACAGGAAGTCTGCCGCTTACCAGCTCGCACACTGCACTCCCAAGTCCTCCTATAACGGAATGCTCTTCCACTGTCACAAGACGTCCGGTATCTTTTGCAGCCTTCAGGATCAGTTTCTCATCCAGCGGCTTGATTGTATGGATGTTGACAACACCTGCATCAATCCCGTCTTTATCCAGCAGCTCTGCCGCTTCCAGAGACTCAGACACACACAATCCTGTAGTAATGATAGTCAAATCTTTTCCCTCTCGAAGCACTACGCCTTTTCCAATCTCAAAGCGGTAATCCTCCCTGTCATTGATAACCGGAACGGCCAAACGGCCAAAACGCAGATATACCGGACCATTCATCTCATAAGCTGCCTGCACTGCCGCTTTCGCCTCCACATCATCCGACGGACAGATAATGGTCATTCCGGGGATCGTGCGCATCAGTGCAATGTCCTCATTGCATTGATGTGTAGCGCCGTCCTCTCCCACAGAAATTCCCGCGTGAGTGGCGCCGATTTTCACGTTCAGATGAGGATATCCGATGGAATTTCGTATCTGTTCAAAGGCACGCCCTGCTGCAAACATGGCGAATGAGCTGGCAAAGGGTACCTTCCCTGCTGCCGCAAGTCCTGCCGCTATTCCCATCATATTACACTCTGCAATTCCGCAGTCAATATGCCTTTCAGGGAATGCCTTACGGAAAATAGCCGTCTGTGTAGCTGCTGCCAAATCCGCATCCAATACCACCAGGTCTTCATGTGCCTGTCCAAGCCTGACCAGCGCATTTCCATAGCTGACCCGCGTAGCAATTTTTTCTACTTCTGACATAACGCTTCACCTGCCTTCGTAAGCTCATCCATAGCTTTCGTGTATTCTTCATCATTAGGAGCCTTTCCGTGCCAACCCACCTGGTCTTCCATAAAAGAGATACCTTTGCCTTTTACAGTATGGGCCACAATCGCCACGGGAGAACCCTTTATTTTTCCTGCTTCCCAAAAAGCTGCCTGTATTTGTTCCATATCGTTGCCGTCCAACAGCTTAATCACATGGAAATTAAATGCCCGAAGCTTATCTCCTATTGGGTAGGGGCTGCAGACCTCTTCCACATTTCCATCAATCTGCAGGCCATTATTGTCCACAATTACTGTAAGATTGTCCAGCTCTCTGGCCCCTGCAAACATCAGCGCCTCCCAGACCTGTCCCTCCTGCAGCTCACCGTCGCCAAGCATGGTAAATACATGCCAGTTCTCACCGGAAAGCTTTGCAGAAAGTGCCATGCCGACTGCCGCCGAAATTCCCTGTCCAAGAGAACCACTTGTCATATCAACTCCCGGAATATGTTTCATATCCGGATGGCCCTGCAGATAGGATCCTAAATGACGCAATGTCTTTAAATCCTCCTTCGGAAAATATCCTTTCTGTGCCAGTACTCCGTAGAGCGCCGGAGCAGAATGCCCTTTGGAGAGTACAAACCTGTCGCGTTCTGCGAGATTTGGCTGTTCTGCATCTACCTTCATCTCTTCAAAATAAAGGTAAGTTAAGATATCTGCTGCGGACAGAGAACCGCCCGGATGTCCCGCTCCCGCTGCATGTACTGCTGTCACAATATTTTTGCGCACTTCATTTGCATTGATTTTTAACTGCAATATGTCCATATACTTTCCTCTCTTTATTCACCGAATACAGCCCGGTAATCTTTCTGGAATTTTTCAATTCCAATATCTGTCAGCGGATGCTTTGTCATCTGCTCAATGACACCATATGGAACGGTTGCGATATCCGCACCAGCAAGCGCACAGTCTGTCACATGAATAGGGTTGCGCACACTGGCCGCTATGATTTCTGTCTCAAATCCTCCCACTTCAAAGATTTCTGCGATTTCCCGTATCAAATCCACACCTCGCGTGTTAATATCGTCCAGTCTTCCCAAAAACGGTGAGACGTAAGCCGCTCCTGCGTGAGCTGCCAGCAGTGCCTGGTTGGCGCAAAAAATCAAAGTCACATTCACCTTGATACCTTCCTGGCTAAGCACCTTGCAGGCTTTCAAACCTTCAACCGTCATTGGGATTTTCACTACCATGTTCGGATGAATTGCGGCAATCTCGCGGCCTTCGCGTATCATTCCTTCCGCATCTGTGGTCGTCGCCTTCACCTCACCGCTGATCGGGCCATCTACGATTGAGGCAATTTCGCGGATAACTTCCCCGAAATCACGGCCTTCCTTCGCAATCAGTGACGGATTTGTAGTCACACCGCAGATAACTCCCATATCGTTTGCCTTTTTAATATCCTCTACATTTGCTGTATCAATAAAAAATTTCATAATGTTCCTCCTTATCTTTCACAGTCAAATTCAAATCTTATTCCTTTGCGGCTGCAGCCTCAGCCTGCAGGCGCCGTGCTTCCAGAGCAGTGCTCATTTCCTCACGTTTGTCATCCAGGTTGTAGAAATGCATAACCACTGCAATCAGTGCACAGAGAACCAGCGGAATCCAGATAAAACTTACTTCGATGTGTGCCAGAGCGCTCGGAGTCTGCACTGCATTTGCCACATAACCGCCTCTCTTTAAGAGCGCGCCGATCAATGCACTGGTCAGTCCCATTCCGCCTTTTACGAAAAATCCCTGAAAAGCGGCAATCATGCCGGAGATACTTGCATTTTTCTTGTATTCCGAATAGTCGATAACGTCCGGCTGAATCGAGAACGTGATACCGAAAATACCATAAATACCAAGTCCGGTGATGACAAGTCCTGCCAACAGACAAAAGGATGAACTTCTGCCGAAGTAAATAAGCAAATCTCCTATCACATAAATCAGAATGCTTACCATCATCAGCTTTTTCTTGCTCATTTTCTTCTCAAGACTCGGAAGCGCCAGCAGCATGGGCAGTCCGGAAAGGATTCCAAGAAGTCCTACCAGGGTCAGCCATTCTGTTTTACCCAGATTATATTTAAAGTAGTAGATAACCGTTGTACTTCTCACCACATACAGAGAAAAATACAGCAGATTTACCAGAAATAAGATCCAGCTCTGACTGGTGAGTGCTTTTAAATCGTCCTTAAAAGAGGATTTCTCATGTAAGACAGACGGCGGTACCACTTCCTTGGTACTGGCAAAGGTCACAAAGAAGATAAGCATTGCCAAAACTCCGTAAATTGTCATTGTGACCAGATAGCCCTTTGCATCATTACCCTTTCCGAAATATTCTACCATCGGTGCAGTGATCGTCATAACAATAGCCGTTCCGATCATCGCGCATATCATTCTGGTGGAAACCAGACAGTTTCTTTCATGGATGTCTGATGTCAGACGCGGAACAATTGTATTCAGCGGAATATTTACCACCGTATAGGCCGTACACAGCAGACAGTATGTTACATACGCCCATACCAGCTTTCCGCCGCTTCCCAAATCCGGGATATAGAACGTCAGAAAAGTAAACACTGCAAATGGAACAGCTCCAAACAGGAAGTACGGTCTTCCCTGACCCCATCTCGTATGAGTCCTGTCCACGATCAGTCCCATGCCTGTGTCTGTTATCGCATCAATAAATTTTGTGACAAGCATCATCGTACCTGCTGCTGCCGCGGTAATTCCAAATACATCCGTATAAAATATCATCAGGTAAGAAGCCATGGTACTGAACACCAGATTACATCCCAAATCCCCGATACCATAGCCAATCCTTTTTCCCCATTTTCCCATATTTTGACCTCCAACTTTCCCGCTTATCTCTCAGAACAGCTTTCCGAAAATACCTTCGTCATTTTCTTCATATCATCTTTCATACTGTGATAGAAATCTTTATACAGCTTGAAATACTGCTCGTATTTTTTATGGTTTTCTTCATTCGGCATGATTTTCTCACCAAGCACCTGCCATTTTTTCACCTCTTCATAGGTCAGAAGCCCCGTGCCGATGCCCGCAAGCATCACATCCCCCATATTGGCCTCCGCATCATGAATTGGACATACTACAGGATAGCCTGTCACATCCGCAAAAATCTGCCTCCAGAGCATAGAGTTTGTCACGCCGCCTGCAAGAAGTATGTACTCACCCAGATTTTCTCCGGTAGCCTCCATCGCATCTTTCAAAGAATAGGCTACTGCCTCCAAAAATGCCCGGTAAAGATGCGCTTTCGTGTGAATCAGAGATAAGCCGATCACCGTGCCCTTTGCATCCGAATCCCATACCGGGCTGCGTTCGCCCATGAAATACGGAAGTACCAAAAGTCCCTCGCTTCCTGCCGGAATCTTCGCAGCCTGTTCATTGAGCACGTCATAGGCAGGTCTGCCGCCTTCCTTTTCAATCTGCACTTCCAGATCACAAAGCGTATTACGGAACCATTTTACGATGGCTCCCGCAGTCGCGCCGCCTGCAAAATAATAAGACAGATTCTTTGCATCATACAGATAGGGCCACACGATCAGCCCTTTTCCCTTCACAGGCTTATCGGAAATCAATGCCGCGCACATGGATGTGCCGATCGCTGCCGCATACAGCCCAGATTCGAACACACCCAGACCAATATTGGCCGCACCGCAGTCGATACCTCCTGCAATGACAGGCATGCCTTCCCAGAGTCCCAGATCCTCTGCAGCCTCTGCCGTCAGTCCGCCCACAATATCTGTGGATTCCACAATATTCTGCGGCATCATTGACAACGGAATGCCCATCTCCTCCATCAGCTCCGCTGACCAACTCCGGCTGTTCATATCAAAAATACCGCCGATGTTTCCTGCAGAAGAATAATCAATTGCAATCTTACCTGTCAGATGATAAATTACATAATCATTCGGCGGCAGAAACAGCTTTGTCTTTTTCCAATTCTCAGGCTCATTGTTTTTGTACCAGAGAATTTTTGTGTATCCGTAATAGGGGTCCGCGCCATTGCAGGTGATATCCAGAAGCTTTTCCTCTCCGATATGCTCCAGCACCCAGGACGTCTCTTTCTCTGCTCTTCTGTCCATCCAGATCATACATGGACGGATCGGTTTCATGTTCTCATCCAGCGGAATGCCGGAGCCGCCATACAGACCGCTGACGGCAATTCCTTTGATATCTTCAGGAGCTATTCCTGATTTTTCCACCGTGTTTCTTATAGAAGCCCTCGTTGCATCCAGCCATACATCCGGCCACTGCTCTGCCCACAGCGGCTTCGGTGTGAGCACATCATATTCCTGCAAGTCCTTTGCGATCAGGTTTCCTTTTATGTCCATCAAAATCGTCTTCGTTCCGGAAGTTCCGATATCTGTTCCAAGTAAATATTTCATCTCAGCCTCCAATACATTTCAAAATCTTAGAAACAAGTAAATGCGCCGTCCACAATAAAGTCGGAGCCTGTGGTAAAGCTGCTGGTGTCGCCCGCCAGATACACACATACCGACTGAAGCTCTTCCGGTTTACCCATGCGGCCCATAGGAGCAATTGCATTCCACTGCTCAATCAGCGGTTTCAGACTTGGAGAGCTTAATGTCAGTTCTGTTCCGATATAACCCGGGCTGATGCAGTTTACACGAACGCCTCTCTTTGCCCACTCGATTGCCAGTGACTTTGTAAGCTGGATAACACCTGCTTTGGAAGCATTGTAGGAACATTGCGGCTGCGGAACATTTACAATATGTGCTGACATGGAAGCTGTGTTGATAATGGAACCCTTACCCTGTTTCAGCATAACCTTACCTGCCGCCTGTGCAGTCAGAAATACGCCTGTCAGGTTGATGTCAATCACCTTTTTCCACTGCTCAAAAGTCATCTCCTCCGCCGGAATGTTCATGCAAATACCTGCGTTGCAGAATGCCACATCCAGTCTGCCGAAAGTCTCTACCACTTTATCCACCATAGCATTTACTTCATCCGGATTTGTTACATCTGCTTTGATCGCAATTGCGGTAATGTTATTGTTTTTCTCAAGCTCTGCAGCCGTTTTCTCAGCCTCCGCAATATCCACATCCACAATAGCCAGGTCTGCGCCTGCCTCTGCAAATGCTGTAGCTACGCTCTTACCGATACCTCTTGCTCCTCCTGTTACAAAAATTTTCTTGCCGTCCAATCTCATTTTCTCGATGATTCCCATTACTTTGTTCTCCTTTCATATTTTGTTTAATCTTTTTATTTTTTCATTTTATAAAATGATTTTATTTAATGTATTTATATAATAGCCTGCTTTTCCAAATAATGCAATACGCGAATATCGCCAAAAATCGCCCTTCATTTTTATGCAATTTCACATAAACTTACTTTCTTTTTTGTGTTATAATCGTTTTACAAATCTGTTTTATAAAATTTGCAGTTGTAAAAGGAGTATCATATGGAGCATTTTTCTCTTACCGATATCAAAAAAAAGAACCGATCAGACGTGTTTCACTATATTTACAGACATTCCGGCTGCTCAAAACAGAATATCGCCACTGCTCTGAATATCAGTTTGCCTACCGTCACTCAGCATCTGACGGCTTTGATGGATGAGCAATTGATTGAAACCTGCGGACAGCTTCGTTCCTCCGTTGGCCGCAAGGCCATTGCTTACCGTGTCGTTGGGACGGCAAAGCTCTCCATGGGAATTGAAATTCTTGCGGATACTGTTTACATGGTGACCATAGATCTATACGGCCACAAAATAGTAAAAGAAAAAATCCGGCTGAATTTCCAGCCGGATACCACGTATTTTGAAATGCTGCGAGACACTGTATATGCCTTTTTGCGTGAATACAGTATAAAAGAAGAACAGCTTCTGGGCATTGGCCTTGCCATACAGGGCCTTGCCTCTGCGGACGGACGTACGATTACTTACGGGGAAATTCTGGATTCCACCGGTATTTCAATTGAGATATTTGAAAAATATTTTTCCGTACCCTGCCGTTTTATCCATGATGCCGAGTGCGCCGCCAACAGTGAGCTCTGGGAAAACTCCACTCTCAAGGATGCCATCTATCTCTCCCTCGGCCGACACCTGGGCGGCGCCATCATCCTTGACGGAAAGCTGCAAAAGGGCTTAACGGGAAAATCCGGCACATTTGAGCACATGACGCTTGTACCCAAAGGCCGGACTTGTTACTGCGGAAAGCAGGGCTGTGCCGAATGTTATTGTGCCGCCAATGCATTTTTGACGAATGATATGGAGCCCGAAGATTTTTTTGAATTGAAATCACAGGGCAACCTGCAGTGTAATGAGAGCTGGAAGGAATATCTTTATTACTTATCCGTTCTGATTAACAACCTCCACATGGTTCTGGAGAACACGATCATCCTCGGCGGCTACATTACCCCCTATTTTACAGAGGATGACATCGCTGCCATCCGTCAAAATATACGCAAGCTCTCCACCTTCTGCGATTCCACAGATTTTATCCGGATCGGCAAATGCCGCAACGACGCAGTGTCCATCGGCGCCGCTCTGCCTTTTATCCAGGAATTTCTTCAGAATCTGGCGGCTTTAGACGATGCATACTAAGTCCTGACAGCTTTTAAACCGCTTTCTTCAGGATATCTATCACATTGTCCTTCTGCATCTTTTTCATAGTATAAAGCATTGTGATACCCACTACCAGAAGCACTGCTGCAATAGAAATCAGCCAGTACTTCCAGGGCAGCACGTACGCAAACTCTACACCGCTTTGCAGAGTCTGATACACCAGATAACTGCTGCCCGCTGAAATCAGTATTCCGTAACAGATGGAACGCAGCCCGTATATAAGGCATTCGCAGCCCATCATTTTACGGAATCCCTTTTGGGTCATGCCTACGGAGCGAAGCATTGCAAATTCTCTTCGCCGTAAATATAAATTTGTGGAAACTGTGTTAAAAATATTTGCCACAGCAATCATTGCCATCAAAACCACAAAACCTGTCGTCAGCACACGAATCACCACCATAATATTGCGGTTTTTTTCAAATTCCTGCTTCATATCATATGCACTGCTGTCATAAAGTGAAGAATTTCCGTCATGCGCCTTTTTATCCAGCTCTAACGTGACTGCTCTGTGATTTTTTGCCTTCACAGAGAAATACTGATAAAAACGCTCTCTGTTTACGTCTGCTCCTGCACGCTCAAATGTACTCTTTGCCGCTATGAGCGATACATTGTAAGTGTAATAGCTTGCATTGCTTGCCTTCGGATAGCTGTCCGCCTTTGCGCCCAGTACCACTGCAAATACATGCTCCAGTTTCCCTGATGCCTCTTCATCCTCTGTGACCGCCTCATCACCAGCCTGCAGCTCCTCCTCTTTTTCAAGCTTCAGCAAAGCAGAACTGCTGTACTTTTGTGTCTCCTCGTCATACATTCTCACGCTGTCTTTATATATAACCTTCAGTTCATTCTGGTTTATATAATCATCCGGATTTACTCCCACCTCTTTCGCATATTCAATAAACTGATCGTCCGGATACACGGAAAGTGTACAGCTTTTCAGAAGACTGCCATCCTCAGCTTCTGTGAACAGATAGCGCATATTTTCCGGCACCTTGTCCTTGGGCACACGCAGTGAATAATAACCTCTCTGATAATCGCGGACCTCGTCGATTCCTTCCATCTGCTCCAATTCTTCCCTTACTGCTTCTACATCGGCACCCTTTGGTACGTCAATACTAACGTCCATCTGTGCACTCTGCAGTGCGTCCTGACTTCCCTGTCCCAGATAAAGCACATAGGAGCCTGCCGTTACAAACAACACAATACTCAAGGTCAGAGAAACCACTGTCGTACGATATTTGCGCTTATCTCTTTTATAATTTTTCGATGCCAGCATTCCTTCCAGCCCAAATAGTCTTCCGGAAATGCCCTTCCCTGCCGCTTTCCTTCTGAATCTTCTGTGTGCCGGCGCAATCCGGATATCCTGATTGGCACGTACAGCCTCCAGCGGCGATATCTTCTTCATTGATCTTGCAGGAATCCATACAGAAATCTGCACCGTTATAAAGCTAATCAACGCTGCAATCCCAAGAGCTGCTGCCGATATTTTCAGCGGAATACCTTCATCCGCCCCATACATATAGTCAACCAGCAAAGGTCCTATAAAATGCAGTGTGATGCCGATACCTGCAACACCCGAAAAAAGTCCAAGCGGAATCCCGATCAGGCATACGCTCCATGCCTCATGCCGGAATCCTCTGCGAAGCTGCTTTTTCGTGGCTCCTACGGATGAAAGAAGACCGAACTGTCCGGTACGTTCCCGCATTGAAATGGCAAATGCATTGTAAATCAATGAAATCGATGCGGCTACGATCAAAACAATGACAATCGCAAACAGTCCCACAAATACCTGCAGGAAATTGTCATTTTCCTCGATACCATACCAGCGCAGCACATCCCAGTTTGTACTCACAGAAATATCCGGATATTTCTCCAGCAGCTCATTCCAAAAGGGCTTTACATCCCACGGAGATTTCATACGCACAACCATTTCACAGGAATCGGTCTGCTCCTCTTTAAAAGTCTGCGGCCCTGCAACCAATTCATATCCTGCTCCGTCCATCATAAAACTCAAGGGCAGCATATCATAGATCCCTACAATCGTATAGGTTTTGTTTTCCTGCGGTATAAAGCTCTCTTCACCGCCGAAATCCGTTATAATGTTTTCATCTATGTCGGGATTTTTTCTGCTCAAATACGGTACATACTGGTCAAGCACCATATCTCCCCGCATTCTCTGTCCAATTTCCAGTTCCAGTATATCACCGACCTTCAGCCTTTTCTCCTCAGGCTGATTTGCCAGAAGATATTCGGGGATGATGATTTCACTTTCATTTTGCGGCAGACGCCCCTCCGTCACTCCAAGATTTACCATATCCCCATAGTTTTTCGACATACTCTGAATATAAAAATAGGGCGTACGGTCACTTTCTGTGGTATTTTTTGCTTCTGCATATCCTATGCTTCTGATTTCTGCAGAGGCTTCCAATTTTTCATCCTCTGTAATTTCGTTTCGGATTTGGGGAGAAACATTTTGCAAATATATGTGCCAGTTTCCTGCCTGTCGAATACCCTGATTTATCATCAGCCGCTGAATACTGACTCCAAACGTAGTCACTGCTGCTATCATAGCCGTTGAAAGAATAACTCCGATAATCGTGACAAGTGTTCTGGAACGATTTTGCCGCATCGTCCGCTCTGTGATCTTCCTGAAAATATTCATCTGCGGATCACCTCATCTCTCACAATTCTTCCATCCCCCAGCTCCAGAATGTGATCTGCCTGCAGCGCAATATTTTCATCGTGAGTAATGACAATCAGTGTCTGATGATATTTTTCATGGGAAAGCTTCAGAAGCTGCATAATTTCCTGGCTGTTCCTGGAATCCAGGTTTCCGGTAGGTTCATCTGCCAATACCAAAGCCGGACTGTTCATCAGTGCTCTTCCGATAGACACTCTCTGCTGCTGCCCGCCGGAAAGCTGATTCGGCAGATGATGCTTCCGCTCATTCAGCCCCAGAATGTCAAGCAGCTCCGCAAGACGCGCTTCGTTTACTTTCCTGCCATCCATTAATACAGGAAGCGTAATGTTTTCCGTCACATCCAGCACTGGGATCAGATTGTAAAACTGATAAATCAATCCCACCTGACGGCGCCTGAATATTGCCAGCTCATCCTCATTCTGCTCATAAACGTCTTTGCCGTCCACATAAATTTTGCCGGAAGAGGGACGGTCCACACCTCCGATCAAATGCAGCAGTGTGGATTTTCCTGAACCTGATGCCCCCACAATCGCCGCAAATTCTCCTTTCTGCACCGTAAATGACACATTATCCAAAGCTCTCACCGTATTTTCCCCCGTGCCATAGGTTTTACACAAAGCCTCCACTCTCAATATATCCATGACTTACCTCCTGTATTGATATATCCTGTTTTCAAGGTACAGAATATCAGGTGAGGATGACACCCCGGTGACTCTTCCGTGACAAAAATGTCATTTTCATATTTCCCGCTGCGTTCAAAGTTCTCCTGTTACAGTCACTCTATATGGTTCCCCTATAAAAACGTATCGTAAACCGGCTTCCGCCCTCATGAGCATTTTCCGCTTTTATCGCAGCATTTTCTCTCGTCAGAATAGAACGGCTCAGCGCCAGACCAATTCCAACGCTGTTTTTGCCCGCCTGTCCGCCCCTGTAAAATCTCTCAAACACATGCGGTAAATCTTCTTCTGAAATACCCTCTCCACTGTCCTGGATCACCAATTGCGTAAACAGGGGATTTTCCTTTGCCTCCACCAAAATGCTGCCTCCATCGGGCGTGTAATCCATACAGTTTTTCAACACATTTATAACCGCCTCCATCGTCCACTCATAATCTCCATCAAATTCACAGTTCTCCTCTATTTTCAGGACAATGTTTTGATTTTTCAATTCCATGGGTATTAAATTTTCA
>ERZ809224.654-NODE-654-length-30939-cov-38.840468_pt1 | contig 30939 bp, 28 predicted proteins | sample MGYA00520513_ERZ809224 | MGnify/ENA primary metagenome ERZ809224 (study PRJEB31576, sample SAMEA3212658) | Homo sapiens | biome: human-gut; feature: human gut; material: fecal | place: Sweden | collected 2012 ... | reverse complement strand
GCAGATGATCCGCCCCTGCGGCTTTGCCAAGGCCAAAGCGCGCGCCATCCATGCGCTCGCCGCGTGGTTCTGCCGCTACGGCTGCGACGTCCGGCGCACGCAGGACGTCCCGCTCGAAGCGCTGCGCGCGCAGCTGCTCTCGCTCTTTGGCGTCGGCGAGGAGACGGCGGATGTGATCCTCGTCTACGCGCTCTACCGCCCCTCCTTCATCATCGACGCCTATACCCGCCGCCTGCTGGCCCGCCTTGGCGGCGATTTTTCCGGCGACGCCGCCCTCCGGCGCTACTTCACCTGCGCCCTGCCGCCGGATGCGCGCCTCTTTGGCCGGTATCACTGGCTGATCCTCGATCACTGTACGACCCTCTGCCGCAAAACCCCCGCCTGCGCCGCCTGCCCGCTGCGCGATGTGTGCCGGGAAGGCTCCCCTGGCCTGACGCCTGACAATGGGACGCCTTCTTGACGCGCCCGCCCATGCACCATGCGCAAAATGACAGCGCGCCAGACCCCGCCCGGCAAAGAAAAGCTGCGCCTTTGCTTTTATAACAATTTTATAGGGACAGGCATTATCTCAAAGGATGGCATATATCTGATCCGCAAGGGACTTCAACATTTCTGCGTGTTCCGCATGCACGGTGAGCTTTCCGTTTTGGACGGATAATGCGCCCTGTGCAATCAACTCATCCGTATAACGATACAGCGTCCTCAGATTGATACCCAGGAGCGCAGCCAGCTTGGGACGGCTCATGGTCAACCGGCAGGGGATGCTTCTCGTAGAAACATATTCATGCAAATAGAGGATCAATTGCTGTTTTCTTGTAAACAGGAGCCGGCGCGCATTAAGGTGAAGGCCATAATCAAGAGAGCTTGCCAGAGAGCGCAGCAAATACAGCAATGCGCGGGGGTCGTCACCCACCAGATCCAGCAGACTGTTGTTTGGGAGCAGCAGCATCTTGCAGCTGGTATTGGCGATGACGGAGGCCGTATACTGGGCGCGGCCGTTGAGCAATTCCGTCAAACCAAAAATGGTTGGCGTGCTGTTTACATAAATCGTAGAATACTGGCCGTCCGATGAAGTGCTTATCACATGACAGCAGCCCTGAATCAGAATGAAAATGGAGGATACCTTGGCGGTCGCATGATAGATGGCCTCGCCGGCCTTATAGGTGCGCATTACGGCAGGACAGCCAGCTTGTTGCAGCGCGAACAAACACTGAGCACAGTCCGGGTCCCATTTTCCATCGAGGGCGGCGATTAGCAGATCTGAAAATGAGCTTTTCATTGAGATGCACTTCCTTTTTGTAAGTATACCAATGCGAAAGAACGATGTCAAATGTCATTGATTGCAAATGCTTGTCCCCGTATAGTAAATAAAAAAAGGGAGTACATTTCCGTGCAAAACGACATGGCAAGGATGATCAAAGAGGATATTTTAACAATCATCAAGGACGCAAGGCTATCGCACAAGCAAACAACATTTGCTCTTGCGGAATATGCCATGAATCTATGCGATTATCCTCTCGGCACACCGACAGAGGAGTTTCAAGAGCTGGAAGCAAAGCGCATTCTCTGCGATCACAACGACGGACACGCGCCCTACAGCCCAAGATATATCCTTCCTGATTACGATGTGTTTCTTGATCATGGCTGCGCGTATCTTCGCCTGCCGCCGCCGAACTCTTTTCAGGAACTGTTGAGCGGACTGCTGATCCTTTACATGAACGTCCCTTCTGTTACGCATTATCCGGTATACGGCGGACGTTTGGACCGCATGCTGGAAAGATTTATCGATCAGGTATCGCAAGAGGATACGCGCCGTCAGGTGCGGCAGTTTCTGATTCAGATCGACCGGATGATTTCTGACAGCTTCTTCCATATCAATATCGGGCCGGAGGAGACAAAAAGCGGCAGGATCCTGATTGAGGAACTATCCAAACTCAACAATCCCACGCCAAACATGACTTTGCGATATGATCCGAATAAAACCAGCGACGCCTTTGCAGAATTATGCGTTGGAGCAGCGCTCAGATGCGCCAATCCGGCGTTTGCCCTGGATGCCTATTTTAAGGAGAATGCGTTTGAAAACTACGGTATAGCGAGCTGCTACAACGGCTTGCCGGTTGGCGGCGGCGCTTATTCGCTTTCTCGGATGCGCCTGGGGCCCGCCGCAGAGGACGCTGCGGATGAGCATGATTTTTTCAGCCGAGTTTTGCCGCATGCGGTTGATGTAGCCTGCAGATTTATGGAGGCAAAGATACGCTTTATTGCAGAAGAAACGCCCTTCTTTTCCTCCAATTTTCTTGTGCGCGAAGGAATGGTGCATAAGGATCGGTTCGTTGGGCTATTCGGACTGGTGGGCCTGAATGAATGTGTAAATATCTTGATGGACAGGAAAGGAGCCCCGGATCGTTATGGCCATTCGGATGCGGCCAATGCGCTTGGAAAGGAAATCATCCAGCGCATTGACGAGCAAGTATCGTCATTCAAAAGCAAATATAGCGCCTACAAGGGCGGCCGCTTTATGATGCATGCGCAGGTCGGCGCATGTGGAGACAATGGCGTGACACCGGGCGTGCGCATAGCAATCGGAAACGAACCGCCGCTCTATACGCATTTGAGACAGGCAGGGATGATGCATCCCTACTTCCCGTCAGGAATAGGCGACATCTTTCCATTTGAAACGACTACACGCAATAATCCTTCCGCCGTGCTCGACGTCATAAAAGGCGCGTTCTCTGTAGGGATGCACTATATTTCCATCTATGCGGCCGATAGCGATGTGATCCGCGTAACGGGGTATTTGATCAAAAAGAGCGATATGGATAAGTATCTCTCCGGCCAGGCGGTGTTCAATAGCGCGGTCAACGCCTCGGCTGAAGCGGTAACCTGCCGCGGCATCTATGAAAGGAAGGTGGAGCATCTTTGACCAGCGCACCGGTCAATCGGGTGATTGATGCCAGCGTGGTGGATGGGCCGGGCAACAGGACGGTATTCTTTCTGCAAGGATGCAATTACCGCTGCTTGTATTGCCACAATCCGGAGACGCAGAATTTGTGCTGCGGCTGTGGAAGATGCGTTGCAGAATGTCCGCAGGGTGCGATCCGCATATCGGATGGAAGGACAATCTGGGATGCGGAGAGGTGCGTTACATGCGACCATTGCATCCGAATCTGCCCGCATCACAGTTCGCCAAGGGCTGTCTGGAAAACGGCGGCAGACTGCGCGCTGCTGGCGGAAGCCAACCGCCCGTTTATTCGGGGGATCACGGTTTCGGGAGGAGAGTGCACGCTATACCCTGAGTTCCTGATGGAACTGTTTGAGCGGACGCAGATGATTGGGCTGAGCAATCTCATTGACAGCAATGGCAGCTATCCATTCTATGACAGCGAATACCTGCTGGAGAATTGTCAAGGCGTCATGCTCGACATAAAAGCGTGGGGTGCATTGGAGTATCAACAGGTGACCGGTGCTGTGCGGCCCCATATTCCAAAGAATGTCATGTATTTATACGAAGCGGGAAAACTGGAGGAGCTGCGCATCGTTGTCGAAATGAACCGGGTGGATGCGGCCGCAATACTGGAAGGATTGAAGGATGTAATACCCTTTGGGGCGCGAAAGAGCATCCCCCTGCGGTTGATCGCGTATCGGCCATTCGGCGTGGATCGAGCGTATGTCCGGCAGCTGCAGGCTCCATCGGAGAGTGAACTTGATGCATTGGCGGCGATGGCGTTGCAGATGGGATGGGAAAAGTGTTTTCGGACATAATTGGCTGATTGGTGAAAAATGAATCAAGCGATCCAAACATGTATGTTTCGGATGCAGAAAGAGAGGAAACAATGAAAAACGATTCCAAGAGCATTGTAAGGGTTTCAGACGAAATTCGCGAGGCGGTGGAAAATGGGAAGCCGGTCGTTGCACTTGAATCAACGATCATTTCGCACGGTATGCCTTATCCGCAGAACGTCGAGATGGCGGCCACGGTACAGCGGGTGATACGGGAAAACGGCGCAATCCCCGCAACGATCTGCATTTTGGATGGCGAAGTTGTCGTTGGAGCTACGCCTGATGAGATCCGTTTTTTGGGATCGCAGGGACAGAAGATCAGAAAGGCCTCCAGACGCGATTTGGCGGTATTGTTATCGCGCAAGGAGCCGGGCGCGACAACCGTCACCACAACCATGATCGGCGCCGCGCTTGCGGGCATTCGCGTTTTTGCTACGGGCGGAATCGGAGGAGTGCATCGGGGCGCAGAGCGAACCATGGATATTTCAGCGGATTTGGAGGAACTTGCACAAACGGACGTGCTGGTGGTCTGTGCAGGCGCAAAGTCAATTCTGGATTTGGGGCTGACGCTTGAGTACCTGGAAACGCATGGCGTTCCGGTTATCGGCTATGGGACCGATGAACTCCCGGCCTTTTTTACAAGGAGCAGCGGATTTGCGGTCGATTATCGCATGGACACGCCGGAAGAGGTGGCGTCGGCATTTCTGATGAAAGAGCGGGCGGGACTGCGCGGCGGCATGGTCGTGGCCAACCCCATTCCGGAAGAGTTTTCCATGGATCCAGAATTTATCAACGCGGGAATAGAGGCGGCGCTTGAGGAGTGCAGGGCGCGGGGGATCACCGGGAAAGCTACGACGCCTTTCCTGCTGAAAAAAGTCAATGAGCTGACAAAGGGCAAGAGTCTCGCTTCCAACCTGGAACTTGTTTACAACAACGCACGGGTAGCCGCGCAGATTGCATGCAGCATGGCATCCATGCAGAACGCAGGTTGATTTCATTTCACGACGAAGTTCGCGGAAAGGAATAGTTTTGAGATACAACATTCAAAAAATCAGAGACTTGTCCATACTCCCGCTGTCGGACGGACAGCAGCTGGTGATCGCCTGCGACTCCAATGCCTCCGTCGGGGAAAAGCCGGCGGATTATCACAAGTGCGCCTATGAAGAGGCTGCGGTGAGCGCCTTGAAGGTTCCGATGATGGAGGTTATCGCTACCGGAGCAGAGCCGATGATCGTCGTGAACAATCTGTGTGTGGAGATGGAGGGTACAGGAAAGCGCATCATTGAGATCATGCGCAAAGAGCTCGAGCGGCATGAATATACCTCAAGCGTCCAACTCACCGGCAGCACTGAGGACAATATGCCCACAACACAAACCGGGATCGGCGTTACCGTTATCGGGATGCTTTCATCGGAACGCTCCCGCATCGGCCATACACAGCCGGATGACTGCATCGTCTGCGTTGGGAAACCACGCAGTGGGGTGGAAAAATATTACAGCGAATTCCAGACGGATGTTGCAAACATCGGAACGGTAAAACGGCTGGTGCGGGAGCAGTTTGTGCATGAGATTTTGCCTGTCGGCTCCAAAGGCGCGCGCTATGAGGCCGAGCAGCTCTGCATCACGTCCGGCCTGTGCTTTGCGCCTGTTGATAGCCCAATTGATCTGCAAACATCCGCAGGTTCATCCACCGCGGTCCTGTGCAGCATCAGGGAAAATGACTTTGAGAGACTTCGCGCTGCCATGACCTGTCCCTGCTGCATAATTGGTTTTGCACAAAGAAAGATTGATAAGGAGACGAAAGAATGCCAGTAAAGGATATTGAATTTCAAAGCGTTGAAGACGTGATCCAACAGATCAGGGATATGAACGTGAAGGGCGGGAGCCCCTTCGGACGAGCTGCCGCCTGGGCGTTTCGCCTGTGCTGCGAGCAGGAAAAATTCCCTGACCGCGAATCATTTTACGCGCGCCTTGAAGACATAGCGCAGCAGATGATCGCGCTCAAACCTACAATGGCTACGATAGAAAACGTCAGGCGTCTGGTCACTCTTGCGTTTGGCAGCATGCCGCAAGACGCCCGGCCGGAAGAGATCGCCGAAGCGGTGCGAAATGTCTGCCTGCGCATCATAGAACATTCCTTCGCTGCGGTGGACGCGCTTGGCCGTTTTGGTTCCCACCTGATTTTTGACGGCGCTACCGTTATGATGCACAGCTATTCGAGCGCGCTGATGAGCGTATTCGAGCACGCAGCGCGGGGTGGGAAAACATTTCAGGTCATTTGCACGGAATCGCGTCCGCTGCGCGAATCACGCCTTGCAGTCAAGATGCTGCGCGATATGGACGTTAAGGTTACGTATATTACTGACGCAGAGATATGGGAATTTCTCCCCCATGCGGATCTGGTCATAATGGGCGCCGATACGATCGGATGGGATGGAAGCGTTGCAAATAAAATGGGCACGGCCATGGTCAGCCAACTTGCCCTTGCGTGCAAAAAACCGGTTTATATCGCTTCTGAACTGTTCAAGCTAGATCAACGCACAGCGGAAGGTATGCCCATCATGCTTGAGCGTCGCAGCCATGACGAGGTCGTGGAAAGCGATGATTTTGAAGGCCGCGATGGCGTCGAGGTCATCAATCAGTTTTTCGACCTGACGCCGGCAAGCCAGATCCGCGGCTTGATAACGGAGCTTGGAGTGATTGCGCCGGCAACGGTCTCCCTGTATTGGGACAGGGTGGAGAAAGAACTGCTTCAATAAATTCGGCCTGAGCGAGGGAAAAACAATGGAGCCAATCATCCAAATGCGGGGGATCACCATACGGTTTGGCGCATTAACAGCGAACGACCACGTGGACTTTGATCTGTATCCTGGCGAAACGCATGCGCTCGTCGGAGAAAACGGCGCTGGGAAAACGACGCTCATGCGCATCTTGTATGGACAATATGAGATGGATGAGGGCGAAATCTTAATCGATGGAAAGCCCTGCGCGTATCGGGTTTCCGGCGCGATGAAGCATGGAATCGCAATGGTTCACCAGAATTTCATGCAGATCGAGCAAATGTCCATCCTGGAAAACATCATCTTGGCGAATCCACCCGGAAGATTTGGATTGATCGACTACCGTCAGGCCCGAACCAAAGTCGAAAAGCTGTTAAAGCGGTTTTCATTATCGGTTTCCCCCCATGCGATGATCGGTTCGCTGTGCGTCGGCGAGCGCCAGAAAGTTGAGATCATCAAGGCGCTGTATTTGGGCGCGCGCGTTTTGATTCTTGACGAACCGACGGCCGTTTTGACACCCCAGGAGACGGCGGAACTCTTCTTGATCATCGATGAGCTGAAAAGGGAAGGCAAGAGCATAGTATTCATTTCCCACAAACTCCGGGAAGTCATTGAGGTAGGAGACCGCATCACAGTGATTCGCTCCGGAATCGTTTCCGCAAAATTTCACCGCGGCGATGTAAACGAGAGCGATATCGCCCGCGCCATGATTGGCAAACAGGAGGTAGCGCTGCTTAAAAACACGCTCAAAACAAACATTGCCGACGTAGTCTGCAAAGCGAGGAACCTCTGGTATGTCGACGACCAGGGCGTGGCGCGCCTGAAGGATTTCTCGATGGACATCCATGCCGGAGAGATTTTGGGGATTGGCGGCGTGGAGGGGAACGGACAGGCTGAACTGATCAACATACTGGTCGGGATGCTTGCGCCTTCGGCCGGAACGGTCGTGCTGGACGGAAAAGATATTTCACAGGCCAACATTGAAACCAGAAGACGCTCAGGCCTGGGGTACATTTCAGATGATCGAATGAACGTTGGTCTGTGCATGGATGCGGATTTGGGAGCAAATATCATTTGCGGGCGGGAGCAGGACGAGCCCTTCAGCCGGCATGGGGTGCTGAACGCAAAAAAGATCGATGAATATGCAAAGCAAATAGTGGATGGGTTTGATATTCGCGGCGTAGGAGAAAAGGGAAGAATCAAAGGGATGTCCGGCGGCAATCTCCAAAAGATTGTTCTTGGACGCGAAATGTCGAGACGGCCCATTTTGCTCATTGCGGCGCAACCGACCAGAGGCCTCGACATTGGGGCAATCAATTTTGTTCGGCAAAGGCTGCTGGAAGAAAAGAAACGCGGGACAGCCATTTTGCTGATCAGCGCAGATCTGGAGGAGCTTATGAGCCTCAGCGATCGAATACTGGTCATGTGCGGCGGCCGTTGCACCGGAGAAGTTGCAGATCCTGCGGCAGCCACCGAAGAAATGCTTGGATTGATGATGGGGGGCATCACGCACACAGGGAGAAAGGAGGCTATCGATGGAGAAAAAGGGATTGCAGCGCAAGCTTGACCGTAAAGCGTTTGGCGGCTTCTTAAACCCGGTGATCGCGGTTGCAATTGCGTTTATGGCGTCCGGTCTGGTCGTAGTGATCTCCGGCGGGAATCCAATAGAGGCTTACGGCGCAATTGCCGATGGCGCATTTGGCAGCCCCGTCAGCATTCGCAATACGCTCAGATACACATTCCCCATTCTTTTGCTTGCGCTTTCGTTCAGTCTTTGCGACCGTTGCGGTTATTTCAATATTGGGCAGGAAGGACAGATGTATGGGGCGGTGCTGGCCGTCTGCTGGCTGCAACGCCTGTGCGGAGGGCTTCCAGCGCCGATTCTTGCAATACTTATGATTCTCGGGGCCATGCTTGCAGCGGGAATTATGGCGTTGATTCCTGCCGCGCTGAAGTTTGTCCTGCACATCAACGAGGTCGTCATTGCGATTTTGCTCAACTACCTGATCCTGTCGCTGCTCAACTATATGTTGTTGTATAGCGATATTGCCTCGTCCGGCACATCGGTGCCCATGTCGCTTGACATCGGCCCTACGCTGCCGCTCGCGCTCATTTTGGCGATGACGGTCGCAATACTGGTACTATACGCGCTGATTCTCAGAAATACGGTTCCGGGGTTTCGCCTGCGAATGGTCGGCAGCAATGTGTCGTTTGCAAAGATGTGCGGATTGCACGATATGCGGCTGATGCTTACCGTTTCGATGCTTGGCGGAGCGCTTGCCGGCCTTGCGGCGGCAGGCGAAGTGCTGGGCGTCTATCATAAGGTCTATAACGCATATGCGGACGGAATGGGCTTTATGGGCATGACGGCGGCGCTGATTGGAAAAGGGAATGCAATCGGCATGGCGCTCGGCTCTCTGCTGCTGGGGGCGCTGCAGAGTGGAGCCGTAAATCTGTCGGTTATAACGGACACTCCGGCAGAGATGGTGCTTGTCGTTCGCGGATTTGTCATGCTGCTGGCCACGATCAATATCCTTCAATTCTTCTCTCAGTCAAGAAAACATAAACCGCATAGGGCAAGAAGGGCGATTGCGGGGCGTTCGTTGGATCATGGAGCAGGACGCGACAATATGGAAAAGGAGAGGGCGTCGTAATGGATATTACAACAATTCTTAGCACATCGGTCCGGCTCGCAGCGCCTGTTCTTTTGATTTCACTGGGAGGGCTGTTCGCGCTCAAGTGCAATATTTTCAATCTTGCGTTGGATGGGATCACGCTCTTTGGGTGCTTCATGTCGATCGTTGGCACCTACTTTACGGAGAGCCCAACGTTCGGCGTCGTCTGTGGCGCGCTTTCCGGGGTAGTATTATGCTTGATCTATGGCATATTTGTATTTGAACTGCGTGTAGACGCGGTGATCTGCGCCATTGCATTCATTACGATCTGCAACGGCCTGACAAGATATTTGCTCAATCCGATTTTTCATACGAGCGGACGCGTCATCATCGACAGTGCGCTTGCCCTTCCGACCATTCATATTGGGTTGCTCGACAACATCCCGTTTTTGGGGCCGATTTTAAACGATAAGACCCTGCTGGTATATCTATCGCTGCTGGCGCCATTTTTCATCCACTTCCTGCTTTACAAAACGCATTACGGCCTGAGTTTGCGCGCGGTTGGCCTGAGCGGCGAGATTGCCCAGACCTCCGGGATTGATTTGGCGCGAGCGCGCTACTCCGCATTGGCGCTCAACGGCCTGTTCTGCGGCCTGGCTGGAGCGCAGCTGGCGCTTTCACTGAATTTATTTAATATCGGCATGACAAACGCCCGTGGATTTACCGCCCTCGCAGTGCTGATTATGACCGATTCACAGCCGCATCTCACATTGCTGGCATGTCTGATGTTTGGTTTTGCCGATGCGCTCGTGCTTCAGTTATCTGGTACAGGGTATAACGCCCAGCTGCTGGAAGCGTTGCCCTATTTGCTGGCGCTTGTTGCGGTAATTGTGCCGCTCACAGCCAAACAGGGGCTTAAGTGCATGCGCAAACACAGCGCAGAGCGCAAGCTGATAGTACGCAACGGCTAAAAGCCGTAGTGAAAAAAGAAAAGGAGAACGGAAATGAAGAAACTGTGCTGTATCATGATGATCCTCGTATTGCTTTCCAGCTTGCTTGCCTGTACGCAGTCGCCCGAAGGACCATCGGGCGACCCCTCGCAGCAACCAAGCGACAGTACGACCGTTCGGGTTGGCATTGTGACCGACATGGGGATTGACGAGGCCGAATGGCTGCAAAACCTCGTATCCGGGCTGGACAGCTATATGGCGGAAAATGAAGGACTGGACGTCCGCGTAGTGGAGTCTACGGATGTTGCGGAATACGAACCGAAGGTACGCACGCTGGCAGAGGCGGGGTATGATATCATCATCACGATGAATTCCGCCATGGCGGAAGCGACAACGACGGTTGCTGCCGATTATCCGGATGTTATATTTGGCAGCCTTGACGGAACGATTTCAGATATTGCGAATTATGAAAATATCCAGGAATTTGGGTTGAATAGAACGGAAACCGGCTTCCTGGCAGGCGTTGTTGCTGCCATGAGCACCGAGAGCGGAGCGGTAGGAATCGTTGCCGGAGCAGATGAACCCGTTATCAACAGCATTGTTGCCGGTTGGCAGCAGGGGATCGTTTGGGCGAATCCCGACGTGACTGACTACGTCGTCTATGCAAACAGCTTTACAGACCCGACCATCGGCAAAGAGCTGGGGCTGAGCCTTGCGGATCGCGGCTGCGATGTGGTCGGCGGCGCAGCCGGAGGTACGGGCGTCGGCACGGCGCAGGCGGCGGCGGAAAAGGGGATCTATTATGTCGCATGGGACATCCATTATCCCGATGTGTTTACGGCGGAACAGCTGGAGCTGGGGAGCGCCGTCAATTGGTTTGATAAAATGGTGCTCGCTTTTATCGATGAAGCAACAAGCGGGAACTTCCGCGCAGGCGAACGCGTAGAATACGGGATGGCGGAGGGGATCTGCGGGTTCGAATACCCGGACGATTCGCCTGTCAGTCAGGAGGCAAAGGATAAGGTGCAGGAAGCTCTGGATGAGATTCTGGCAGGAAATATTGAGATATCTCCGGAGCCGCTTCACAAATAACGCACAAATAGAGTTACCATAGGGAGGGGCAGCATATGACTGCCCCTCCCGTATATTTTTGTTTCCCTTAAGAAGAAACCGGGGGCAGGCGCGGAAAGTGCAGGCATTGCGATTAGAAATTTTGTCCTGATTCATATGTGTCCACACAGCAGGTGCAATCATCAATGCATCGCCAACCGGCAGCATAAAGGCGCCTGTCAATAGCCGACATTCCCAGCGGCCGCAATGGCCGAATCTGAACCAGCAACCTCGTTGTCAGAAGGAGCATTTATCCCTTCTGAGAGCTGGACGAAAAGGAGCGGCGCGATATAATGAAATATGGTTAGCGGAAGCTAATTCCAATATCGTCAAAAGAAAGCGAGGCAAGTCCCCATGGCAAAAAAGAGAAGCCGGGAAAGCAAGCCGAAAAAGGGGCTGGCGCGCCTCATGGAGCTGGCCATGACGCACAAAGCGCCCATGGCGGGAGGAATGGCGCTTTCTGCTTTGGCTACCATTGCGTCGCTTCTGCCCTATCTGGCCATTTATTTGATCGTTCAGGAGATTGTGGGGGCCTATCCGGATTTCGGCGCTTTGGATGTGCCAAAGGTGTTGGGATATGGCGGCATGGCGCTTGGCGGCGTTCTCCTGAACGTGCTGCTTTACACTGCGTCCGTGGCGCTGTCGCACATGGCGGCCTATGGTACGCTGTATCAATGCAAATTGAATTACGTATCCCACATCGCAAAGCTCCCGCTGGGCTATCATTTGAAGGCGGGCAGCGGCAAGCTGCGGAAAATCATGGACGACAACATTGAGAGCCTGGAAGGATTCATCGCCCGCGATCTGCCCAACACGATTTCCGCTTTTGTAGCGCCGGTGGTCATGCTGGCGCTGGTATTCGCCGTTGATTGGCGATTTGGCCTGGCGACCTTTGCGGGAATCATCGTTTCGTTTCTCGCGTATGGAGCCGCTTTCGGCGGCGGCAGGGCGAAAAAACTGATGGAGGACTACCAGACATCGCTGGAGGATATGAGCAATGCTTCCGTAGAGTACATCCGCGGGATTGCTGTGGTCAAGGCGTTCCGCCAAACGGCCTTCTCGTTCAGACAGCTGCACGATTCCATCAGGAATTATACCAGGACCGTCATTCCATACGCCCTGACACAGGAATTCATGACAGCGGCCTTCCTCGCTGCGCTCAATGGAATCTATCTGTTCAACATCCCGGTGGGCATCTGGATTGGCAGTTCCACTGCGGAGTATCCGGCCTTTGCGGCCTCGTTTATCTTCTATCTGATCTTTGCCCCCGCGGTCGCCTCCATTTTGATGAAGGTGCTGTATGCCTCCGTCAATGCCATGCAGGTGAGCAACGCGGCGGAACGCATGGATGAGGTGCTGGCGGAGCCGCAAATTCCGGAAAAGCCTGCTTCGGCAAAGCCTGCCACATACGATGTTGTCTACGACCACGTGAGCTTTTCCTATATCGAGGATGAAACGCATGCCGCGCTAAAGGATGTGTCCTTCGCCGCCGCTCAGGGGAAAGTGACCGCCATCGTCGGCCCGTCCGGCGGCGGCAAAAGCACCATTGCTAGCCTGTTGCCGCGCTTCTATGACGTGGAGCTGGGCGCCATCCGCATAGGCGGCATGGACATCCGGGACATGAGCATGGCCGAGCTGATGGATACCGTCAGCTTTGTATTCCAGGACAACTTCCGCTTCAAGCAAAGCATGCTGGACAACATCCGCATGGGGCGTCCGGGCGCCACCGAGGAGGAGGTGATTGCCGCGGCAAAAGCGGCCCGGTGCCATGAATGTATTTCGGAACTGCCGGAGGGGTATCACACGGTATTCGGGAAAAACGGGGTGAAGCTGTCCGGCGGTCAGATCCAGAGGATTGCCATCGCCCGGGCGATTGTGAAGAACGCCCCCATCCTGGTATTGGATGAGGCCCTGTCGTTCAGCGACCCGGAGAACGAGCACCTCATCCAGCAGGCGCTTTCCGAATTGATCAAAGGCAAAACCGTTATCATGATCGCGCACCGCCTTTCTGCGATTCGGGGCGCGGACCGGATTCTTGTGGTCGACCGGGGCAGGCTCGTTCAATCCGGCACACATGAGGAGCTGATCGCACAGGCCGGGCGCTATCGGGACCTGTGGAACCACTACACCATGGCTTTGACATGGAAGTTTGGCGCTTAAATGGAGGCGGAAACGATGATGAGCCTGAAAGAAATGTTCCAGCTCTCGGATCGGGGAGCCAGGGACTTGAAAAAGGGCATCCTCGCCTGCACCCTTACCAACCTTTCCCTGATGCTGTCGGTTGTCGTCACCGTTCAGATTTTTGCGGAGGTTTTGCGGCCGCTGACCGGCGGCGCGGTTTCCTGGAACGGGCTGTGGCTGCTGTTCGGCGCCGGCGTCACCGCCGCGGTCATCCACTTCCTCTGCTGCAGAAATGATTATCGGAAAACCTACGTGTCCTGCTATACGGCGGCGGAAGATTCCCGTATTCGCATCGCAGAACTGGTCCGCAGGCTTCCCATGAGCGTGTTCAACAACAAAGACCTGACGGAGCTGACCACCAACATGATGGGCGACTGCGCCAGCATCGAACACTCCCTGAGCCATATTGTGCCGCCCCTGATGGCGAACGCCGTTTCCTGCACGCTGATCTGCATCTGCATGATGCTCTTTGACTGGCGCATGGGGCTGTCCATCTTCTGCACGCTGCCGGTCTCCTTCCTGATTATCCTTGGCAGCCGGAAAGCCCAGATGCGCGGGAGCCGCCGGCAGGTAGAGGCCAGGTTGAAGGCGTCCGAAGAGGAACAGGAATATCTGGATGGCATCCGCATCATCAAGGCCTGCCATCTGGACGGTGAAAGGTTCTCCCAATTGAACGATGCGCTGAAAGACTTGAAGAAGCAGTCCATCCGCATGGAGCTGCGAACCAGCGTTTTCATCTCCGCCGCCCAGTTCGTCCTCCAGGCGGGGATCGGCGTCACGGTTTTTGCCGGCGTTCACCTTCTGACCGGCGGCAGCATCGCCGTTTTGCCGCTGCTGCTTTCGCTGGTCATCGTGTGCCGCATGTACGGGCCGATTTTGGCGGTCCTCACGCTGCTGCCGATGCTGTTCCACACGCTGGTCTCCACCCGGCGCATGAGGGAGCTGGCCAATATCCCGGTCTTGGAGGGCCGGACGGATGTTCCGCTTCCAAACCGCACGATCACCTTTGACCATGTGAGCTTTGCCTATACCAAAGAGCCCGTCTTAAAGGATGTGACTGCAACGATTCCGGAGGGCAAGATCAGCGCTCTGGTCGGTCCTTCCGGCAGCGGGAAGAGCACCATGGCCCGCCTGATCGCCCGGTTCTGGGATGTGAGCGGCGGCGCAGTCAAACTGGGCGGCACAGATGTGAAAACCCTCGATCCGGAGTATCTCATGGGATATATGTCCTTCGTGTTTCAGGATGTGACCCTGTTCAACGATACCGTATGGAACAACATCAAAATCGGCGATCTGGACGCGACGGACGAACGGGTTTTCGCGGCGGCAAAAGCGGCCTGCTGCGACGAGTTCGTCAGCCGCCTTCCGGATGGCTACCAAACATTGTTGGGCGAGAACGGCTCCACGCTCTCTGGCGGCGAACGGCAGCGCATTTCCATTGCCCGCGCGCTTTTGAAGGACGCGCCCATCATTCTGCTGGATGAGGCCACCGCGTCCCTCGATCCCGAGAACGAGGTTCTCATCCAACGGGCGATCTCCCGCCTCATAAAAGGGAAAACGGTACTGGTGATTGCGCACCGGCTTCGCACCGTTGCGAATGCGGATCAAATCCTGGTGCTCAGCAACGGCGTCATCGCAGAGTCCGGGACGCATGCGGAGCTGATGGCAGGGGACGGGTTGTATCGCCGCCTGTATCAAATCCAGGCCGGGTGCCAGGAATGGGCGGTTTGAAACTCTCTGCCGGATGGAGCAATTTTGGCTTGCGGAGTGGAAAGGGGTTGACGGGAATGGTATACTGAAGGCGGTTAGAAATAGCTAACCGCAGGAGGAGGCGATCCCTTGGAACCGGCGTCCATTCTTCCGGCATACATGGCTGAACTGAAAGCGCAGAACAATATCCGCGTACTGGTCCATCACGACCGCCGCATCGTCTACCAGATCGATTGTGTGGGCGGAACCGGCACGGTGGAGGTTTTACCGCTTTTCTCGGAAATGGTCCTGCAATTTCTCAGCTTCCGCTGCAAATCCTTCCATCCGTCGGAAATCAAAGAGATGGGCGATTGCCTCAAGATCAATTACTGCCTGGAGGGGCGCATGGAAGTGCGAATGTCCGACAACTTGCTGCTGTTCATGGAGCCGGGCAATTTAAGCATTGATGTACGGAAGGCCCGGGACGGTTTTCATTTTCCCTGCGGCCACTATCAGGGGACGGAACTGCTGTTCCCCGCTTTCGCCATGCGCCAGGAGCCCCCGGAGATGCTGCGGCTGCTCGGCGTGGATGGAAAACGGGTGCAGTCCCGCTTTTGCCAGAACGCGCGGCGTTATGCGGTACGGGCGGATGAGCGGTTCAGGAAGCTGTTTGAAGATATGGGCAGCGCGCCTTGCGAATGTCGGATTTCCTATCTGCAAATGAAAGCGGCGGAACTGCTGCTCCTGCTTTGCCGGTCGGATATGCCGCACAAGAGCGAGGAAGGTTCTTTTATGACCATGGGACAGGTGCAGATCGCCAAACGGGTGAAGGAAATCATCAGCGCGGATTTGAGCCGCCGCCATTCCATAGAGTCCCTGGCGGCGCCTTTTGGAATCAGCGCTTCCTCGCTGAAGAATTATTTTCAGGGGGTATATGGCAAAAACATCTCCACATGGCTGCGTGAAACGAGGATGTCCGCCGCTTCGGCCGCGCTGCGGGAGGGGAACCGGCCCATGGCGGAAATCGCCGCCAGCGTGGGATACGAAAATGCCAGCAAGTTTTCTGCGGCATTTAAGAACTTTTTGGGGGAACCCCGTTGGAGTACCGGCGGCAGAGCCGGTGCGGGAGCTGATTCTGGTTTTTGGAGGTGCGTAAAAATGAACGGGAAAAGCAACGCCAGGGAATCCAAACATCTGGTGTCGGCGGGCGTGTTCATCGCGCTGTATTTCGTTGTGTTCATCGTCATTGGATGCTGCTGCATGCCGGTGCCGCCCCTGTATCTTTGCATGACCAGCCTGATCGCGTTGGCGGCGGCGCCGGTTTGTCTGATGCTGCTGGCCAAGGCGCCCATGCACGGCCCCATTTTCATTGCCGCCATGCTGCCCTGCCTGTTCCTCCTGCTCCAGGGGAATATCGGGGTTGTTGCGGCGACCGGCGCCGCGGCGGGTGTCCTTGCGGAAATCATCGCGGGGATCGGGAAATTCCGCAACAACAGGCTGAACATGTTCAGCTATGCGGTCTTTTCCCAAAACCTGCTGGGCGGCTTCCTGCCGATCTGGATCATGCGGGACTACTATTTTGCCGACACGCTGGAGCGCGGCATGAGCGCGGATTTCTGCAATACCTTGGAGGTCATGACACCCACTTGGGTGCTACTCGTGATGATCGTCGGGACCGTTATCTTTGCCTTAATTGGCTGCATGATCGGTAAGAAAATGTTTAAGAAACACTTTGAAAAGGCTGGAATGGTATGATGGGAAGACGAGAAGTAGAATTTGATCTGCGGACAAAGCTGATGCTGATATTGGCTGTAAATCTCCTTTTGCTTCTCAGCCATTCCCTGGGGTTTGAACTGGTTTTGGTGTCCGGCTGCCTGCTGCTCATCGCCATGGACGGCCAGCCAAAGAGCGCCCTCCGCTTTCTGATGGCGTTTTGCATCATGCTTGCCGTCGACCGGCTCGCAGCGCCCTATATGGAGGGGTTTGCCTTTACGCTCATATCGTTCCTTGCGGTGGCGCTCAGGAAATTCCTCTCCTGTTTGATTGTGGGCCGATGGATTTTGACAAAAACGGAGGTCAGCGAATTCGTTGCGGTCATGTGGAAGCTACGGCTTGCGCGGGGCGCAATCATTCCGCTGTCCATGGTGTTCCGTTACTTCCCCGCCATCCGGGAAGAGTGGGCCTCCATCCGGACGGCCATGAAGATGCGGGGCATCCATGTTTCCCTCGAGCACATCCTGGTCCCGCTGTTGATGTCCGCCGTGAATGTCAGCGAAGAACTGTCGGCGGCCGCTCTTTGCCGGGGCCTGGACAACCCCGGCGCGCATACCAGTCTTGTGCAGGTGAAATTCGGCCGCTGCGATGCCGCCGTCTGGACGACAACCGGCGTTTTGGCGGCAGCGGCGCTGATCCTGAAGGGGGCGGGGAGGCTGTGATCTCATTTCGGAATGTCACCTACTCCTATCGGCAAAGCGGCGAACCGAAGAGCCTGGATTCCGTCCATTTGGAAGTAAAGGATGGGGAGTGCGTCCTGCTCTGCGGGAAGAGCGGATGCGGAAAAACGACCATGACCCGCCTGCTCAATGGCATGATCCCCAACCTCTACGAGGGGAAGCTCCGGGGAGCCGTCCTGCTCGATGGGAAAAACCTGTTTGACCTTCCCATGTACGAAATCGCAAAGCGCGTCGGCAGCGTGTTTCAAAATCCCCGGACACAGTTCTACACGGTCAACACCACCAGCGAGATCGCCTTTGGCTGTGAAAACTTCGGCATGGACCCGGAGGAGATTTCTGCCCGCGTCAGGCGGGCTGCAAAAGATCTGGAAATTGAATCCCTGCTTGACCGCAATATTTTCAACCTGTCAGGGGGCGAAAAACAGCTCGTCGCCCTTGCCGGCGTTTATGCCGTGTCGCCGCAGGTCTATGTCCTGGACGAGCCGTCGTCCAACCTGGATATGCAGGCGATTGAAAGAGTGCGCAAGATCCTATCCCTTCTCAAACGGCAGGGCAAAACGATCCTGATTGCGGAGCATCGAACGCATTATCTCAAAGAGCTGGCGGACCGGGCCATCCATATGGAGAACGGGAAAATCGTCCGGGAATATACCATGGAGCAGCTGGCGCATCTGAGCCGTGAGGAGCAGCTCTGCAGCGGGATTCGGACGGTGGATCTGCTGTCCTACCCGATTACGCCCCATACGGCGGTTCCCGCCGGCCATGAGATCGCCTTAAAAGACGTTCGCTGCTCCTATGGTAAAACCGAGGTTTTATCGATTCACGGGCTGTCCCTTGCCTCGGGCCGGATCACCGCCATCATCGGCGCCAATGGCGCAGGGAAATCCACGTTTGTGTCCTGGCTGTGCGGCCTTATGAAAAGATCAAAGGGGACCTTTTTGCTGGATGGGAAGAGGCGGCGCGCCCGGGACAGGGTGCGGGAAGGGTATCTTGTCATGCAGGAGGTCAACCACCAACTCTTTTCCGACAGCGTCCGGGAGGAAATTGCGCTGGGAAGCAGCCGCTCAACGGAGGACAGCCTGCAAAAGATTATGGCTTTGCTGGACATTTCCGAATTGGCGGAGCGCCATCCCATGACCTTATCCGGCGGGCAGAAACAGCGCGTGATCATCGCCTCCGCCATGTTTTGCGGCAAAAAATGCTGTGCTTTGACGAACCGACTTCGGGCCTGGATTTCAGCCACATGATGCAGGCCTGCGATCTGCTGAAGAAACTGCAAAACGACGATGCATTTCTCTTTATCATCACCCATGATTATGAGCTGATCGCCTCCGCCTGCGACAGCGTGGTCCACATCGAACATGGCCGCGTTCTTGAACAATACGCCCTGGATGCAGCGGGGATTCAGAGGTTAAAGTCGTTCTTTACACAATACATGAGGAGCGCGCCATGAAGCTTCATGCGTCCGGGGAGGACTATCTGGAGGCCATCCTTGTTCTCCATAAGAGGATGGGCATGGTGCGCTCCGTGGATGTCGCGCGGCAACTGAAGGTCACAAAGCCCAGCGTGTGCCATGCGATGGCGGCTTTGCGGGACGGCGGCTTTCTGACGATGGACGCCGGCTGCTTCCTGCACCTGACCGACAGGGGGCGGGAGGTGGCGGAGCAGGTCCACGAAAAGCACCGCTTTTTTACCGAACGGCTGATTGAGGCCGGCGTAGACCCGGCAACGGCGGAGCGGGACGCCTGCCGGATGGAGCACGTCATCAGCCAGGAATCCTTCGAGCGCCTGCGCGATGCCCATAAAGCAAAAACGGAATGATCCGCCCGCCTGACAAACGAGGGAAAAGGCACCACGGCCGGGCGCGCCGAACCCGGCCGCTTCTCGTCTTTTGGAAGTCTCCCGCCTGTTTGCAGGGCGCAATCGCGATTTCCAATCTTCGCCCCGCCTTTGCCGGTAAAGAAATCCGCGCCGGCTTTTAGGCCGGCCTGCCTGCTGCACTTCCCTGCCCCAACCATAAAATCACCCTATGGTTCGGATGCGATATTGTCTTTTGCGCATACATGATTTATGATAAAAGCAGGCAGAGAAAGGGAGGGATGCGGCCTTGGAACTTCGCACACTCCGCTATTTTCTGGCGGCTGCGCAGGAGGGCAACATCACCCGCGCGGCGGACATTCTGCACCTGACCCAGCCAACTTTGAGCCGGCAGATCATGGACCTCGAGCGCGAGCTGGGCGTGACGCTGATGCTGCGCGGCAAGAACGGCCTGACGCTGACCGACGACGGCACCTTTTTCCGCCAGCGGGCGCAGGAGATCGTGGAGCTGGCGGACCGGCTGGAAAAGAATTTTGCCCAGCGGCAGGGCAGCGTCAGCGGCATGGTCGTGATCGGCGCATCCGAGACGGCCGGCGGTCAGACGCTGGCAAAGCTCATCCAGAAATTCTCCGAAAAATATCCCGCAGTGCAGTTCACCCTCTATAATGAGACGGTGGACAACATCAAAGACCGGCTGGACAAAGGGCTCGCGGACATCGGTCTGCTGCTGGAACCCATCGACGTGACCCGATACGACTATGTCCGCCTGGCCCGGCAGGACACCTGGGGCCTTTTGGTGCGGGACGATCACCCGCTGACCGCGAAGACGTCGCTGACGGCGGACGATGTGGCCTCCTGCCCGCTGATCCTGCCGCTGCGCGAAAACATCCGGGCGGAGATTCTGCACTGGCTGGGGCGCGGGGAAGGCGAACTGCGCATCCCGCTGTTTTACACGCTGCTGTCCAACGCCGCCCTGCTGGTGGCCCAAGGGCTGGGCTGCGCTTTCTGCATGGACGGCGCGCTGGCCATCCGCAGCGATCCGCGCCTGCGGTTCATCCCGCTGGAGCCGCGCCGCATGACCCACAGCGTGCTGGCGTGGAAGAAGCACAACCTGTTTTCCCCGGCTGCCTCCCTGTTCATCCAGGAGATCAATCTGCTGCGGACCCAGATGGAATAGCGTTTCCTACCAAACCTCCGGGGCATTCCCCGGAGGTTTTTTGACATCTTCCCATTCGTCATCCGCATGGATAATAATAAAATATAAGTAGTAGACGACAAACGGGCGCGCGCCTGCTAGGGAGGATTTAGTGGCCTCAATCGGCCCCATCCCCTTTGCCGCGATGGTGAACTCGCCAAGCCGCTGTTTCTGGCACATTGACCTCTTGCAGACTGGGAATAATTCTGATAGAATTATCGCAGAATAATACACGAGGTGTTGGCCATGATCATCAAATCGTCCACCGCGCTCCGAAATGACTACGGCACGATCTCGGATCTGGCGCATGAGGAAGCAGAACCGATCTACATCACCAAGAACGGTGAAGGCGATCTGGTCGTGATGAGCATCGAGGCGTTTGAACAGCGGGAGGAGACCCTGAAGCTGCGGGCCAAACTGGAAGCAGCCGAGCAGGCGCGCCTCTCCGGCGCTCCTGCCTATACGCTGGAGGAATCCAGAAAACGGCTGGAGGCGATCTATCAACGTGGCTAAACTTGTCATTTTGGAACCTGCGCAGCGGGAGCTGGAGGAGATCGCGCAGATCCACTTGAACCTTGCGCGGCCAAATTCCGCCCGCAAGATCACTGACCTCATTTTGGACACGCTTTCCCCGCTGGAGACGCTCCCGCTGTCCGGCCACATCCCGCAGGATAAGGAACTGCGTGGCGGCGGCTATCGGTTGGTCATCGCCGGGAAGTACATCTGCGTTTACAGGCTGATTTCGGAAACGGTTTTTGTTTACCACATCGCCCACGGCGCCAGCAACTATCCCGCGACCTTCAAACGGCTGCTGAAAGAAGAAACGCAATAAATGTTTTGAAGAACGTCTTTCCCAATGGCACAGGAGCATAAAGAAGTATTGCGAAAATACTAACCTCTTAGAAATTTTTAGCGCCCGCAGGACGCACAGCCGCTGCAGAAGGTAGCGATCCCGGTGGGCTGGGAGGCATCCCTCAACAAGCGTTTGGGCGGGGCTGCACCCCGCCTAAACTGCAAAACATGTATATGCTTGTATTGCGCGTGCCAGTCTGTGAATTTACATATGAAACGCTATTTTTGAAGCATTTCCCGGACCGCTTGCGGCGTTTCTCCAAACTTCTGCTGAAAAGCATGATAGAAGTTCGATATCCCGTGATAACCAACCGCTTTTGCGATCTCGCCCGTATGCATATCGCTTTTTTCTAAAAGTTCCAAAGCGCGCTCCATTCGCAGCGTCCGGATATATTCTCCAACGCTCTTGCCCTCCGTGAGCTGAAACGCCTTTTGGAGTTTGTTTTTGTTAAGGGCAACGCTTTTGCATAAAGCAAGGATTGTCGGCACATTGCCCATATGCTCCTGAATCAGCTTCTTTGCCTGCAAAACGGCTGCGATTTCTTCTTCGCTTAGATGAACGGGCGGAGCAGAGGCATATCTGTGTACCAAATCCAGCAGATACCCCGCGGCGGCCAATCCCTGACCTCTCATCCAGAGCCGAAACGCCTCTCCCGTCAGCGGGCACTTTTCAATGCGCCGGTAGATGGACAGCAGCTCCGGCGAATGAAGCTCGTTGAAGGCAAGGGAGCGTTTGGCGTCCTCCCAAAAGCTATCGTAGAGAGCTACGTTATTCTCACGAAAAAAGGATTCCTGAAAATACATTCCCCGGAACCGGAGACGCTGCCCGCCGGATATTTTCATAAAAAGAGGGACCGGGGAATTGAAAACATAGCAGTCTATGCCGTTGCGGGATTCCCGCACCGCTGCTTTCCGGTTGTAGCTAACCACCTGCCCTTCATCCGTAAAGCTGATCCCTATATATCTCTGTTGAATCTGCGAGCGAATCACCATGTCCTTTGGATAGACAACATCGACCGAAGCCACGCAAAATCCCCGCAAATCTCCCCAAAAACGGACGTGGGAAGTCTCATCAAAAAAGGTGAACGCGGTGCAGTTCCCGATTTCTTTCCGCTCAGCTCCCAGAGAACCATAAAACAGCAGTGTTTCATCTACATTGTGAATTGTAATCATAGCAATCACCCTATGCGGAAATGGCACATCCTTTTCTGTTTGGGCACGATTTTTAGTTAGTAATATCTAACTATCGGGATAAAGTATATCAGGGAAACCGCTTAAAATCAAGGGGTTCCCGAACAGCAGGGGAGCATGGCGTTGTGGTTTAGGCACCGTAAGGACGCTTGACGGAAAGCAGGAGGTATTGCATAATGTCAGTTGGTTAGCGCGAACTAACCATCGGGAATCACTTGCCTTTCCGAACAGTGAGGCTGAAGGGCAGAGAAAGGGGGAACTATGGCAGGGACAAAGAAAAACGCTGTCCTGCGGGTATTCCAAACCGCACAGTGCAGCTCAGCACGATATATCATTGGCGTAGTTTGCTCCTCTGTCAGCATACTGCTGTTGGGCGTTCCGTTCTATACGATCTACCAGATCGTCCGCATCTTTCTGGAAGCGTCCTTAAACGATACAGCAGTAGACGTGTCTGCTGCATGGCTGTGGGCGGGAATTACGCTGGCAAGCATTGTCATTGGCATAGCGCTTTCGATCATCGGCAGTTTTGTGTGCCATTCCTGCGCCTTTGGCGCGCTTTATGACCTGCGTATGAGCATCTTGAATCACATGGGCAGGCTGAATCTGGGCTTCTTCACGGGCGGACAGTCCGGCGCGGTGCAAAAGACCATGAATGATAACATCGAAAAAATGGAAAATATGATCGCCCACGATGTGTCAAATCTCATAGGAGCCGGCCTTTTGCTGGTTTCGCTGTCGGTACTGCTGTTTTCCATCAACGTGCCGCTTGCCGTGGCGATTGTTGCCGCATTGACGCTCGCGTTTATCATTCAGTTTTCGGCTTTTGGAGGGAAGCGGGGGCAGAAGATTTGGACGGATCTCAACCGTTCTTCCACAGAACTGGACGCGGCATTTTCAGAGTATGTGTCCGGAATGGAGGAAGAAAAAATCTTCGGAAAGCCTGAGACAGCGGCTTTACGGCTCACCGGTTTGATAGAGAAAAACCGGAAAAGCCTGATGGCCTACCTGAAAAGAGTTACGCCCATTTACGGAGCCTACAAAACGATCACGCTTTCTGTACTGGCCTTTCTTTTGGCTGTGGGATGTGTGCTGCTGTATCTGAATCCCGGCGATCACGGCCTGATGATGGAGCTGTTGATGTTTCTGATCGTCGGCCCGGCAGTCATCAGCCCGCTGATGGAATTGGTGGAGTTTGGCGCAGACCTTCGAAATCTGGCTGTGCGGATGGATCAGATCGAGGACGTTATGAAGATGGAGCCGATGGCGGAAGGCGCGTTTGATACCCCGCCGGTTTCTGCGGAGCTTGCTTTTCAGGATGTGAGTTTTTCCTACCAAAAAGCGGCTGACCCCCTGCGCCGCATGGCGCTGGAACATGTCACAATGCACATTCCGGCCGGTTCTTTCGCGGCCCTGGTGGGCCCGTCGGGCGGCGGAAAATCCACAGCCGGGCAGCTGCTGGCAAGGTTTTGGGACGTGGAAAGCGGCAGCATCTCGATCGGCGGAAGGGATATACGGGACTATTCCACCGGGGCCCTTATGGATGCGGTCGCCTTTGTGTTCCAGGATACCTATCTGTTTGCCGAGAGCGCGTATGACAATATCGCCATGCACCGGGCTGTGACCCGCGAGGAGGTGGAGCGGGCCGCAAAGGCCGCGCGCTGCCACGATTTCATTCAGGCATTGCCGAAGGGCTATCACACCAAATTGGGCGACGGCGGGCACAAATTATCCGGCGGAGAAGCGCAGCGCATTGCCATTGCAAGAGCGATGCTGAAAAACGCCCCGATCGTCGTGCTGGATGAAGCGATGGCCTTTGCGGACGCGGAGAATGAGTTGGCGCTGCGGGAAGGGATGGCGGAATTGCTGAAAGGGAAAACCGTCCTGATGATCGCGCATCGCCTCTACTCCATCCAGGACGCGGATATGATTTTTGTTCTGGAAGGCGGAAAGCTGAAAGAACAGGGAACACACCGGGAACTGCTGCAAAAGGACGGCCTGTATGCCCATCTGTGGGACATTCAGAACGAAACCGACAACTGGCGGATGAAGGGAGGCGCGGCGCATGCTTGAGATCATCCGGCAATTCACCTTTCATCGGCCGAAGGAAATCTTTCAGCCCACCGTCTGGCTGTTTCTTTCGCAGGCGTGCAGTATGCTTCCGGCTGTTTTAGCGTATATGGCGATCTATACGCTGGGGCAGGCTTTTGTGCCGCCCTACGCATTGGATGTACAGCTCCTTATCACGCTTGCCGCCACAGGTTTGGGCTACATCCTGCTGCAATATGCGGTGGAGCTGGTTTCCTACTACTTCACCTATGGGCGCGCCTACAGCGATACGGCGAAAAAACGAGTGGCATATATCCAAAAGCTGCGCCGCCAGCCGCTGGGATTCTTTTCATCCAAGGAATCGGGGGAGCTGATCAGTTCCTTTGCAAACGATTTTGCAAACGTGGAATACGCGCTCTGCTACTGGCTGCCCTATCCCATTGGCGTTGGGGCGCTGCTGGCGATTTCCCTTGTATGGATTTGCGTTTATGACTGGCGCATGGGCCTCGCCATGTTTGGCATGCTGCCGGTTTGCGCGGCGCTCATGTTCGGGATTGCCCGAATCAAGGAAACACACAGCCGGCAGGTCATGGAGGCGAAAGCCCATGCGGCCACGCAAATCAATGAATATCTCCATGGCATGAAAGACCTGAAGGCGTACCACCGCACAGGGGCCGGCTTTCATGCTCTGAAAACGGCCATGCGGAAATTGCGGGATGAGTCGCTAAAAGAAGAAGCGGTTGCGGGCAGCTTGTCCGCCCTGTGTTCTTCTTTGGTAAAGTTCATTGTTCCCATTACTGCTGCGGCTGGGCTTTATCTGCTGGCCGGCGGCACGCTGTCCGTTTTGGATTTTGCAGGCTTTCTTGTTTTGGCGACCAAGCTGGCAGATGCGGAGTTGATGATCGTCGCCAGCATATCCGCGCTGCGCGGGATGCTTCCTTCCGGCGAGCGGCTGGACAAGGTGATGGCAACAGACGAACCGTCCGGCACTGAAAGGATTGAAAAAGGCGCTTCTTATCGGTTTGAAAACGTATCCTTTGGATATGGGGCGGACGCAGACGTCATAAAGGATGTCTCTTTCACCACCCCGGCCGGCTCGCTTACGGCTCTGGTAGGCCCATCGGGAAGCGGAAAATCCACCCTGCTCCGCCTGATGGCGCGGTTTTGGGAGTATCAGGCCGGACAGATCCGAATGGATGGCAGGGATATAAAACAAATCCAACCGGACAGCCTGCTTTCCCACATCTCCATGGTCATGCAGAACGCCTATTTGTTCCGGGGAACCATTCGGGATAATCTTTGTTTTGGCAATGAGAGCATTGCGGAGGAACAGATGATAGAGGCGTGCAGGCAGGCCCGCTGCCATGACTTTATCTCCGCCCTGCCGGAAGGATATGACACGGTTGTCGGGGAAGGCGGCGCGACGCTCTCCGGCGGTGAGCGCCAGAGGATTTCTCTTGCCCGGGCATTCCTAAAAGACGTACCGATTCTTCTGCTGGACGAACCAACCGCCTCTTTGGACGCGGATAATGAGGCCATGGTGCAAAAAGCGCTGGACGAGATTTCCAAAGAGCGCACGGTCATTATGATTGCGCACCGGTTAAAAACCGTGCGCGGCGCCGATCAAATCCTCGTATTGCAGGATGGAAAGATCGTACAGCAAGGAACCCATACCCAGCTTGCCGGACAAGAAGGGCTCTATGCCCGGCTGTGGGGGCTGCAAAGCCAGGCTGGAGATTATACATTCAAACAATCCCAGGAGGAAAATCAATGAACAAAACAAGGTTTCTGAATCTCAAAGAGCTTGTAATTGTACTTTTACTGGCCTGCGTAGAAACAGCCATCGCGCTTGTAACCGCCGTGCCGTTTGCGGCAAATTTGCAGCTGGTCTATTTTCTCGCGCCCGGCCTTGCAGGTTTGGTTAACGGCATCATCTATGTCCTGCTCGTAAAGAAGTGCCCGAAAATCGGCGCGCAGTTTATCATCCCCATGGTTTACGGCCTGTACTTCCTGTTTACGGGCAGCGTCTATGTGTTCGCGTTCTTTGCAATCGTGGCGGTTGTAAACGAACTCATTATGCTGGGCGGCGGGTACAGGAGCAAAATCCGTCCGGCCATCCCCCATGCGCTTACATGGATGCTCAACGCAATGGGCAGCACGCTGACCATGCTGCTGTTCCGCGATAGTATGGTACAAAGCTATGTGGCTATGGGCATGGACGCCGCCAGTGCGGACGCGGCTATCGCGTCTTTGGAAGGATTCTGGCTGGCCCCGCAGAATATTGCCATCGCTTTAGCTGCCGCCGCAGCTTTGTCCATTGCCGGATATGCGCTGGGCATGAAAATGCTGGGCAAACACTTTAAGCCAGCCGGGGTTGCGTAATGCAAAAACGAAAGCAGCGCTGTTTCCGGCCAGACCCCCGTACCTGGCTGCTGCTCTGCCTGCTGGGGATTGCCTCGATCCTGCTGGTTCACTCGGAAATCGGAGGATTATGCCTGTTTCTGGGGTGCCTGCTGATCCATCTCCTGTCGGGAAACGCGAATAAGCTCCTGCCTTATATGCTGTATTACCTTGTCTTTTACGGGATCGGCTGGGCAGGCGTAAGGCTGCTGGACAGCCGTGTGGCCTTTTCTGTGAGTTCCATGCTGTCCAGTATTGGAATTGTCGGGAGGAAAATATTGCTTCCCCTGTCCTTTGCCGCCGCCCTTGCCGGAGAGGCTACCGGCTCGCTGATGGCGGCTTTGCAGGCCATGCGCTTTCCAAAGGCTGTCGGGATAGCGGTTGCGGTAGTTTTACGATTTTTTCCAACGATTTCCGGGGAATATCGGGCCATCCGTTCTTCCCAGCGGTTTCGGGGGATTGGGGTAGGCGTGGTTCACACGCTTACCCATCTTCCCGCTACGGTGGAATATATCTTAATCCCGCTGATTTTGAGGACGACAAGGGTGGCGGAAGAACTGTCCGCGTCTATGACGGTGCGCGGCGTGCATTTTTCCGGCGCAACCATCAGCTACCGCCCCATCCGTTTTGGCTGGAAGGACGGCGCCCTTTGCGTATTTATGGCGTTGATCGCCGGTGTGGTTTTTGTGCTGGAGAAAGGAGGGATTTTGTGATCGAATTAAAGAATATCTCCTTCTCCTATGCGAACAACTGTGAGAACAGCGGGCTGCGCCGCGTTGATTTGACGGTTAAGAAAGGCGAACTGATCATTCTGGCGGGTAAAAGCGGCTGCGGTAAAACAACTTTGACAAGGGTTCTCAACGGGCTTTGTCCGCAGTTTTATCCGGGAAACCTTGCCGGCAGCTATTCTCTGGATGGGCAGGATGCGCTTGCAATACCGATTCATCAGTTGGGCACGATGGTGGGAAGCGTATTCCAAGACCCGCGCAGCCAGTTTTTTACCACTAATACGACCGACGAGATTGCGCTTGGCATGGAGAACATTCCCTTGGCGCGCGCCGTGATGCGGGAACGGGTAGACGCAGTATGCGCACAGATGAACATTGACCGGCTGCTCGACCGGAGAATATTCCCGCTCTCCAGCGGAGAAAAGCAGCTCATTGCTATCGCGTCCATCTGCGCCATGGGACCCAAGGTGATCGTGATGGACGAGCCTTCCGCAAATCTGGACAGCGACGCTATGACGCGGCTGGGCGCACTGCTCTACCGGCTGAAAGCAGCCGGGCATACCATTATCCTTTCAGAACACCGTTTTCACTATGTGCGGGATTCCTTTGACCGGCTTGTTTTCATGGAAAATGGTACGATTTCTGCTATTTACGATCATTCTGAAGCGCTGCGGCTGAAAAGAGAACAGCTTGCGGGCATGGGATTGCGTCCCTTCGAGGCGCCGGCTTTTCAGGTGGGCGGCGCGTTTCAATCAAAACCGGAGGATGCCCTGCAGGCTTGTGAAATCTCCTGCATGCTCGACGGACGGCAGATTTTAGAAGAAGTTTCTTTTTCAGCAAGAAGCGGGAAAATCCTCGCAATTGCAGGACCGAACGGCGCGGGAAAGTCTACCCTGTGCCGGACAATCACCGGCCTGTGCCGGGCGATGGGAACGGTGCAGATTGACGGGGAATATCTCAAACGCAAGAAGCGTACAAACCATTCCTTTTTCGTGCAGCAGGATTCCGATTACCAGCTTTATGCCCCGACGGTTTTGGATGAATTTTGGATTGGGAAAAAAGAATCGCCTGTTCTGAAGGAGACCGCTTTGACGAAATTAAAGGAAATGGAGCTGGACGCTTTTCAAAACCGGCACCCGGCCTCGCTCTCCGGCGGCCAGAAGCAGCGGCTGCTTCTGGCGATTGCGGCAGCCAGCAGCAGAAGCCTTCTTGTATTTGACGAACCGACAAGCGGACTGGATGGCTACCATATGCGGCTGACCGTGCGGTTTTTCAAACAGCTGGCAAAGGAGGGCAAGTGCGTTCTTCTGATTACGCACGACATGGATTTAATTGCCGAAGCCGCCGACTGCGTGCTCTACCTCGAGCAGGGAAACGTGCGGTACCATCGCAATGTGCTGCGGCAGGTACAGGAAAAGGAGGTGTGCCAATGGCTTTGACATCGGCGATGGAGGATTATCTGGAAGCTGTATTTATGCTCCAGAAACAAAACGGCTATGTCCGCTGCGTGGATGTTGCAGAGCGGTTGGGAGTAAAAAAGCCTTCCGTAAGCCGGGCGGTCAGGGAGCTGTCCCAATCCGGCCATCTTGTAAAAAATGCTGACGGCACACTTTCCTTAACAGGAGCGGGCTTGCAGCTTGCCGAACAGATTTACGAAAAACACTGCTTTTTTACGGAACAGCTTATCGCAGCAGGGGTGGACCCCAAAATCGCGGAGCAGGACGCCTGCGGCATTGAACACGCAGTTAGTTCAGAATCCTTTCAGAAATTAAAGAAAGCATTTGATAATGGTTAGGCGGTGGCGATTTGGGAAATTAGACATACTTGATTTGGCCGAAACCGGCTGGCAGATCGGCGAAAAACTGCTCGCTCTGCTTGCCGTAGAGCAACGGAGGGAACCTGCGCGGTTTGTTTTCGAGGGTGGGACAAACCATACTTGCCGCCCCGGACCTCCCGCGCCGGCTCCATGCCGATGCGGCGCTCCGCCTCCGTCACATAGAACTGCATCCGGATGTTCCGTTTCCGATTTGCCATCTCCATGGCCAACGCCGTGGTGGAGGAAGCGCTCTGCCGGAAAATGGAATAACGTCTTTTGCCAGAACCCGGCGTAGCTGTGCCGGGCTTTTTTTGATTCGCCCCTTGACAAATGCTCCCGGCAGTCGTATCATAACAGCGTTATATCACGCTGTTATAAGGAGGATGCCCCATGGAGGAGAGAACCACTGCTACTCTGGAAAAGATCCAGGAAGCTGCGTTGGCGGAGTTCCTGGACAAGGGCTTTCAAGGGGCCTCCCTGCGGCAGATCGTGAAGAACGCCGGGGTGACCACCGGAGCCTTTTATGGCTACTTCTCCAGCAAGGAGGCTCTGTTCAACGCTCTGGTGGAGCCCCACGCCGCCGCCCTCATGGGCAAGTTCATGGAGGCCCAGACCTCCTTTGCCGAACTGCCCGAGGAGCAGCAGCCGGATCACATGGGGGAGGAATCCCGCGGCTGCGTCCACTGGATGGTGGACTATATCTGCCAGCACCGCCAGCCGGTGAAGCTGCTCCTCACCCGCGCAGAGGGCACCAGCTATGAGCATTTCGTCCACAACATGGTGGAGGTGGAGGTGGAGTACACCATCCAGTACATGGAAGTGCTCCGCCGCCTGGGCCGGGACATCCCGGAACTGAGCCAGTCTCTGTGCCACATCATCGCCAGCGGGATGATGAGCGGCATCTTTGAGATCGTGGTCCACGATATGCCCCGGGAGCAGGCCGTGCGGGATGTGGATCAACTCTGCGATTTCTACACTGCCGGTTGGCTGAAATTGATGGGGGCTTGACCCCTGTCTTTTTTGGGCAAAAGTTAGCAAAAACTAACTATTTTCATGAGGAGGGGTCGATTTGAAGCAAACAAAACCAAGCAGCCTTGCCCGCATCCTGAGCTATGCGGGCGGGCATAAGAACCTGACGATCCTGGGCTGTATTCTGTCCGCCCTGTCGGCGGTGCTGGGGCTGGCGCCGTATCCGTGCGTCTGGCTGGTGGCCAGACGCGTGCTGTCCGCCTGGCCCGGCCTGGGCGGGGCAGGGGATCTGGAGCGCTGGGGTTGGATGGCGGTGTGGACTGCCGCCGGCAGCATCCTGCTGTACTTTGCCGCCCTCATGTCCAC
>ERZ809224.650-NODE-650-length-31042-cov-7.889696_pt1 | contig 31042 bp, 25 predicted proteins | sample MGYA00520513_ERZ809224 | MGnify/ENA primary metagenome ERZ809224 (study PRJEB31576, sample SAMEA3212658) | Homo sapiens | biome: human-gut; feature: human gut; material: fecal | place: Sweden | collected 2012 ... | reverse complement strand
GGTATAATATTTATATGGAGAAAAATATATTTAATATCAATAAAACTGATCTATCATATGGTAGAGGATATGTCTATTCATTACAGTACCATCTTGTCTGGTGCACAAAGTACAGGAAAAAGGTGTTAAAAGACGGGATTGATACCGAATGTAAAGAAATGTTACAGGATCTTGCCGTAGAATATAACTTTCAGATTCTGGCAATGGAGGTTATGCCGGATCATATTCACCTGCTAGTGGACTGTAAACCTCAGTTCTATATTTCTGATATGATCAAAATCATGAAAGGAAACCTCGCCCGTCAGATGTTCCTTGTACATCCGGAATTAAAGAAGGAGCTGTGGGGCGGGCATTTGTGGAACCCATCCTACTGCGCGGTGACGGTCAGCGACAGGAGCAGGGATCAGGTTCTTACCTATATTGAGGGACAGAAGGAAAAAGAAAAGAGAAGGGTAAACACCTAAAACAGGAAAAGCGCTTATTTGGGGAGGGGGAACAGCGATGCAAACGGTATCCAGCTATGGTGTAGAATTATGCAAACAGAATATCCCGCTCCGCCAGACACTGGGGATTTACCGGTCAGCGGTTCGTTACCTGACAGAAATATATGGGCAGGTATGGGAGAAGCTGGCAGGGATACCGGATGTAAAGAGGCGGTTTAATGCCGCGGAACATCTGGTGCATACGACGAAAAAGAATGTGGCACGTTTTGATTTCGATTCCCGTTATCCCAAGATGCCGTCCTATCTCAGACGGGCTGCGATTCAGCATGCACTTGGGAGTGTATCTTCTTATGAATCCCGCATGGAGTTATGGGAAAAAGCCGGTGAAAAAAGCGGGAGGCCACGGCTTGTATATGAAAACCATGCCATGCCGGTGTTTTACCGTGATGTGATGTACAGGGAAGGGGAAGAGGGGAAGGATGACGCATACCTGAAGCTGTACGATGGCCATGACTGGAAGTGGTTTTGTGTAAGGTTGAACCATACAGATATGGAGTACCTGCGTAAAAACTGGCATGGGAGGAAGGCCTCTGCCCCGACGCTGGAGAGAAGGCATCGGAAGTACTTCCTGCGTTTTTCGTACACAGAAGAAGCAGTCCTCACAAAAACGTCTGTAAAAGACCAGATTATCTGCAGTGTGGATTTGGGGATTAATATGAATGCGGTCTGTACGGTTATGCGTTCAGACGGAACTGTCCTGGGGAGAAGGTTCATCAATTTCCCCAGTGAAAAAGACCGGCTGTACCGCACACTGGGACGGATACGGAGATTCCAGAGGGCTCATGGACCTGCACAGTCACGGGGAAGATGGGCTTATACAAAACGCCTGAACATAGAACTGGGAAGGAAGATCGCAGGGGCAATCGTAAACTATGCGGAGGAGAGCCATGCAGACCTGATTGTCTTTGAGCATCTGGAAATGCATGGGAAGATATCCGGAAAGAAAAAACAGAAGCTGCATCTGTGGAGAAAGCAGGATATCCAGAAGCGGTGTGGGCACAAGGCACACAGGAAAGGGATGCGTATATCCCGTGTCTGTGCATGGAATACCAGCAGGCTTGCATATGATGGGTCCGGGCTGGTATCCCGTGATCCTCAAAATCACAGCCTCTGTACATTTCAGACAGGGAAAAGATATCACTGTGACCTGTCAGCGTCGTATAATATTGGTGCAAGATATTTTATCCGGGAACTTTTAAAACCCTTACCGGAAACGGAAAGGTCTTTGCTGGAGGCAAAAGTCCCTTCAGTAAAGCGTAGAACCTCATGTGTTTATGCGGACCTGAAGGAGCTCTATTTACAAATGGAGGTTTTAAAGGCAGCATAAACGCAGGCGGATATACAGCGGACTATCTGTAATGTGGGAATATGTCATATCTGGCATGAAACTGCGCATAACTGCGTGCTTCTAAGTTACAGGCGTATCCGCCGATATTTAGTCTGCCGCTTAAAGCGGCTGGAAGCATGTGACTTAAGTCATGTGAGGTTCACTTACTGGCGAAGAAAAAGAACAATAATGAAGCGAAAAAAGAAGCAAACGAAGCAATAGAAGCAATAGAGAAATACAAGGTACAAAGTGCGCAGAGTCTGGCCCTGCGCATGCTGATTGCAGATATTCAGCATGTAAAAGCAACGGATGGACTGTGTGGCATGACACCGGAGGAGGAGTATCAGGATTATTTGCAACGGTATTTATCGTCGGCGGAGCATGTACAAAAGCTTTGTGACCGTTATCCAGAGCTAATGCGTGTCACTGAACAGGTAATGGAACAGGCAGAGGTATTTTTGCAGGAGTTTTTGCAGCGCTTTGAAAATGATCGCAGAAAAATTGCGGAGGAGATATGCCCGGGTGTGGAGCATGCAGGGATCTGTTCGCTGGGTTTGAAAGCAGGGGATCCGCACAATGGAGGGAGAAGTACGATTCGGGTGCAGTTGGAGAATGGTGCCTGGCTGTATTACAAGCCGCATAGCATCAGAAAAAAGGCACTTTATCAGACACTTTACAATCGGATCAGCAAGTCACTGGGGCTGTCCTGCCTGCATGCACCATATCTGGATTGCGGTGCGTATGGATGGAAGGCGGAGGTAGTCAGCCGGGGATGTGATACTGTTGCAGAAGTACAGAGCTATTACTATCGGATGGGAATCCATTTGTTTTTGGGCTATGTACTGACTGCTTCTGACTTGCATGGGGAAAATCTCTTTGCCTGTGGCGAATATCCAATGATAGCTGACGGAATGTGTAGTGCGCTTGCAGGGACAGGCAGTGAACCCGGCAGACTATATCGAAGAGATGTGCAGGGGAATTGCGGATATTAAGAGCTTTTTGTCTATGAAACTGACAGATACTCCGGAGAAACCTGAAAAAGACAGCAGAACGTAACAGTCGTGCAGGAAAACAGATGCACAGAAAAAGCCTGGCGGGATTTGGCCGTCAGGCTTTTTCTGGCGTTTTTGAGATGAAAAAGGACATAATCTATGAGATCCCGGACACGTGCGGGAGTCTGTAAAAATGACGTGTTAGCATACAGGCGGGCAACGGTAAAGTGGGTATTTGCAAGGAAAATCAGGAATGGATAAAAGAAAAAACAATTTAAGGAATGCTTAAGAAAAAGATCAGATTAACTTCCTTGGATAATAGTGGAAAAGGCGTAAAATGGAATTATCCTGAGGCGGCGGATCTGAGCGAAGACGAGAGGGCGTTGCCTGAAATAAATACCCGTGCCAATATAGCTGTTTGGCTCGTTGCTCGCGGGAATAAAAGATATGCGAGTCGAGAGGGTCTCGCAGGAAAGGACTGGATATGAAAGGGAAGGCAGTGGTATTGGCGCTGGCAGGAGCTGGAGTCATGTCTGGAATGACATTGAGTGCAGGAGCGACGGAGGATCTGTGGAGCTATGAGCTGGCAGCGGATGGAGCAGGCGATCAGGTATACCAGTTCCGGGATGTGGAGCTGACGATTCCGGCAGACTGGGACGGAAAATATGGGCTGGAGGTTGATGAGGATGCGAATTTCCCATATGGAACGGTATCCGTTTATCATAAGGCATCACAGGAAGCACTTTCAGCAGAGTATGATCAGGAAAAATCCGGTGGATATTTGTTTACACTGACATGTAGCGATGATTATGATTTTACAGATATATTGCCGGACTATCATATCATTGGAGAAGCGGATGGCTATATTTACTACATAAGTCTTCCAACGGACGTGCAAGGCGATACAGAGAATGCGGAAATATGGTCAGAGTGGCAGGAACTGTATGGAGATATGGACTGGGTATTGGATCACGCGACGCTTTTAAATGAGGACGATGGAAAGATGGCAGTTTCTACAGCAGTCAATATCCGCAGTACGACCTCTACTTCTGGTGCGATTATGGGGGTTGTTCCGAAGGGAGAAATCGTGACCACTACCGGTGGAGTGCAAAATGGTTGGGTGCCAGTTACTTATAATAAAATTAAAGGTTACATTAAGCAAGATTATCTGGTTAAAGTCAGTGGTTCTGAAAATGAAAACCCATCAGGAAATATGAATACGGCAAATGATAAGACGGCATATACGGTATCTGGCACAATCCTTTCAATGAATGGAGAGACACTCAGCATCAGGGAGAGCGACGGATCAAGTAGCGTGTGGGATTTGAGCAGTATTGATCATTCTGCATTTGACGGATCGCTCACCGAGGGAGCAATCGTTACGATTTCTTATGAAAAAGGAACATTAAAAGTATTAAATGTGACGGTACAGCAGAATGCCAGCAGTCGGACGGATGTGGTGACGGATAGCGTGACAGGCACGATCCTTTCTTTAGATGGAGAAATGCTTACGATTCGTGAGCAGGACGGATCGAGCAGCGTATGGAACCTGAGTACGATTGATCATTCTTCCTTCGACCAAATGCTCGTAGAGGGAGCAACCATCACGATTTCCTATGCGCGTGCTGATCTGAAGGTGATGAATGTGACCGTACAATAAAGCGTTCCTATGCACTGATGTTTAATGAAAAATATGGTATTGAAGTCGCAGTGAAAATTTATAGCACAGGAATAATTGCGCATGAAAAATATGGAAACGCTGTAAACGTCTTTTGGGCATCGGACGATTACAGCGTTTTTCAGGATATTGGGATATGCCGTATTTAACCGAATCAGGCAAGACTCCTGCTATATTGCGAATATCCGCTTTAAGAAATGCTTAAGAAAAAGCTCAGATTAACTTCCTTGGATAATAGTGGAAAAGGTGTAAAATGGAATTATCCTGAGGCGGCGGATCTGAGCGAAGACGAGAGGGCGTTGCCTGAAGTAACTACCCGTGCAAATATAGCTGTTTGGCTCGTTGCTCGCGGGAATAAAAGCTATGCGAGTCGAGAGGGCCTCGCAGGAAAGGACTGGATATGAAAGGGAAGGCAGTAGTATTGGTGCTGGCAGGAGTTGGAGTCATGTCTGGAATGACATTGAGTACAGGAGCGACGGAGGATCTGTGGAGCTATGAGCTGGCGGCGGATGGAGCAGGCGATCAGGTATATCAGTTCCGGGATGTGGAGCTGACGATTCCGGCAGACTGGGACGGAAAATACGGGCTGGAGGTTGATGAGGATGCGAATTTCCCATATGGAACGGTATCTGTTTATCATAAGGCATCACAGGAAGCACTTTCAGCAGAGTATGGTCAGGAAAATTCCGGTGGATATTTGTTTACACTGACATGCAGCGATGATTATGATTTTATGGATGTGCTGCCGAGCTATCGGGTCATTGGAGAGACAGACGGTTATGTTTACTATGTAAGTCTTCCAACGGATGTACAGGGTTATATGGAAGATGATGCGATTTGGGCAGAGTGGCTACAGCTTTCCGGGGATACCGATTGGGTGGTAAGTAATATCACTGTGACAAATCCGGGTGAAGGAGTTGTAGATATGGATCAGGTGTCACAGAATGCATCGGATGCGGCACAGGATGCGGATTATATCCTTCCGAACAGTTCGACAAAGCGCCTAAGTGAATCCGAGCTGAGTGGAATGAGTGCAGATGAGCTTCAGATGGCAATTAATGAAATTTATGCGCGCCATCACCGCAAATTTGTGACGAAGAGTATCCAGCAGTATTTTGATGGGAAGGGCTGGTATAGTGGCACGATAGCGGCAGAAAAATTTGATGTAACGGTATTGAATCAGTATGAAAATGAAAATATTGCATTGATGCTTCGCTGTATGAGCAAAGCAGGGACATCGCAGGGAGCTTCTTCTGGTACGGGCAGTGTAACAGCCGCTTCCGGCATGCAAATGACAGCGACAGCCGCAGTGAATATCCGTAGTAAAACGACGACGAGCAGTCCGGTTATGGGCGTTGTGCCGCAGGGGTATACAGTGACAGCACTTGGAACGGCAGTAAATGGATGGGTACCAGTCAACTACAATGGAATTCGCGGCTATATTTCACAGGATTATTTGAAAACCGGGGCAGGAATGAGTACAGATTCTTCTGAAAATATTGCAAATAACAATCGTGTGAATACTCCTTCTTCCAATACAGAAAATGCAGACCAGAGCCAAAACGACACAGATGGAGTCGTGGCGGCGGTACAGGTGTATGCGGGAAGATATGCAGAATCCAGTATTTATGAAGGAATTCCAATGGAACAAATGCCAGACTATTACACTCTTAATATCAGTAACGTGACAGAAACCACCTTTGATTTTTCTGTGAATCTGGTGGACCGTGCGAGCAATGGAGTGAAGTGCCTGCTTTCCGGAACAGCGGAATTTACTGGTGATGGTTCAGAGGCGGTATGCTATGGAGGAAATGGCGACGTGTTCTTTACATTCCCGGACTACCACGGGGCTTATCCGGATGTCACAGATATTGAAGTCTCAGGTGTGGCAGAGCTGGCAGGAAAAGTCATGGTGAACAATGGAGTTCCGGGGCATGAGTTTAGTTAAGTAAGCTGCATGCTTGGGTAAGGGGTGTCTTATGACACCCCTCGTTTTAGAATGCTGGATACGATCAGACTTTTTTCATAAAAAAATAAAAAAATTGAAAAATATGTTTGACAAACTGCAGAACCTATGGTAGTATAAATAACCGTAGCGGAGATAACTTGCTGATGTGGCACAGTCGGTAGCGCACCTCATTGGTAGTGAGGAGGTCACGGGTCCGATTCCCGTCATCAGCTCTTGTAGAAGCTACGGAAAGCCTCGAATCTTAAGAGATTCGGGGTTTTTTCGTTATGCGGAAGCGGGGTTACAGTGGGTTACAAGGGTTCCCTCAGTGTTTCCTCGGAAATAAAAACTCCGGCCACGATGACATGTCCCTGCATCTGTGGCCGATCCCCCTGAAAATAATTCTCTATTCATTTTACTTAATTAGTCTTAAATCAGTTGTGTTCTTTATTGTCTGCTGCGAAAAGATGACAATTAAAGAATGCAGTTCGTCCAGTTTTTCTTGCGTTGCCGTATTGAATTCCTGTTGCTTTCCGTAGAACTCAAGCGTGACATCATAATTGCGATGTACCGTTTCTTTGATCGAGCCGACATCATCTTTGAGTCCGGCTACGTCCGTTTTGAGAGTGCCGACATCATCTTTGAGATCGGCTACGTCTGTTTTGATGGGAGCCAGTTTTGTTTCCAGCAAGTTTCCAATCGCCAGCAAATCTTCCTGCGTTAATGCCATTCTGTATATCCCTCCTTTCCATATACAATATAGCATATTTATATTGTAAAATCCACAGAAAAATGGCTCCGCGGTGCTTCGGGAGCATGCAGCTGTGTAGCACACAGAAATACGAATGTCCGTCGTGTGAAAAACAAAATTTGACATTAATGTGATGACGTGGTAAAATGGCAAAATATTAAAATATTATGAACAGATGGAGTGGAAGGGCTATGGTTCGTTACTTTTTGAAGCGCCTTGGCATGATGCTGGTCGCGCTGTTTATGATTATCCTGCTGACGTTTGTGATCGAGCATTCGATTCCGGGCGGGCCATTTACAAGCGACCGAAAGGTTACGCCGGAGGTAGAGGCAGCGCTGAATGAAAAATATCATTTGAATGACCCGTTACCGAAGCAGTTTCTCGATTATCTTGTGGGAATCCTGCACGGAGATCTGGGACCATCCTACAAATATACGGGTAAGGAGGTCACGGACTTTATTTCTAACGGTTTTCCGGTATCTGCCAAGCTTGGAGGTATCACAGTCATTTTCGTTGTGCTGGCTTCATTGCCGTTGGGTATATTGGCTGCAGTGAAAAATGGAAAATGGCAGGATATGCTGGTCATGGGCATTGCGACGATCGGAGTCACGATTCCGTCGTTTGTCATTGCTTCCATTTTGATTTATGTATTTTCATTTCGGCTGAACTGGCTGCCGACGTTCGGACTGGACAGCTGGAAGGGCTATGTGCTCCCGGTTATTACACTGGGCGGCTATTCCGTCAGCTATCTGGCGCGCCAGATGCGTTCCAGCCTGCTGGAGGTGATGGGACAGGACTACATCAGGACGGCCCGTGCGAAAGGGCTCTCAGAGACAAAGGTCATTTTCAAGCATGCATTGCGGAATGCACTGATCCCTGTCATCACAGTGCTTGGACCGACGATCGCAAACCTGCTGACAGGAAGCTTTGTCGTAGAGCAGATCTTTGCAATTCCGGGTCTGGGCGTACATTTTGTAAACAGTGTTTCCCAGCGTGACTACACGACGATCATGGGCGTGACGGTATTCTATGCGGCGTTCCTGCTGGCGATGGTATTCCTGGTGGATATTTTCTATTGCCTGATCGATCCGAGAATTAAATACGACTAATATGACAGGATGATGCCAGGGTCAAAAGGTTAAAAAGCCGTTACAACATTACAACAAGAAAAGGACACAGATACAATGGAAAACAAATGGGAACTGCTTGAGTCCTCCAATGAGGACCGGGAAAAAATCTGGACAAAGAACCGCACCTTTGCAGGAGACGTATGGTTCCGCTTCCGTCATAAGCCGACGGCGATCGCAGGACTGATCCTGATTTTGGTGCTTCTGGTTTTTGCGTTTATCGGACCGTTTTTTACAGACTACAGCTATTCAAAGCAGGATCTGGATCTGGTCAACATTCCGCCGCGTATGACGGTTTATGTGACAAAGGATCATTCAGGTTATCTGTATATCACCCAGTCCTTAAAGGTCGTATGGGTAAATCAGGACGGGACACTCGGACGTCAGCTGACGAAGTTGCGTGATGAAAGCGCATCTTCGATGGTCATTTTTGACTGCAATGGTGAAGAGATCGGCCTTTTCTATGGCATCAAGCCATATCTGATCGCAGATCCGGCGACCCGCGTCATCTATGAGACTGCGCAGGTCTGGAATCGCTCCTATATCCTGGGTACGGACAGCCTCGGCCGTGATATCCTGACACGCCTTATGTACGGCACACGGGTATCACTGCTGGTTGCATTTATCGCGGTTGTCGTAAACATGGTGATCGGTATTGTCTTTGGCGGAATTTCGGGCTACCTGGGAGGTATGGTCGATACAGTAATGATGCGTATTGTCGATATCATCAGTACGATTCCACTGACGCTGTACGTCATCCTGATCATGGTGCTGCTCGGTGCGGGCATCCAGAGTATTATCATCGCAATCGGTACGACCTACTGGGTCGATATGGCGCGCGTTGTACGCGGCCAGGTACTGAGCCTGAAAAATCAGGAATTTGTCATGGCGGCAAAGACGATCGGCTCTTCGACGAAGACGATCCTTCTTGAGCATCTGATTCCGAATTCGATGGGATCGATCCTCGTCACAGTCACGATGCTGATTCCGTCAGCGATCTTTATGGAGGCATTTTTAAGCTACCTTGGCATTGGTCTGCAGCCACCGCTCGCGAGCCTCGGCACGATGTGCAACGATGCGACGCAGAATTTGCGGACCTGCCCGTATCAGCTTTTCATTCCGGCACTTGTGATCTGCCTGATTATGTTTGGCTTTAATTTTATCGGAGACGGACTGCGCGATGCACTGGATCCGAAACTGAAGAAGTAGGAGGCGGAGTATGGAACCGGTAATACAGATCAAAAATCTCAGAACCTCATTTATGACGAGCAACGGAGAGGTACAGGCCGTGCGTGGAGTCAGCTTTTCCGTTAATCCGGGCGAGATCCTCGGTGTGGTCGGAGAGTCGGGAAGCGGTAAGAGTGTGACTTCGATGTCAATTCTCCGACTTCTGGCAGATACGGCAGTGATAAAGGAGAACTCCGAGATCCTTTTTGAGGGAGAGAACCTTATAAATGTAAATAAAAAGAAGCTGCGGAGCATCCGCGGTGAAAAAATATCAATGATTTTTCAGGATCCGATGTCCTCAATCAATCCGCTGATCCCGGTTGGCAAGCAGGTTGGTGAGATGATCAGAGAGCATCACAGGGATCGCAGCCAGGAAGAAATCCGACAGGAGGTGCTGGAGCTGTTCCGCAAGGTGCGGATTCCGGAGCCGGAGAAGCGGTATGGCTGTTATCCGCATGAGTTTTCCGGCGGTATGCGTCAACGTGTCATGATCGCGATGGCATTGGCGAATAAGCCGAAGCTGCTGATCGCCGATGAGCCGACGACGGCTCTGGATGTGACGATTCAGGATCAGATCCTGCGGCAGCTGCGGGAGTTGGAAAAAGAATACGGGACGAGCATCATTTTCATCACACATGATCTTGGCGTTGTGGCAGAGCTCTGCGACCGTGTCGTCGTTATGTATGGTGGTCTTGTGATGGAGGAGGCGTCGATCGACGATTTGTTTGAGCATCCAGGGCATCCGTATACGATGGGCTTGCTGGCGTCGATGCCGGATATCGAGCAGGATAAAAGCGTCCGGCTGCAGCCGATCCCGGGATCACCGCCGGATATGACAAATCCTCCGAAGGGATGTCCGTTTGCACCGCGCTGCCCGTATGCGCGTGCTATCTGTGCAGCAGAGCTTCCGGACTTTGTCTCCGTAGGGGAGCGGCATCAGACGCGCTGCTTTTTGCAGTATGAGGATGCACCGGCAGATGCGCACAATCCGTTCAAACAGGATAAAATAAAAGAGTGAGGGACAGGCAATGAGTGGAGAAAATATACTGGAGGTCCAGAACCTCACCAAGCATTTTAAAATATCCGGGAAGCAGATCGTCCATGCGGTAGATGGCGTGAGCTTCACCTTGCAGAAGGGGAAGACACTCGGACTGGTCGGCGAGAGCGGATGCGGAAAATCGACCTGTGCGCGCACGATTATTCGGATGTACGATGTGACAGACGGGAAGATCCTGCTGGACGGGGAAGATATTACCAGTCTGAAGCAAAAGGAGCTGAAGCCTCTGCGCAAAAAGATGCAGATGATCTTTCAGGATCCGTACGCTTCGCTGAATGCCCGTATGACGGTACGCGACATCATCGCGGAGCCGTTGGTGGCGCATGGAATCGTAAAGAAAAAAAGTGAGGCGGATGCGATCGTTTATCCGATGCTGGAGCGTGTCGGTCTGACGAAGGAGCATGCCAGCCGTTATGCACATGAATTTTCCGGCGGCCAGCGGCAGAGAGTCGGTATCGCACGTGCACTCGTACTGCAGCCGGATGTCGTGATCTGTGATGAGCCAATCTCTGCCCTGGATGTGTCGATTCAGGCGCAGGTCATTAATCTTCTGAAGGATTATCAGGAGGAACAGGGGACGTCCTATTTGTTTATCGCGCATGACCTTTCTATGGTGCGCTATGTATCGGATGATGTCGGCGTCATGTATCTGGGACAGCTTGTTGAGCTCTCAGAGGCGGATGAGATCTATAAGCATCCGCTACATCCGTATACGAAGGGACTGCTCGGCAGCATTCCGGTCGCGAATCCGAAGCTTGCAAGGAAAAAGGTAAACAGCAGCATCGAGGGCGATATCCCGAGTCCGATCAATCCGCCGACGGGCTGCCGCTTTCATACAAGATGCCCGTATGCGAAGCCGGAGTGTGCGCAGGTAATGCCGCAGATGAAGGATATGGGCGGCGGCCATATGGTGGCCTGCCATTTATATGATGATACAAGGGTCAAAAGGTCATGCGTTTCATGCTTGCATGAAAAAGCGTGACTTATTGACCCGTGTATCATATGATTAAACGGTTTTAAGGGCCATGTGCCCTGGAACATAAATAGTATCATCACCACAGGCGCCGGGATACGGCGTGCTGTCAACCACACAAGGAGGAGAGAAAATGAAAAAAAGACTGAGCTTTCTTCTGGCAGTCGGAATGATCTGCGCAAGTGCATTTCCGGGTGTCGCAGGTGCAACCACAATCGATGACTTGATGCAGGCCGGTACAGAAGGTGCGGAAGAGGAAACCGCAGGGGAAGCTGCGCTCGCAGACGCGCAGGAAATCACTTTTGTACTGAACAACCAGCCGGATGGTATCGACCCGAACGTGACGAACAATTCCTTTGCGACTCCGTTTCTGATCAACTGTTTCGAGGGTCTTGTGACTTATGACGCAGCAGGTGAGGTCGTTCCGGGTGAGGCAGAATCCTGGGATGTCAACGATGATCTGACCGTTTATACCTTCCACTTAAGAGACGGACTGAAGTGGAGTGACGGAAGTGCACATACCGCACAGGATTATGTATATTCCGCACTGCGTGTCCTGACACCGGAGACTACGGCACAGTATGTAAATATGATCTCCGATTACGTTGTAAACGCACAGGAGTACTATGACGGAAGCGTATCTGCGGATGAGGTCGGCATCAAGGCACTCGACGATACGACGCTGGAATTTGATCTCAAAGCTCCGTGCCCGTATTTTGTAGATCTCGTAAGTATGTGGGTATACGATCCGGTACAGGAAGCAACGATCGAAGCCAACGGCGACAAATGGACGAACGCAGCAGATACCTACATCTGCAACGGCCCGTTCAAGATCACTGAGATGAATATGGGCGAGAATGTGGTACTCGAGAAGAATGAGAACTACTGGAATGCGGAAAATGTAACGCTCGATAAGATTAATTACCGTTACATTCTGGATACCTCTACAGCACTGACTGCTTATGAGAGCGGCGAGGTAGACGGTGTGAGATCCATCCCGTCCAGCGACTATGCACGGCTGAAGGCAGAAAATGCAGGTGTACAGATCGAGGCAAGCTACGGAACCGTATACTATGATTTCAACTGTGCAAAGGAGCCGTTTAACAATCCGCTCGTGCGTAAGGCACTCTGCCTGGCGATCGACCGTGAGGCTCTGATCAACAACGTAGCTCAGGTAGAGGCACAGCCGGCGTACAGCTTCCTTGCTCCGGGCTATGTGGTTGACGGTAAGGATATCACAGAGGGACGTTCTGATTACGGACTTTCTTCTACCGCAGATGTAGAGGGGGCAAAGGCAGCGCTTGAGGAGGCTGGCTATCCGAACGGCGAAGGCTTCCCGACCGTACAGCTTTCCTTCTACTCAGATGATAACGTAAAGAAGATTGCAGAGGCAATCGCAGAGATGTGGCAGACAAATCTTGGTATTCAGGTAGAAGTGACTTCCTCGGACTGGGCTGTATTCTATGATGCGGTACAGGCCGGCGAGTATGATGTGGCAGCAATGGGCTGGAGTGCAGACTATGTCAATCCGATGAGCTTCCTGCCGCTGCTCTATACGGATGATGTATCCAACAACGTCTTCTACAGCAATAAGGACTATGATGCGGTCGTTGACCAGATCAAGGTAGAGAAGGACAGCACAAAGTTCGCAGAGCTCGTTATGCAGGCAGACGAGATTGCCTCCAACGAGTATCCGGTACTTCCGCTGTATTACAAGTCGAACAACTATCTGCTGAAGGATTATGTAAAGGGCGTTTACATGACCTCTTCTTCTAACATTTACTTCAAGGATGCACAGGTTCTTGCTCACTAAAACCGTGAAGCTTGCAGATCCCCGGGCCACATAGCTGTGGACGGGGATTTGTCTCTACACAGGAAACAGAGAAGCGGATAGCAAACAGGAGAAAATATGCGTTGTACAATAGTTACGGAAGGTTTTGGAGATATGGTCTTTGAGCTGTATCCAAAGCTTGCTCCGATTACAGTAAAAAATTTTGTTGACACAGCACGCAGTGGGTTTTATGATGGACTTGCGTGGTGCAGAATTGTAAAGGGCTATGTGATTCAGGGAGGTTCCCCGGACAATGATATCATGACTGACAGCGACTGGCATATCAGGGGGGAGTTTGAAGAAAACGGAATCCCGAATCCGATCCGGCACATCCGCGGTGCAATTTCAATGGCACGGGATGATGCATATGATACGGCAGGGACGCAGTTCTTTGTCGTACATCAGGATGCGGCAAAGCTGGACGGCAGATATGCGGCATTTGGACAAATGGTTTCCGGTTTTGAGGTGCTGGATGCGATTGCAGATGTGCCGACATCCGGACCGGATACATGGAACAGGCCGCTTACGATGCCGGTGATCAAAGAGATCCGCATCGAAGAAGAATAGATAGAGCTGAATTCTTACACAGGACGCAGGGACTACGGCAGTTACCGTGGCCCCTGCTTCTTTGCGCCATGGGGTGCGCCATGTACGTCCGGGGTGGGGGCTTTGGAAGTGACGGATCAGGCACGACGGCAGCGTTTCGGGGGATGGCAAAGCTGGCAGATCTGTGCTGCCCGCGGAAAATAAGAGAAGGGAATATGGGGGAATTATGAATTATTCAGATATTCTGATTTATATTATGGAAATGCTCGGATCAGTCGCATTTGCGTCGTCCGGCGCAATGCTCGGGATCGAGCGGAAAATGGACTTATTCGGGGTAAATGTGCTCGGTGTGACGACAGCAGTGGGAGGCGGTATGATCCGCGATCTGATACTTGGGATCACGCCGCCGGTAATGTTTCAGGATGCATCGTATGCACTGGCAGCGGTAGCGACTTCGACGATCCTGTTTTTTATTGTCTATATCCGACAGCAGCTCTTTTCCGGCAGCCTTGCAGTCTGGTATGACCGGATCATGCTGATCTGCGATACGATCGGCCTTGGGATCTTTACGGTGGTCGGCAGCAGTGCGGCGATCGACGCAGGATACGGTGATAACCGTTTTCTGATCGTCTTCGTAGGCGTCCTCACAGGGGTAGGTGGAGGAATGATCCGGGATATGATGGCCGGAACAATGCCGTATATTTTTGTGAAGCACATTTATGCGGTGGCGTCCCTGGCAGGCGGATTGCTTTTTGCTTTGATCTATCCATATCTGCCGCGCCTTGGCAGCATGATGACCGGTGCGGTTTTTGTAATGCTCCTGCGCTATTTTGCGGCGAGATACCGGTGGAATCTGCCGCGTATCCGCTGATCACTGCTCCATTTGCCGTCCCATGAAGCCGGCGGCGCATTTGACGAGTGCCTGCTCAGTCTCCCCGATGGGGTGTCGGACATCGCGGCAGCGCAGGATCACGGATCCGATGACATCTCCCTCACAGAGGATCGGACTGATGACCTGCGGCATCGTTTCATCCGAATCGTCCCGGGTGATTTTAACGGGATTTTTGGACTGGACATCAGAGATGACATATTCTCGTTCACTCATGATCTCCTCGAGCTGTCCGGTGACCGGGGTGCCGATGCTCTCTTTTTTTATGCCGCCTGCGACAGCGATGACCTGATCCCGGTCCGTGATGCAGACGCTCTGACCGGAAGCGGAGGCCAGTGCTTCCGCGTATTCTTTTGCAAAGCTTCCAAGCTCCCCGATCGGGGAGTACTTTTTTAATATAATTTCCCCTTCCCGGTCTGTGAAGATTTCCAGCGGGTCGCTTTCACGGATCCGCAGTGTCCGTCGGATTTCTTTTGGTATGACGACCCGTCCGAGGTCGTCGATTCTTCTTACAATTCCAGTGGCTTTCATAAAAATTCCTCCATTTATAGTACGATCCGTTTCTGGAAATAGTATCTGTAAATAAAAGGGTTTTATACATACGAGCAGCCTTCTTGTTGCCGTCCGTCAGGCGGGACAACGGAGAAAAACGAAAAAAGTTCTGGTATCTGCCTGAAAATAATGATAAAATAACATTCTGTGAAAGAGTATAAAGAAGCAGAGAATGAATGACAGGGAGGAAATCCAGATGAAATACCGTGAGGAGATCAGCAATATGATGGCGAAACGCCGTCATGAGGTACTGGAAGTGGCATTTACGCTGTTTGCAGAGCGAACGATTGAAAAGGTATCGGTGAATGATATTGCTTCTGCTACGGGGATCGGAGTGGCGACGATATTCCGGTATTTTGGGACGAAGCTGTCGCTTTGCGTGGAGCTGGGCGCGCTCAAGTGGAATCAGTTTGCAAAGGAGATTCGACGAAATTATGAGGAGCAGAATTGTGTAAAGAAGACAGCTTACGGGGAATTCTGCTTTTTTATCGACAGTTATCTCTTATTATATAAAAAACATCAGGATCTGCTGCGCTTTAACGCGAGCTTTGATCAGTTTGTACTGCACGAACATGCCAGTTCGGAAGCACTGACCGAGTATTACAACAGCGTGACGCAGTTCTCCGATCTGTTTCATGAGGCATGGGAGAAAGCGCAGACAGATCATACTCTCCGCACGGATATTCCGGAGCAGCAGCTGTTTGTAGGGACGATGTATATGATGCTCACAATGATGCAGAAGCTCGCAAGCGGCTTGATCTACCCGAAGGAGACCGATACGCTCATTCCTGAGATTTTGAAAATGGAACAGCAGATGGTGCTGGAGTACGTGAAGGGCGAGGCGATGAAGGAGACATTTCGTGGATAAGCTGCGCAGGTAATGCTATCCGCCCCATTTTTCTGTAATCCATTAAAAAGGCAGGACATTTGAAAAACGCCCTTATGATATTGGTGACATATTAGCAAATTTATCAAGCCCTTTTCCTGACGGAGAGGGCTGTTTTTTTAATTGCGCAGAGCAATAAGCTATGAAGTTCTTCAGCTATGAAATATCAATTTTCGGCAGTTTTTAACTTTTGTGAGATAAACGACAATAATATTAAAAACTATGCTGATGTAATACAAAACAACGAATGATGTAAAGAGAATAAAGTAAAAAAATAGAATAATGAAAAAATATGCACATAAAGTACAAAAAATAACGCGAATTTTCCATTAAATAAACAAAAATGAAGATTTATAATAAATGCCATAAGGAGGGTGCGTATGAGAGAGAATTTTATTCAGACAAAAGGAGAGCAGTTTTTCCTGAATGAAAAACCGATTCTGCTTCGCGGCTGGGCACTTGGGTCATGGATGAATTTTGAGCATTTCATGATGGGACTGCCGGGAACGAATTCGATGATACTGGATGCATTTTCTGAGGTATACGGGGAAGAGAGAAAAGAGGAATGGCTGGATGCTATGCTGGAGCATATAGTATCGGAAGAGGATATTGCATACATGAAAAGCATTGGCGTAAATTCTGTCCGTATCCCGTTCGGCTATCATTATTTTATGGATGATATGCAGCCAGGTGTTTTTCTGGAAAAGGGATTTGAACGCCTAAACCGGGCAGTGGAACTGTGTGCGAAGCATGAGATGTACGTGATTTTAGATCTTCATTCAACACCTGGTTCGCAGAATACAGACTGGCATTCTGACAACATTACCGGGCAGGCGTTGTTCTGGAAATATCGCTGTTTTCAGGATCAAGTGCTCTGGTTGTGGGAGAAACTGTCGGCGCGCTATGCAAATAATCCGTGGATTGCAGGATACGATGTGATTAACGAGCCGGGATATGGATTGAGCAGGGAGCAGATCAACGGATTTTATCATCGGGTGATTGCGGCAATCCGGAAACATGATAAAGATCATATTCTTTTCCTGGAAGGAATTGATTTTGGAAGAGACTTTACACCGCTTGCAGAGTTTGATGATCCACAGATTGCATTGACGGTACATTTTTATCCATTTGTTCTGGAGGAGAACGTACTGGATCCCGAGATGCGCGATACACACCGCATGGAAATTTTCACGAAAATTTTTGAACGGCAGTTAAAGGAGACCGGAAGATTCCATCGGCCGATCTGGTGCGGTGAATCCGGGTATGAAATTTTGGATGGACAAGAGTCATTTTATGCAATGCTTCTGGAACACAATATTATCCTCTGTGAAGAACGTGGGATCTCGTGGAATCTCTGGACATACAAGGATGCAGGACGGATGGGGCTGGTTGTTCCCAAAAAGGAGTCCGACTGGATGCAGCTCCGCCGAAAGCTGGCAGAACACTGGAGTCACGACTGGGAACAGAAGGTTTCTATGAAAGTGACGCATATGCTTGGGGACACTTATTATCAGCATTTAAGTGATGCACTGGCTTATGATCTGGATTTCCGGGTGCGCTCGATCCAGCACCGGATCGCAGTAGAGCAGCTGTTGAAGCCGGCCCTGAGAGAGATTCCGTGGGAGAAGATGAAGCACTATCCCGGCAGTTTTTCTTTTGAACAATGTGAAAAAAGAGAGATTGTTGCCGAGAAAATAAAACAATTTATTAAGGAGAAGGAGGAAAAGCAATGAAAAAGAAACAGCTGGCATGGGTATTAACAATGGCGATGACCGCAGGAATGCTCGTACCATATGGAGCAGCGGCAGAGGAGGCAACGGAGGCAGAGACTACCGGAACAGAAGCGGCGGCCGGAGAAGTCAAGGATCCGTTTGACTATGATTATGTCAGTGAGGATGTAGATGCCGATCTCACGATATACCGTTACTATGCAGATACAGATAAGGTGAACCTGGATTATGCAATCAATAAGATGCAGGAAAAATATCCGAATCTGACTTTTACGATGGAGCATCGTACCGATTCTGACGGATCGACCCTGCGCACCTGGGCGGCAGTCGGAGAACTCCCGGATATTTTCGAGATCAACTCCGCGGAGGTATATAAGACGCTGAAGGATGACGGGACACTGTATGTTGTAGATAACGAGGTGGAAAACACGAAATTCTATGATCTGTTTTCCAATGGAGAGGCAGCAAAAGAGGCAAGAACAGCAGATGACGGGCACCAGTATGGCTTTGGCTGTGAGGCAAGCAACTTAGGTGAACTCTTCTATAATAAAGAGTTGTTCGATGAGCTGGGAATCAGTGAGCCGACGAACTATGAGGAATTTAAGGCTTCTATCCAGAAGCTGGAGGATGCAGGCAAGGTACCAATCGCACTGTTTGGTGCAGAAAAATGGCCAGCAACAACGATTTTTTCACTGGCATCTATCGCAGAGGGACAGCCGCAGGGACTGGATGCAGTAAATGATGGCACTGCATCAATTTCTGATGATGTATACCGCGCAGCCGCTGAAAAGTATGTGGAGATCGCAAACATGGGTGCATACGGAAAAGCAGCATTGTCCACAAACTATCAACAGGCTTATGAGATGATGTACTCAGGTGAGGCAGGCTATTTCCTTTCCGGCGCATGGTTCTTCCTGACACTGGAAGCAGACGGCATGGGTGAGAAGATTAATTATTGCAAGTATAACGTATTTGCAGACGATGCGGTTAAGGAAGATGTCAGATGGAATGCGCTCGGCGGATATCAGACAGAAGCAAAGTATTCCGTAAATTCCCAGCCGCCGTGCGGACTGGATACAGAAACAGTTACCTACCTTGGTCTGGAAATGGAATACTGGACCCGTGTTTCCGCAGGACTGGAAGGAAACATGACGACGGTTATCGGAGACTTTGAGTTTAAGGGTGGCACAGGGTATAAAGATTACTATGATAATTACGGAAATTATAAGACCGTGTGCAACTTCACAGGTGACCTGAGCAATGGTGATTTTGTGACGACCGCAGACAATGCGTGTGAGATGGTAATTTCAGGTAATTACACAACCGCAGACGAGCTGATCGACGATATCGCGGCAGGCGGTTTCTGATCAACAAAGGATTATAAAAATGAAAACACAACGCGGTTAGAGACAGGCAGAAGTAGTGTGGATATCCGTGTGAGTAGTTATCAGGAAGAAACGAGAGGGCGGGCTGGAAGCGATGGCCTGCCCTAATTTTAACCGAATAAGCTGCGATGCTGCTATTCGGTTAATGGGTAGGGAACGAAGCGGATTGCGAGTATCCGCTTTGCACTGTGGACGTAAGAGGGAGGACGAACTATGAATTCGACCCTGTTTAAGAAGAACAAAAGGTGGCTTATTTTATTTGCAGCCCCTGCAATTATCCTGTTTTGCGTGATTATCGTCATTCCACTTTTTCAGACACTGTACTATAGCTTTTTTGAATGGAATGGAATCAAAGTGGCGGCTTTCAAAGGAATTGAAAATTATAAAAAGCTGTTTCATTCAAGGGAAATTAATACGTCGTTCATTAACAGTATTGTGTATGCGGTATTTTTGGTCGTATATCAGGTTGGGCTTGGAACGGCGTTTGCATTCATTCTGACCCAGTCAAAGATAAGAGGAAAACTGATTTTTCGAAATGTGTATTTTATTCCGGTGCTGCTTTCTGTATCGGTTGTGTCGCAGCTTTGGATTCAGATTTATAATGCAGAGTTCGGATTGATCAATCAGTTGGCAAAGGCACTTCAGATCGATTGGAGCCAGAACTGGTTGAACCAGAAATGGACGTCGTTGTTTGCCGTAGCGTTTGTAGAGTCCTGGAAGGGTATGGGCTATATCATGCTGATTATTTATGCAGGCGTAAGAAATATCCCGGAAATTTATAACGAAGCAGCGAGCATCGATGGGGCTACAGCATTTCAGAAATTCCGTTATCTGACACTGCCGCTTGCAATGCCGACAATTCGTGTTACAATCGTGATGTGTATGACGAACGGCTTCCGTGCCTTTGATACAACGTATCTGATGACCGGAGGCGGTCCGGGAATCTTCACGTACAACCTTACGATTATGATGTATCAGGCTATGATCGGAAAGAATGATTATGGATATGGCAGTGCGATCGCGGTACTGATTGTCATGGTGTGCGTCGGAATGATGTATGTCGTCAATCAGGCGACTAGACGATATGATCGCATTTATGAGTAAGGGGGCGAGAAGATGAAGCGAAGAGCAGGAAAATTCCTTTTATATCTGATTCTGATCGTTTATGCCATCATTTCGATCTATCCGCTGCTCTGGATGTTGCTGTATTCTTTCAAGGATAATACAGAGATTTTTGTGACAAATCCGTTCGGATTTCCGAAAGTATGGCATTTTGAGAACTACATTGATGCATGGAAGGCATTCGATGTCGGAACGTATTTTAAGAATAGTATGATCGTGGCATTCTTTACGATTCTGCTTGTAGAGCTGTTTGCGTTGCTGTTTTGCTATGTGGTAGCGCGGGTGCAGAATCGGCTGACTCGGTTTTTTCATTTCCTTTTGTCTGCAGGTATGTTCATTCCGATTCAGGCGATTATGATTCCACTGGTCATCGTCGTGCGCCGGTTTGGTCTGACCAATTCGCTTTGGTCTGTTATTGTGCCATATGTGGCACTTGGCCTTCCCTTTGCGTGTATGTTGTTTTATGGTTTTTATCTTGGTATCCCGATCGAGCTGGAGGAATCGGCATTTATGGAGGGTGCGAACCTTGGCACAATTTTTTTCAGGATCATCCTTCCGCAGATGAAATCGCCGATTGTAGTCCTTGTCATTTATCAGTTTATGAGCTGTTGGAATGAGTTTAATCTCGCGCTGATTATGTTGACAAAAAACCAGATCAAAACGTTGCCGCTCGGGCTGGTGAATTTCTGGACAGCCTATCAGGCACAATGGGGACAGGTCGGAGCAGCAATGATTATGGCCAGTGTGCCGGTGCTTGTAATTTACCTGTTTTTCAGCAATCAGATTACAGATGCAATGTCCACCAGTGGTATGAAAAACTGAAAAGAGAAAGGGAAAATGAAAAAGAAAAAATCTTCCTCTATTGTAGTGCGGCTGCGGATGGCGTTCCTTATGCCGTTTGCTGCATTTATCCTTATTGTGATCAGCATTCTTGGCTTTCAATATCGAAAACGGGCGATGAATGATATTGTCAGTCAGCTGACCTATGAGGACGAGATTTTGGCGCAGGCGCTGGAGGCGCGGATCACAAATACACAGAGTTCTGTCAATTCGATTATCATTAATTTAAATCAAACGATTCCGTCCTGTCGATTGAATCATTATAAGGGACCGGAGATAGATGCGGGAATGCGAAAACTGATCTACCAATGCATGGTAAATACGTTTATTACGTTTTATAACACGGATCAGGTGATCGTTGTCTGGAATAATGGCGTGACATGGTATGAAAACTGGACAGAGAATTATTCCATGCAAAGCGGCGGGGAGGAACTGCTGCGGGAGATGGAGGAACAGGGGGTAGATAATTCCGGGAAATGGCTGCGAAAAGTCAGCAGCTCGAAGATCGCAGGAGAGGGGAGCTATTTTGCCAAGCGGTATGTCGATATCGCGACAGGAAAGCAACTGGGCTATGTGATTTTAAAGGAAACAGATGTCTTCGCCGGTGTACACAGCGAAAACGCGGATCGGAGCATTTATCTTTTTGATTCATATGGAAGATTGATCGAAAGTTCGAATGTACAGGCAATTTCAGAGCGGGATTCATGTAAAACAAAAGAAGAGGAAGCGGAAGTCTCAAATCGCTGGCGAAAGCAGTTGGAAGGAATGGAGAGCAATCACCGACAGCAAATCAATCAGTTGAAGATTGCAAGACAATGGCGATTGTTTTCAGTCACAGATATGAGCAGCGCTATGGAAGATCTGAATCATTCAATCATCCGGATTCTTCTTGCTACGTTGATCGTTTTGATTATGATGTATATGATTGTCTGCCGGATTATTGATCAGATCATTCATCCGATCCGGGAGCTTTCCGATCATATGCAAAATGCGCAGGAGCAGTTGCCGGAGCCATTGCAGATGCTGGTAAAGGATGACGAGGTCGGTATTCTGATTACCAGGTTCAATGAGATGGCAAACCGCAACGGGCAGCTGATCCATATGCTTCTGGAGGAAAAAAAACAGCAGGAGCGTCTGAAATTTTCCCTGCTGCAGTCACAGATCAAACCACATTTTTTGTATAATACCTTAGATACGATTTACTGTTTAGTATTGATGGGAAGAATGGAGGAGGGAAGCCGAATGACGAAGCTGCTCTCTGACTATTACCGGCATGTGTTGAGCAAGGGCATGGATTGGGTGCTCCTGTCGGAGGAGGTACAACAGACAGAGAAGTACCTTCAGATTCAGCTGATTCGTTATCGGGATATCATGGACTTTGAAATTCTCGTGGACGAAAATGTGGAAAATATCAAAATTCCGAAGCTGACTTTACAGCCGCTCGTGGAGAATGCGATTTACCACGGGATCAAGCCGCTGGGACGAAAAGGGCATCTGACAGTGCATATTTCTCAGAAGGAGCGGACATTGCAGATCCGCGTGATGGACGATGGCGTGGGGATGTCGCCGGATGAGTTTGAGGAGTCGATGCAGCAGGAGCATCGTAGCGAAGAAGGCTTTGGCCTGCGCAACGTCGTCGACCGTTTACGGATCTATTATGAGACAAGATGTACGGTGAAGCTGGAGAGGTGCGAGCAGGGGACGACGATGCTGATTGAGATTAAGATATGAGGAAAAATGGGGTGGTGGAATGACACGGATATTACTTGCGGATGACGAATCGATTTTCCTCGAATTTATGCAGACGATTTTAAATTGGGGAAAATATGGCTGCGAAATCTGTGCCTGTGTGAAGGATGGAAGGGCTGCGCTGGATGTGATTCTGTCGGAGAAGCCAGATGTGGCATTTATCGATATCAGCATGCCTCTCATGGATGGAATCGAGGTATGCCGGGAGGTGCGAAAAAGGAAGCTTCCGGTAAAGCTGGTTATCGTGACCGGGCATGATGAATTCTCATTTGCCTATCAGGCGATCAAAATCGGAATTGATGATTATCTGCTCAAGCCGTTTACTCGTGAGGAACTTACAGAAGCGGTGCAAAAGGCTGTGCAGGGACTTGAACAGGCCGAAGCGGCAGGCAGCGAGAAAAAGCTTGAGAATATGGGGGAGGGAAAGACGAAGTATGAGATTATGTCTCATGCGATTGAAGAGTACCTGAACCAGAACTACGGGAAGAAGTCGTTGTCACTTCAGGAGGTTGCCACGGCGATGGGCTTTGAGAACAGCTATCTGCGTAGGGTATATAAGATGACGAAGGGTATTACGATCATGCAGAAGCTCGAAGATATCCGGATCACGAAGGCAAAGCAGTATCTGGAATCCGGGAACTATCAGAATCAGGAGATTTCAGAGCTGGTTGGTTTTTCAGATCCGTTTTATTTCAGTAAACGTTTTAAACAGTGCTGTGGTATCACGCCAAGCGAATACCGGCAGAAGAACGTGAAAATATAAAAACGTTTAATACGAACGCATCCGGTTCACCATGTAGCCATTCGCAAAAAAAGTATCACCGGTACGGAAGCAGATATCTGTACCGGTGATACTTTTTAGGTTATATTACTGTTCTTTGGAAGCGTTCTCTGCTTCATTGACCTCATGTCGGTGTAATGCAGCCTCCACAAAGCCGCGGAACAGTGGATGTGGGCGGTTCGGGCGGGACTTAAGCTCCGGATGCGCCTGTGTGCCGATGAAGAACGGGTGATCCTTGAGCTCGATCATCTCGACGATGCGTCCGTCCGGAGAAAGTCCGGATAAGGTCATGCCCTTATCGACCAGAATACGGCGGAAGTCGTTGTTGACCTCATAGCGATGTCTGTGGCGTTCATGGATCTCTTCACTGCCGTAGAGCTCGTAGGCTTTGGTCGTCTTATCCAGAATGCACGGATAAGCGCCGAGCCGTAAGGTGCCGCCGATATCCTCGACTCCGTTCTGATCCGGCAGAAGCGCGATGACAGGATATGGGGTCTGCGGATTCAGCTCGATGCTGTGCGCATCCTCCAGACCTGCTACGTGGCGGGCATATTCGACGATGGCAAGCTGCATGCCGAGGCAGAGGCCGAGGAACGGGATCTGATGCTCACGCGCATAGCGGATGGCTTCGATCTTCCCTTCGATGCCGCGGTCGCCGAAGCCGCCCGGCACGAGGATGCCATCGACATCTGAGAGCAGGCTGTCTGCATTTTCAGCTGTGACATCCTCCGAATTGATCCAGCGGATGTTGACGGTGGCGTGGCTGGCAATGCCGCCATGCTTGAGCGCTTCGACAACGCTGATATAAGCGTCATGAAGGGAAATATATTTGCCGACCAGTGCGATCGTTATTTCGTGGACCGGAGAACGGAGTGCCTCGACCATCGACTTCCAGTCAGTCAGATCCGGTTCCGGACACGGGAGCTCCAGGCATTCGCAGGCTACCTGAGCCAGATGCTCTTTTTCCATCGCAAGCGGCGCTTCGTATAGGTAGTCGACGTCCAGATTCTGGAGAACATGGCTGCTCGGAACATTGCAGAACAGGGCAATTTTATCTTTGATACCCTTGTCGAGCGGATGCTCCGAACGGCATACGATGATGTCCGGCCAGATGCCCATGCCCTGCAGCTCTTTTACACTGGCCTGGGTCGGCTTCGTTTTCATTTCACCGGATGCCTTTAAATAAGGAATTAATGTGACATGAATCAGAATCGCGTTTTCATGGCCGATGTCGTGCTGAAACTGTCGGATTGCCTCGAGAAACGGCTGGCTCTCGATATCGCCTACCGTGCCGCCGACCTCAATGATCGCGATCTGTGTCTCGTCGGTCGTATAATTGCGGTAGAAACGGCTCTTGATTTCATTCGTGATGTGCGGGATGACCTGCACCGTGCCGCCGCCGTAATCGCCGCGCCGCTCTTTTTGCAGAACGGACCAGTAAATCTTTCCGGTGGTGACGTTTGAATTTTTATTCAGGCTCTCGTCGATAAAACGCTCATAGTGGCCAAGATCGAGGTCGGTCTCGGCGCCGTCGTCGGTCACGAATACCTCTCCGTGCTGGATCGGGTTCATGGTGCCTGGGTCGATATTAATGTACGGGTCAAATTTCTGCATGGTTACCTTATAGCCGCGTGCCTTGAGCAGACGTCCTAAGGAAGCCGCGGTAATGCCTTTTCCGAGTCCGGAAACGACACCGCCTGTTACGAATACGTATTTTACTGGCATAGTTTTCCTCCTGTACTGTTTTATGGTGTGTGATGTGTGTGTTATAAAAAACTGTTTTATTATACCTCGATCATTTGCCAAATTCCATCCTTTTTTTGCCGGAATTTCACAAAAAATTTAGAAACCATTTTGTTTTCGGTATTGATTTATATTTTGGGTATACTTATAATGGTATAGACTGTATAAAAGGACGGGTAACGCCTGAACTGCAGATACAGGAAGCGAATGAGGAGGAAGCTATGGATAATAATCAGCAAAATGACAATCGCCCGAACGGTCCGGGCGGCGCCGGGCAGGGGCCTAACCGGAACCGTTCTGCTTTTATGGTTTTTCTGGCGATCACTGTGGCTGTGCTGCTGGGCATGGCGCTGTTCAACGGGCTGATGGGCAGCAGTGGATCAGAAGAAATTTCCTATGACAAGTTTCTGGAATGGCTGGACAATGGCTATATCAAGAGCGTGACCGTGAACGGCTCCAACCTTGAGGTCGAGCTGAAGGGGGATGCGCTGCGCTCTGCGATCGGACAGCGTACGGTAACCTATTATACCGGCAATATGAATGATCCGCTGCTCGTACAGAGACTGGAGAAGGCAGGAGTCACTTACAAGCGTGAGGTCAGCAGCGGGATCACGGATCTTTTACTGAACGTCGTTCTGACCTTTGTACTGCCGATGGTTTTACTCTGGATCGTATTTGGCCTGCTGATGCGCAAGATGGGAGGCGGCGGAGGCGGCATTATGGGTGTCGGCAAGAACAAAGCCAAGGTTTATGTGCAAAAAGAGACCGGTATTACGTTTAAGGATGTAGCCGGACAGGATGAAGCGAAGGAGTCCCTGCAGGAGGTCGTAGACTTTCTTGAGAACCCGGGCAAATATACGACAATCGGTGCGAAGCTGCCGAAGGGTGCGCTGCTCGTGGGACCTCCGGGTACCGGTAAGACGTTGCTGGCAAAGGCAGTCGCAGGCGAGGCAAAGTGCCCGTTCTTCTCTATTTCCGGATCAGATTTTGTGGAGATGTTCGTCGGTGTCGGAGCATCGCGTGTGCGTGACCTGTTTGAGGAGGCGAAGAAAAATGCGCCGTGCATCATCTTTATCGATGAGATTGATGCGATCGGAAAGAGCCGTGACAGCCGCTACGGCGGAGGTAATGATGAGCGTGAGCAGACGCTGAATCAGCTGCTTGCGGAGATGGATGGATTTGATACGTCGAAGGGGCTTCTCGTACTTGCGGCGACGAACCGCCCGGAGGTGCTCGATCAGGCGCTGCTGCGTCCCGGCCGTTTTGACCGGAGGATCATCGTAGACCGCCCGGATCTGAAGGGACGTGTCGATGTCCTTAAGGTACATGCAAAGAACGTCAATATGGATGAGACAGTCGACCTAGACGCGATCGCACTGGCGACATCCGGAGCTGTCGGATCAGATCTTGCGAATATGATCAACGAGGCAGCGATCCTCGCAGTCAAGAAGGGACGCAAGGCAGTTTCTCAGAAGGATCTGTTTGAGGCAGTCGAGATCGTACTTGTCGGTAAAGAAAAGAAAGACCGGATTCTGAGCCAGGAGGAGCGCCGCATCGTATCTTACCATGAGGTAGGCCATGCGCTTGTCAGTGCACTGCAGAAGGATTCTGAACCGGTACAGAAGATTACGATCATTCCGCGTACGATGGGTGCGCTCGGCTATGTCATGAATGTGCCTGAGGAGGAGAAATACCTCAATACGGAAAAAGAGATCCGCGCAATGCTTGTTGAATTTGTTGCGGGACGTGCAGCGGAGGAGATCGTATTTGATACAGTTACGACCGGTGCGTCAAACGACATCGAAAAAGCGACCCGCGTGGCTCGCTCGATGGTGACGCAGTATGGTATGTCGAAAAAATTCGGACTGATCGGACTGGAAGTACAGGCGAACCAGTATCTGGACAACCGTCCGGTGATGAACTGTTCTGAGGCGACGGCCGCGGAGGTAGACGCAGAGGTCATGAAGGTGCTCAAGGAGTCTTATGATGAGGCAAAGCGTCTGCTTACCGAGCACCGCAAGGCACTGGATAAGATCGCAGCCTTCCTGATCGAGAAAGAGACGATCACCGGCAAGGAATTCATGCAGATCTTCCATGAAGTCGAGGGGATCACAGAGACCGATCATAAGGAGCCGGAGGCGCGCATCAGGCAGCGACCGACAGAAGAGACTTCCGCAGAAGAGGTTTCTGTAGAAACACAGCCGGAAGCAGGAGACGTCATTGCATTGCCGCCGACATCGGAGACAGATATCGCACAGCCGAAGACAGAAGAAGCTGCGGGCGACATGCCGGAGGAAGCACCGACTGCCGAAGAGGTTCAGAAAGATACCGCAAAAGACGAAGTACATGATAATGGGAGCGAAACGGTACAGCCGGCGACAGATGAAGCTGCGGGGACATCCTTGGAAGAGAAAACAGATCGTCTGTAATGTACGGGCAGAAATGAAAATGATGAGATCATGAAAATGGCAGGATGCCATATGCCGGGCCGGGAGTATGAAGGGATACATACTCCCGGCTGATTTTATATATGTGAATTTTTATTAAGAATTCCAAAAGAAAATTGATCTCTTCGGGCAGGTGTGGTATTGTATGTAGGACGTTCTTAAACAGAAAGAAGAATGAGGTGATCAATTGAATATTTTGAAAAAAATACAGGAGTATGCCTGCAGGCGGCCGGAGCAGATAGCGATCCGGTGCGGCGACAGTGCGCTGACCTATGGCGAGCTGTGGAACTATTCAGATGGGCTGGCAGCCTGGTTTTTACAGACACAAGGAGAAGACCGATCGCCGGTAGCGGTTTATGGCCATAAGGATCCGTGGATGCTCGTATGCTTCCTTGCCTGCGTAAAAGCCGGAAGAGGATATTGTCCGATCGACCGCTCAGTTCCGCAGACGCGGGTGGAGATGATTCTGCAGGCAGTACCGTCAGGGGTTGTGCTTACGACAGAGGCGATGACGGCAGATGCCGGAACAAAGCAGGTACTTGTGTCGGAAGAGCTGAAAGCACTGGCAGAAAAAAAGCATCCGGAGGTTCCGGAGACCGCGTGGGTATCAGGAAAAGATACCTGGTACATTATTTTCACATCCGGAAGTACCGGTACACCAAAAGGCGTGCAGATTTCTGCAGACTGTCTGAATCATTATCTGGACTGGTCTGTCGGACTTGGATCTGCCGCAGAAGAAAAGGATGGTCAGGTATTTTTGAATCAGGCGCCATTCTCCTTTGACCTCTCGGTCATGGATCTGTACACTTCGCTGGCGAGTGGCGGTACGCTGTACTGTCTGGAAAAGACGGTACAGTCGGATTACCGGCTGCTGATGCAGTCGCTTGGAGCATCCAATGCCAATGTGTGGGTATCCACACCGTCCTTTGCGGAGGTGTGTCTCTCGGAGAAAAGCTTTTCCGAAGAGCTGCTTCCGAAGCTGCAGGTATTTCTGTTTTGCGGTGAGACGCTTGGCAATCGTACCGTACAAAAGCTTCAGGAGCGGTTTCCGAAAGCAGCAGTCGTAAATACATACGGCCCGACCGAATCGACCGTGGCAGTCACGGATGTGCTGGTGACACCCCAGATGGCACGTGAGACGGAACCGCTTCCGGTCGGCCGTGCAAAGCCCGGGACACGGATTGAGATCCGGGATGAAGCAGGGACAGTGCTGCCGGATGGAGAAAAAGGTGAGATCATCATTTTAGGTGACACGGTGAGCACCGGCTATTATCGGCAGGAGGAGCTGACAAAAAAGGCGTTTTTTGAGCAGGCGGAAGGTGCGGGCGTGATCCGTGGCTACCATACCGGCGATAAGGGCTATCTGGAAGACGGTATGCTTTTTTACTGTGGACGGATCGATCTGCAGATCAAGCTGCATGGATACCGGATCGAGCTCGAGGACATTGAAAATAATATCCGGCGGATTCCAGGAATTGAGCATGCGGTTGTATTGCCAAATCTGCGCGATGATAAGGTGAAGAGCCTGACAGCCTACGTAGTGGAGCGGGAGCTTCCAAAGGCAGAACGTGAGGAGATGGCAAGGCTGAAGCAGGAGCTGCTGCAGTTCGTCCCGGATTATATGGTGCCGAAGAAATTTGTATTTCTGGAGCAGATGCCGATGACAAACAACGGAAAGGCGGATCGGAAAAAGCTCGCGGAGCTTGGGAAAAAGCCGGAGCGTAAGGTGATGGTATGAGTTATTATGAGGGACTTGCATTTTTTCTCTGCCTGATCGGAGTGTTGCTGATTGCTGCGGTGCTTGGTTATCTGGAAAAACCGCTGAAATGGTTTAGCTTTGTTGTTTCGTTGCTGTTTGTAGCGGGCGTGTTCTGGGGCTCCTGGCTGAATTTTTTGTATCTGGTGTTGTTTTATGTGTGGTCACTGGTGCTGATTCTCGGATATTTTTCCATCCGGCAAAAGGGAGGCAGAAAGGAAGGCATTTACCATGTCTTTGTACTGCTCTCACTTGTGCCGCTTGTGATCTGCAAGGTGTCTCCGCTGTTTCATATGAGTCTGTTCGGATTCATCGGTATTTCGTATCTGACGTTCCGGGTTGTGCAGATGATCATCGAGATCTATGACGGAGTCATCAAAGAGGTATCGGCGCTTGAAATCACAGCATTTCTTGCATTTTTTCCGAGCTTCAGTTCCGGCCCGATCGACCGCAGCCGCCGGTTTCTGGCAGACTGGAATCGCGTGCTGAAACGAGAGGAGTACATGGAGCTGTGCGGTACCGGTATCTGGAAGCTGCTGCTCGGCGCGGTATATAAGATGGTCATTGCTGCAGGCGCCTACAAGGTGATGGGCTATTTTGATACCGGGACAGCGTGGTACCATTGGGTTGGGTATGCCTATGCCTATGGTATTTATCTGTTCTTTGACTTTGCTGGCTATTCCCTGATGGCAGTCGGCAGTTCGTATATGCTTGGCATTGAGACACCGGAGAACTTCCGTCAGCCGTTTATCAGCCGGGATATCCGGGAGTTCTGGGACCGCTGGCACATTACGCTGTCGCACTGGTTCCGCGATTTTATCTTCACGCGGTTTGTCATGTACAGCTCGAAGAAAAAATGGTTTTCAACGCGGTTGCAGAGGGCCTGCGCGGGATTTTTCGTCGACATGGGTATCATGGGACTGTGGCACGGCATTACCCCGTCGTATATTTTATATGGCCTGTATCATGGACTGCTGCTGGCGGCGACAGAGACTTATCAGAAAAAGTCGAAATTTTACAAGAAGCATAAAAATAAGACCTGGTATCAGGTCATCTCATGGGCTGCAACGATGCAGCTCGTATTCTTCGGATTCTTCCTGTTTTCAGGGAAGCTGATGGAGCTTGTCGGATTCTGAACGCAGATAAGCATTCCCCCGCTTCAAGTGCGCGAAGCGACTGCGTTCATGAGCAAGTAGCGAAGC
>ERZ809224.649-NODE-649-length-31047-cov-16.335990_pt1 | contig 31047 bp, 19 predicted proteins | sample MGYA00520513_ERZ809224 | MGnify/ENA primary metagenome ERZ809224 (study PRJEB31576, sample SAMEA3212658) | Homo sapiens | biome: human-gut; feature: human gut; material: fecal | place: Sweden | collected 2012 ... | reverse complement strand
GAGATAGTAATTATCGACAGTCAAATGAATTACCGAGGAAAACTTGACACTTACCATTACCAAAGCGGACCGGAATATGTACAAAGACAAGAAGAATCCAAGAAAATAAAAGAAATCATCAACGCCCCGTCCGGCCCAGTGCCCTGGAGCGCAGCGAGCCGGAAAGGGTCGGCTGCCGCTGGATTTCTTAGTGAACTAGTGAGCTGGTGGACTAGTGGGCTAGTCGGAGTTAATGTCAGGGTGTACCAAGATTCTTCGCCCGGGTTTAGAATGGTCGGTCGGCCAAATAAAAGGAAGGCCCTTTAATGTGCAGGCTAAGGGAGGGCTTTGGCCGACCTCGCGCATTCTATGCAGAATGCGCGCAAGTGGGGGCAGGAAGGAAAGTACGTAACGCTGACTTCATACTTATCGCTGCAAAACGGCGATACCTTACCCTGAGCGTCAGCGAACACAACCCTTCTACACAACCCGCCGCCGTCAGGCGCGCCCCTTTTTATTTTGCCGCGAAGCGGCCACCACAACCCTCAGCCCGAAGGGCTGTCAAACCTAAGAACCCTCCGGCCATAGGCTGGTCAATCCTAAGAACCTTTTGCGCCCAAAAGGCGCCGAATCCTATGAACCCTCTGAACCTTCAGCGCCAAAGGCGCTGTCCAATGGCCGCCACCACAACCCTCAGCGGCGAAGCCGCTGTCAAACCTAAGAACCCTTGGGCCCGAAGGGCCCATCAATCTTAAGAACCTTTTGCGTCCAAAGGGCGCTGCCGGGAATTTCTATTTCCGTAAAAAATAAATTGACAGATAGGCCGTTGTAATTTATAATTTATAAGTGTGCAATAGCACCCCATCAGTCTTATTGGGAGGGAGGGATATAGATGTCTGAGATCAAAGTTCAAAAGGGCGAATCTCTTGATAGTGCTCTTCGCAGATTTAAACGTTCCTGCCAAAAAGCCGGGGTTCTTTCTGAAGTAAGAAAACGTGAACATTATGAAAAGCCCAGCGTTAGACGTAAACTGAAATCTGAAGCCGCAAGAAAACGCAAGTATAAGTAATAACAGGTTGTAAGGTGATTGGTTTTGTCAATTAAAGAACAGCTTATGGCTGACATGAAGACAGCCATGAAAGCGAGAGAAGAAGGTAAGCTTGCACTGAACACGATCCGTATGGCCCGTGCTCACATCAGACAGGCTGAAATCGACGACGGACACGCGGACTTCAATGATGATCAGGTTCTTGCCGTTCTCCGGAAAGAAGTGAAGCAGAGGAAAGAAACCCTTGCTGAAATCGCTGGTTCCGGAAGAGAAGACCTGGTTAAACAGACCAAAGCGGAAATCGAAGTACTGGAAAAGTACCTGCCGGCAGAAATGTCTGCAGAAGAAGTAGAGAAGATTGTAAAAGAAACAATCGACGCCTTGGATCCTGGGCAGAGAAATATGGGTTCTGTGATGAAAGCTGTCATGGCAAAGCTCAAAGGCAAGGCAGACGGCAAGCTGATTAACGGGATTGTTCGTAAACTGCTGGCCTGAGCTCAAAGGCTTGACAAAAGTAAGACACGTGGTGTATCCTTATTACATAAGTTCATATGCTGCGTCAAAGATGACTCATTCCTATCGGGATGGGTCATTTTCTTTTGTAACACATAGGACTTTATAGATATAAAAAAATGGAACAATTTAAGTCTATAGGAGGGCTCAAATGAACAAAGAATTATTGTACTGCATTCCGGCCGGCCAATACGGTAAAGAAGGGGTTCTTTCCCTGCTGGCGCAGCACCCGGAAATCCGGTTCGTGTCTCTCGTAGGCATTGACCTGGCAGGCAATGATACCGATGAAAAGATCCCCATCGAGATTTTCATGAAAGACTACGAAGACTTCTTCGCCGGCAAAGCTGTGCAGACCGATGGTTCTTCCGTAGTATTCATGAATATCGCTACCCTGAACGATGCACGGGTAGACATGGTGGCCGACAGCACGGTCAACTGGTATGTGGACTATAATGATGATAATGTGATGGAAGAAAACGGACGTCCCGTAGGCACCCTGCGGATTCCCTGCTTCCTCATCCATAACGGAAAATTTATCGATTCCCGCTCCATTCTGAAAAACTCCTGCGAATATGTGGCCAGAGAACTGAAGAAAATGCTCCTTGGCGCCACCGTGAAGGGCATGGAAAACTTCCCCTTCTCTGAAATCCAGGATATCGTATTTACCACAGGCACGGAACTTGAATTCTGGGTGAAAACCCCCAGCGAAAAGGAAACGGTACAGCACCTGTCCATTTCCCAGCGCCTCCAGGAACAGTACTGGCAGCGCATGCGCGGCAACGTCCGTACCGCCATGGAACAGACCATCGAAGAACTGGATGCCCGGGGCCTCCATGTAGAAATGGGTCACAAAGAAGTAGGCGGCATCAAATCCAAAATCGATGACGACGGCCATATCTTTGATGTATGCGAACAGCTGGAACTGGACTGGCTCTTCTCCACCAATCCCCTGCAGGCAGCAGACAATGAACTGGAAGCCCGCATCGTGGTACGGGAAGTCTTCCGCCGCAACGGTCTGGACGTATCCTTCAAGGCAAAGCCCATTATCGGCGTAGCCGGCAGCGGCGAACATACCCATGTAGGCATTGCAGCCCTCCTGAAAAACGGCAAAACCATCAATTTGCTGGCACCGGAAGACATGTCTTCCGATTTCCTCTCCACCATTGGCTATGGTTTCATCATGGGCATTCTCCACAACTACGAAGCCACCAATCCCTTCGTTTCTTCCACCACCGACGCCTTCAATCGCCTGAAACCGGGCTTTGAAGCACCGGTATGCATCGTCACCTCCCTGGGCCATACGCCGGAAGTACCGTCCCGCAACCGTTCCATCCTCATGGGACTGATCAGGGATATCGGAAATCCGAAAGCCACCCGCTTTGAACTCCGTGCGCCGAACCCCTTTACCAATACCTACCTCTGCGTTTCCTGCCTCTACCTCACCGCCTTAGACGGCATCGAATATGCCTTGAAATCCGGCAAATCGGCAGCAGACCTTCTGGCTGAACTTTCCAAGAAGCCCGGCGAAGAAGCAGACTACCTGGAAAAAGACAGAGCCTACCGCTGCGAAGAAAACGTATTCGAAGACTTCACCGACGAAGAAAGAGATGCAGCCTTCGGCAAACCGCCGGCTACCGTCTGGGAAAACGTGAAAATCATGAAAGCCAACCCGGACAAGGTGGCAGTCCTCACCAGAGGCGGCACCCTTTCCGAAAAGATTGTAGACTCCTTCCTCGCTTCCATCGTATACCGCTGGAAGAACGAACTCATCGACCGGATTATCCCCGGCGTGGAAGCTGCCGTGAGAGGCTATAAAAAACTGGATAATGATGACAAGATTGATGAAAGACGCTGGAAATCCATCAAAGCCAAACGGGTGGAACTGGCAAAAGATCTGGACGATGAAAAATGCATCTGCACCAGGCTGAAAGAAGCCCTGGAAAAAGATGACTACGACACCGCTTCAGACCTCCAGCTGGAAATGATGAAAAAAGCCCAGGCCCTGGAAAAGGAATACCGCGTGTATGCCCTGAACATTCTCGACTGATTCAATCTGCCAAAGCTGAACATCAGGCCAATGATGACCCATTCTTACAAGAAGAATGGGTCATTTTATATTTCATGACATAGATGAAAATGTATATACAGGAGGCATGGATGATGAGGAACTGGAAAAAGAAATACCGCTTTTCCATTCTGGGTTTCCCGTTAATCACCTGACGGGGGACTCATCTGGAAACTATTTCATATAGAAAAAATGATTATAACAGGAGGAATTCAACATGAACAAGGACTTACTTTACTACATCCCCACCGGTGAATTTGGCAAGGAAGGCGTACTTTCCCTTCTGAAAACCCATCCGGAAATCCGCTTCGTATCCCTGGTAGGCATTGACCTGGCAGGCAACGATACCGATGAAAAGGTACCGATTGAACTGTTCCTCAAGAACTACGACGACTTCTTCGCCGGCACCGCCGTACAGACCGACGGCTCCTCCGTAGTACTCATGAACATCGCCACCCTGAACGATGCTCGGGTGGACATGGTAGCAGATCCCTCCGTCAACTGGTATATCGACTACAATGAAGACAACATCTATGAAAACGGCCGCCCTGTAGGCACCCTCCGCATTCCCTGCTTCCTCCTGCACAACGGCAAATTCATCGACTCCCGCTCCATTCTGAAAGACTCCTGTGCCTTCGTGGCAGATAAACTGAAAGCACTTCTGGCCGGCGGCAAAAAAGTGAAAGGCATGGAAGACGTTCCCTTCGAAGACATTGAAGACATCGAATTCACCATCGGTACGGAACTGGAATTCTGGGTCAAGACCCCCAGCGAAAAAGAAACCATTCAGCACCTCTCCATTTCCCAGAGACTGCAGGAACAGTACTGGCAGCGCATGCGCGGCAACGTCCGTACCGCCATGGAAGAAGCCATTGAAGAACTGGATGCCCGCGGCATGAGCGTGGAAATGGGCCATAAAGAAGTGGGCGGCATCAAACCGAAAGTAGACGACGCCGGTCATACCGTAGACGTCTGCGAACAGCTGGAACTGGACTGGAGATTCTCCATGAACCCCCTGCAGGCTGCAGACAATGAACTGGAAGCCCGCATCATTATCCGTGAAGTATTCCGCAAATACGGCCTCGACGTATCCTTCAAGGCAAAGCCCATTATCGGCGTAGCCGGCAGCGGCGAACACACCCATGTAGGCATCTGCGCCACCCTGAAAAACGGCAAAACCATTAACCTCCTGGCACCTACAGAAATGAAAGCCGACTTCCTTTCCACCATCGGCTACGGCTTCATCATGGGTATCCTGAAGAACTACGAAGCCACCAACCCCTTCGTATCGTCCACCACCGACGCCTTCAATCGTCTGAAACCGGGCTTCGAAGCACCGGTCTGCATCGTCACCTCCCTGGGCCACAAACCGGAAGTTCCGTCCCGTAACAGAACCATCCTCATCGGCCTGGTAAGAGACATTGACAACCCGAAAGCCACCAGATTCGAACTCCGCGCTCCAAACCCCTTCACTAACACCTACCTGGCAGCCTCCTGCCTCTTCCTCTCCGCCCTTGACGGCATTACCTACGCTGTCACCTCCGGCAAGACACCGGCAGACCTTCTGGCCGAACTCTCCAAGAAACCGGGAGAAAAAGCAGACTACCTGGAAGAAGGAAGAGCCTATCGCTGCGAAGACAACGTATTCGAAGACTTCACCCAGGAAGAAAGAGATGCAGCCTTCGGCAAACCGCCGGCTACTGTTTGGGAAAACGTGAAGACCATGAAAGCAAACCCCGACAAAGTGGCAGTCATTGAAGCAGGCGGCACACTCAATGCCACCATCGTAGACTCCTTCGTAGCCTCCATCGTATACCGCTGGAAGAACGAACTTATCGACCGCATCATCCCGGCCACCGAAGCCCTGGTCAAAGGCTTCAAAAAACTCCCCAGTGAAGACGACCTGGACGAAGAACGGTGGGCTGATATCCTTGATAAGAAATACGAACTCATCAAAGACACCAAAGCCGGCAAATCCCTCTGCACTAAGCTGAAAGACGCCCTCGAAGCCGATGACTACGACACCGCCTCCGACCTGCAGATCGAAATCAATAAGAAAGCTGAAGCCCTCGAAAAAGAATATGGCGAATACGCCCTGAACATCGTAGGCTGATACAGGAAATAAAAAAGACTGCGAAGAAAGGTCAATCATTTCTTCGCAGTCTTTTTTACTGTCATATGATGATATACAGCCTGCCGCCATGGTCATCTCGAGCGGGGGAACGTGCCGGTATGGATGGTAAAGCCCCTGGGGCTATGGAAACGCAGAGCCGAGAGATCTCCTGCCCAAATGTTCTGCGTACCATCAGGGAGTGAGATTTCTCCACTCTGTGGAGACTCTGCATAGAGTTTCCAAGTCAGCCGAAGTTGGCCTCTAGCCTGCACAATAAGAGGCTTTCCTATTGGCGGCTGACCGGCTGTGGTCGAAATGACGGGGGCGGAGTGGCGTTTTGTCATCAGTTCCTTGAAAGGACTGTATGCAGCCCGCGCTATCGTCATCTCGAGCGGAGGTACATGCCGGTATGGTTGGCAAAGCCTTTAAGGGCTATTGATACTCAGAGTCGAGAGATCCCCAGCCACTATGCTGCACACCATCAGGGAGTGAGATTTCTCCACTCTGTGGAGACTCTGCATAGAGTTTCCAAGTCAGCCGAAGTTGGCCTCTAGCCTGCACAATAAGAGGCTTTCCTATTGGCGGCTGACCGGCTACGGTCGAAATGACGGGGCGGGGTGACGTTTCTGTCATTTGAGAAGTGACATTTCTCCGCTCTGCCCTTTCAGCGTAAGAAGCGGCAATAGGGGCAGGGACCGCCAGCTATTATCTCCATACAAGTAAATTTTATGAATGAGTAATTGCTTTTTGAGCATAAAGACATAAATTGTTACGTTACGCCCACAGGCGCCCCCTTTGCAGTTCCCTCCCATTTGGTATATGATGGATGCAAATCAAAAATAAGAGGTGGTACCTTTGGATTTAGATACAGAAAAGATTTTGAAGCGGTTTGAAGATTATATTTCCTATAACACCCAGTCCGATGAGGAGAATGACCAGGTCTATCCCAGTACGCCGGGGCAGATGGTGCTGGCCCGCCATTTGAAGGAGGAACTGGAGCAGCTGGGGCTCAAAGAGGTGAGCCTGGATGAAAACGGCTATGTCATGGCCACCCTTCCGGCTAACGGCGCAGAGGGCAGTGTGGTAGGTTTCATTTCCCACATGGATACCAGCCCCGATGCCCCCGGCGGTCCCATTCGAAGCCGGGTGGTTCATGACTATGATGGGAAGGACATCTGCCTGAATAAAGAAAAGAATATCGTCCTTTCTACGAAGGATTTCCCGGAAATTTTGAAATACAAGGGCCAGGATATCATCGTCACCGATGGTACCACTCTTCTTGGCGCCGATGACAAGGCGGGAGTGACGGCTATTGTGAGCGCCATGGAGTACCTGCTCCATCATCCGGAATTAAAGCACGGGAAGATCCGTATTGCCTTCACACCGGATGAGGAAACGGGGCGGAGTCCTCTTCGTTTTGATGTGAAGAAATTTCATGCGGACTTTGCCTATACCATTGACGGCGGCGAGCTGGGCGGTCTGGAATATGAAAATTTTAACGCCGCCAATCCGGAAATCATCATTCATGGAAGAAGCGTGCACACCGGCGATGCCAAGGGGAAAATGGTGAATGCCATTTCCATTGCTTCCCAGTGGCAGTCCCTGCTGCCGGAAGGGGAGAAACCGGAATGCACGGAAGGCAGGGAAGGATTTTTCCATGTGTATAAAATCAGCGGCTCCGTGGAAGAATGTACTCTGTCCATGCTGGTGAGGGACCATGACCGGGCGAAATTTGAAAAGAAGAAACAGTACCTCCAGCACATGGCAGATTTTCTGAATGAGAAGTATGGGGAAGGCACGGTGGAAGTGAAGCCCCATGATGTGTACTTTAACATGCTGGACATTATCCGGGACGGCCATATGGATATCGTGGAGCTGGCGCGGAAGGCTATGAAAAAAGCGGGCGTTACGCCGGTGGAACTTCCTATCCGCGGCGGTACCGACGGCGCCCAGCTTTCCTTCAAAGGACTGCCCTGCCCCAATATTTTCACCGGCGGCGCCAATTTCCACAGCCGTTTCGAATACCTGCCCATACCTTCGCTGGTAAAGGCTTGTGAAACGGTCATAGAAATCGCCTGCCACGGGTGGGAAATCAGGTAAATCAGTGAACTGGTGGGCTGGTGACTTCTCAACTGATCGTGCCGCCCTTTAAGTGACACTCTCTTACTGGGGAAGGATAATATAGCACTCCGTCATGCAGAACTGGTAACACAAACGCAAATCCCGTAACGTCTTGCGTCCCCTTTAGGGTGGCAAGGGAACTGGATTCGTAGGGGAGTGAAGCAACCTGAGAATCCAGTGACATGCTTTTCCATGAAGAAGAGGACCGCGGAGCGGCACAGGGGCGTAGGAGGCTGTAAGTCGGATTGACACTCTATGCTGGCGTGACCGCCAAACGGCTCCTTCCTGCCGACTGGTATTTAAGGAAGCACTGATTAATTCATAGAGTCTGCTTTTATAAGAATTTTTATGCACTGCTTCGTCATGGGACTCCTTAAATAGCTCGCTATTCGCGTCGTCCCATTCCTTGCATTGCATAAAAATCCAAGAATAAAAGCAGACAGTGATTTAATCAGCGCTTCCTTAACGGCATTTGTCTCATATGCTTCAACTACCGAGATCCTTCGCTGGCGCTCAGGATGACAAGTGGGAGGCAGGAAGGATAGCACGTAACGCTGATTATGAAACTCATCGCCCCCTAAAGGGGAAACGACTCACTACATTTTGCGCGTCGCTAGCGCTCCTTCACCCACTGCTGTCACTGACTCACTGGATTTTCAGGTCGCTGATGCTCCCTTACAAATCCAGTTCGCATAGTGCAAAATGTGTTCGCTGTGCACCGTAAGGGCGATACCACAACCTTATGAACCATCTGAATCCGGGTCGCAAAGCGGCCCAAAGGAGGAATATGATGAAAGATATTTCAGATACCCTGCTTCAGGCATTTCGCCAATCCTATGAAGCAGATAAAAATGCCCAGGTGCTTCATGGCACTCTGGCGAAGACGGATATGATGAATCTGGCCTATCATCCTGGGAAGGGAGCGGCCCTGAAAGGGGCCTTCACAGTGGAAGTGAAGACCCGGGGGATTACGGCCCAGGAACAGTCGGGGCGCTGCTGGCTTTTTGCGGCGCTGAACATTCTCAGGGAAAAGGTGGCAGAAAAGTGCCACCTGGAGCAGTTTGAGCTGTCCCAGAATTACCTTTCCTTCTATGACAAGCTGGAGAAAGCGAACAATTTCCTTGAAATGGTGATTGAAAATGCAGATGCGCCGGTGAAGGGACAGCTTATGCAGTATGTGCTCCGCGGCATGAGCGACGGGGGATACTGGACCGAGGCGGCGGACCTGGTGGAGAAGTACGGCGTGGTGCCGAAACAGGTGCAGCCGGAAACATACCAGTCCGGCCATACGGACCGTTTCGTTTCTACTCTGAACCGCCTCCTCCGGAAGGATGCCATGGAGCTTCGGGAGCTGGTGAAGGCGGGCAGGGATCCCTACGCCAGAAAAGCGGAAATGATGGAAGAGGTGTATAAGGCAGAATGCATTGCCTTCGGCGAGCCGGTGCAGACTTTCGATTTCTCCTATCGCGATAAGGATAACCATTTTCATGAGGACCGGGGACTTTCGCCCCTCGATTTCTATCACAAGTACGTAGGGATTTCTCTCTATGACTACATGGCTGTCATCAATGAACCTACCTTTGACAAACCTCTGGGCCGCCTCATCGCATTCCATGGGGTGGAAAACATGGCAGGCCGGGATATGAAGGGGTTGAATCTTACGAGGAAGGATATGGAAGATCTCTGCGTGAAGCAGCTGAAAGCCGGCGAGCCTGTGTGGTTTGCCTGCGATGCCGGTGCGGCAGGCGCTAGAAAAGAAGGGGTGTGGGACCCGGTGAGCGTGCGGTATGAAGACCTTCTGGGCGGCTTCTCCATGGACATGGATAAGGGGAAACAGCTGGAATACAGCGCCAGCTCCGCCACCCATGCCATGCTTCTCACCGGCGTCCATCTGGACGAAAAAGGAAATCCGGACCGCTGGAAAATCGAGAACTCCTGGGGCAAGGAGGTGGGGGACAACGGGTACTTTGTGTGCTCAGAAGATTATTTCCAGAAATTTGTGTATGAAGCAGTGATTCTGAAAAAGCACTTCACCGAAGATCAGAAGAAAATGATGGAACTGGAACCGGTATATATCAACGCCTGGGACGAAGATTATTGAAAAATAAAAAGAGCAGTGAAGACATGTATCAATGACACAGATACCGCCCCTTCCACCGTCATTTCCACGGTGGAAGGAAAGTGAAAATCACACTTTTCCCTGGTACCAAGAGCAGCAGGGAATCTCTTGGCTCAGAGTTTCCCTGGTGCATTGAACCCTTTGCCCTGCGAACGACAGGGGGCTCCGCTTGAGATGATAATGAGGTCAGGTGGCTTACTGTCATTGACACCAAATAAAGACGACAAAAAGGGGCTGTGAAGAAAGAGTTCCCATTTTTTCACAGCCCCTTTTGACGGCTTTCTTCAAATACTGGGCCTGCTGAGAGGGAGCCCTTTCCACCGATTATATAAACGGCTGGTTCCCTGCTGTTTTGTGCCAAAGGGAAAAAGGAAAGCATTAAGATATTTTTTCCAAAAAATCCATTGACAGATTGCAGGTCTGCTGGTATAATCAATTACGTTGTCGGGGCATAGCGCAGTTTGGTAGCGCACTTGGTTCGGGACCAAGGGGTCGCAGGTTCAAATCCTGCTGCTCCGACCATTTATGCGGGTGTAGCTCAATGGTAGAGCGCCAGCCTTCCAAGCTGGTTACGAGGGTTCGATTCCCTTCACCCGCTCCATTTTTTTATCCGCTTTTGGCGGATTTTTTATTTGCCCTCCATAGAGGAGGGTGAAAATAGAGTTTGACAAATACAGGGACGTCCTGTAATATATATATGTTCATGCCGGTATAGCTCAGCTGGTAGAGCGGCGCATTCGTAATGCGTAGGTCGCAGGTTCAAATCCTGTTGCCGGCTCCAAGAATTTAAGGTCTGGAATTCATCGATAAATACGATTCATTCCAGGCCTTTTTTCTATTGTTTTGAAGTGCTGAAATACTCTTAAAAAATAGCCATAATCGGGTTACTAACCAGATTTTTTGTGATGAGTGGTTTATCTCGGATCATTCTGCGGCTCCGATGGCATATCAGGTCATCAATCGGCCGCTGGGGATTTAGAGATAAAAATGGTAAAAGTCACAGCAGACGACGGAGGGTCTTAGATTTTCAGCGAAAATCCTGCTATCCTCCGTCGCCTGCGGTGCCACTGTCGGGCATTAAGGTGCTCGCTTACTGTGCAGGCTATATATTTCGGCGAAGCCGCCACCACCCTCTGAACCTTTCGAATCCCATGAATCCTATGAACCTTCACACCGAAGGCGTGTCCAAGGGCGCAGCCCCGTCAACGTACACCCTTTCCTACTGCGCGGGAATTCCCCCCACGGGGAAACAGGAAGTAAGGAGGCCAGGGCACTCCGCCTGAGAGGCTGTGAAAAGAGTTTTCCGGCCCCGCAGTATGATATAATACAGAAAACAGGATTGCCATGATTTCAATGAAAGAGGTTGATTCCTATGAAACTGGTTGTGATTAACAAGTTATCCGATGAAAAAATCGATGCATTGAAAAAGGCGGTGCCCGGCTCCGTGGTGGAAGCCTACAAATCACCGAAGGAAGCCCTGCCCCATGTGGCAGATGCCGATGCCATTGCTCTCTGGGGATTCCAGGATGTGGAGCCCCTCCTGCAGGCAGCGCCCCATGTGCGCTGGGTTCATTCCCTGTCTGACGGGGTGGAAAAACTCCTTACTCCCAGTATGATGGAAAGGCCCATTATCCTGACTAATTCCCACGGTGTCCATGACCGGGCGGTATCGGAGCACACCATGGCCCTTCTTCTTTCCTGGTTCCGCCGCATCCCTGACGCTGTCCGCAGTCAGAGCGCCCATACCTGGTCCCGGCCCCACGGGGAATCCCTTTTCGGCAAGACCATCCTCATTGTAGGTTTCGGCAGCATTGGCAGGGCCATTGCCCAGCGGGCCAAGGTCTTTGAAACCCATATTCTGGCAGTGAAGAAACATCTGTCCCATGAAATGTTCGCAGATCATGTATACACCCAGGAAGAAATCATGGATGTCCTGCCCAAGGCAGACATCATCATCGCTGCTCTTCCTGCCACACCGGAAACGGATAAGTTCTTCGATGAGGAAAAATTCAAAGCCATGAAGAAATCGGCCCTTTTCATCAACATTGCCCGGGCCTCCGTGGTGGATGAACCGGCCCTGGTAAAGGCTCTTGAGGAAGGGGACATTGCCGGCGCCTGCATGGACGTTTTCTCCAAGGAACCGCTTCCTGAAGATCATCCTTTCTGGGACATGAAAAATGTGATCATGACCCCTCACATTGCTTCCATGGTACCGGATTTCTGGAATAAGCTCACCTTCCTTCTGGAAACCAATTTCATTGCCTTCAGCCGCGGCGAGAAGCTGCTGAATGAAGTGGATAAGAAAAAGGGCTACTGATGGCTATGTAAAAAGAGGACTGCCCGGGCAGTCCTTTTTTTATGGCTGTTCTTGGTCGGTGTTTTTTACGTTTCAAAGCCCTTCCGCATAGCCTGCCTGCCGCAGCAGGCCATGAAAGCGGGTCCTTTGGGGCTCTGAACCTTTTTTCGCCGTATGCTATAATATAGAAAATAAATTCGATGATTATTATTTCATACATGAGGAGAATACCATGGCAGGAAAAAAGCGGGTACGGAGAACGAGAGCGGCAAAGAAGGGAGGCCATCCTTTTCTGGTGCTTCTTTTCTTTATAGCCCTCATTATGGGTTCTGCCTATATGACGGACCGCATGACCAATGCCCCTGATTCGGAGGTGGCCCAGAACGTTACCACCATTGGCCACCTGTTTAACGATAAGGAAATGCAGGGACTGGTGCCGAAGGAAGACCAGGGTACGCCGGAAAGCGTGAAAGAAAAAATCAAAGCCGCCATGGATAAGGTGGTGACGGTGCAGGTAAAGGCCGATGATGAAGAACCGGCGGGAAGCAGCGTTTCCTCCAATGAAAAAAAGGATGGCAGCCAGACAATGGAAAAGGGGAAAAAGGCTTCCTTCAGTCTGCCTTCCATTGTGTCTAAAATCACAGGAAAAGGGGAAAGCCATGAGAACACAGCGGCCCCTTCTTCTCTGCAGGGAAAGCCAACGGAAGCGGCTTCCTCCGCTGTTTCATCTACCCCTTCGTCCACTGTTTCTGCTTCCTCCTCTGCTTCTGCGGCGCCGGCAGCCGCTGCTCCTTCTGTGAAGAAGGCTGCAGGACAACCAAAGGCTCCTGCCAAACAGAATGCAGCGCCCCTGAAAGCTGCGCCAGCCTCTGCGCCCAGGCCCAATACGCCTTCTGCAGTGAAGGGAAAACTGGCTGTTGTCATCGATGATGCAGGACGGGACCTGGCATCCCAGCATGTCTATGAATCCCTTGGCATCCCCCTGACTCTGGCTGTCATGCCGAACCAGGTGCACACCAGGGATGCTGCCCTGTCCTGGCATGCCCATGGCCTTCCTGTGATTCTTCACCAGCCTATGGAATCGGTTTCCGGTATCGGTATGGAATCCAAGGTTATCCTGACCTCCATGAGCGATGAGGAAATCAGGAGCCTTCTGAAGAGCTCTCTTTCCCAGGTGCCGGAAGCGGTGGGCATCAATAATCATCAGGGCTCCAAGGCTACCACGGACCGTCACACCATGGAGGTGGTAATGAATGAGCTCCACCACCGCCATCTCTTCTTCTTCGACAGCCGCACCAATTCCACCACCGCTGCCGACGGAGCAGCGGCCTCTTACGGCGTGCCCTATGTAAGAAATGACCTTTTCGTAGATAATGAAGCCGACGTGGCGGCCATATCCGCCATGATCCGGGAAGCGGCCAAACGGGCGCAGAAATACGGCACCTACGTGGTTATCGGTCACTGCCGCCCCAAGACGGCGGAAGCCTTCCGCCAAATGGTGCCCCAGCTAGAAAAAGAGGGCATCCAGTTCGTTTACGTTTCTTCTCTTGCCAAATAAGGAGAATTCCATGGTACAGACAGTTCTTATTTCCGGCGGCACTTCCGGCATCGGTCTTGCCACTGCCAAAATTCTGGCAGGTGAAGGCATTCGGCCTGTTCTTCTGGGAAGAAATGAAGAGCGGGGACAGAAGGCCCAGGAGCAGGTCAAGGGAAGCCTATACATTCCCTGCGACGTGACAGTTACAAAAGACTGCCAGAAAGCGGTGAAAGCGGCATCGGCCATTGGAAAAATCACGGGCCTTGTCCTTTCCGCCGGCATTTATGAAGAAAAACTGCTGGAAAATACCACCGATGAGGAAATCGAGCACTTCTTTGCTGTCAACGTTTTCGGCGCCATGAAACTGACCCGGGAGGCCATTCCTGCCATGAGAGGGGCAGCAGGCAGCATTGTGGCAGTGGCTTCTGACGCCGCTCTCCAGGGCAATGTGCAGTGCAGCCTCTACGGCGCCACCAAGGGCGCCCTGGTTTCCTTCATCCGCTCTCTGGCCCTGGAAATGGCAGTGGAAAACATCCGGGCCAACGTGGTGTGTCCCGGAGACATTGATACCCCCCTTCTGGACAGGCAGCTTCATGACTACGGAGGCAGCCGCAAAGAAATGGGGGACTGGTATCCCCTGATGCGCATTGGCCGTCCGGAAGAAGTGGGAGAACTCATTGCCTTCCTTCTCTCACCGAAAGCTTCCTTCATCACCGGCGCCGCCATTCCGGTGGACGGCGGCCTTACAGACTGGTAAAAAGAAAAGAAGGTCTTTCCTCACCGGGAAAGACCTTCTTTTCTTCTTGCTTTTATTTCCGAGACGCCATCCATTTACACCATGCCAAAAAGGCCTCACCGGAGAGGTGAAGCCTTTTTTGAAAAGGCACTTCTCATGAATGAAATGAAGAGGCTTCCTGCATCAGGGCTTTCATTTCGGGGGCCGAAGGGACTTTTCTGTTTTCAGTGCACTGAAGGGAAGCAGCCGGGCTCTTTACACCTCCTTCCTCCTGCTCCATGGATGGGCGCCTGCAGGATTTACAAGAAGGCTTTCAGCATTGGCTGTTTCTATATGCATAGTCAGGGAGAAGGGGAAAGGGTATCAGGGGGAGAAATAGAAAGAGGAGTATAGCCGGTGGAAGAATATTTCATTTCAAAGGGCAGGGACTGCCTGGCAGGTGCCTGTGAAATCAGAATTTCTATTGGTGCTTTTTATGATTTTAGGTATAATAGAGATAAGTAATGGTTTGAAATCACCATACATCAGCCATTCTTTACACTGGCAGATTCATGGTTTACGGCCCGGATGTCCGGGCAGGGAGGTTTCTATGAGCGAAGAAAGAGATATGGAAAAGACACCGGTTGTTCGTCCTGAAGCAGCTCCTGAGGTGAAGGAAGCGGCTAAGCCGCCCATGGAAAAGGAGGAGACCGGCCTTCCGGCAGAAAAGGCGGAAGCTGGACTTCCTGCCGAGAAGGAACCGGCAGGCCTGCCGGCGGAGAAGGAGAAAGCTCAGGTACCGGCAGCTGCGGAGGAAGCAGAAGAAGTCCATGTGGATTCTCCGGAACCTGATATGGAAATCAATATCATTGATGACCGGGATAAGGAAGCGGAAGGTCTCATCCGCTGGGCTGCGGGCCGGGCCGGAGTCATTGTGGCGGCTCCCCTTCTGGGCACCGCTGCCCTGGTGGCCAACGAGGTGTACATGATTTCTAAAATCGGTACGGTCTATGGCGTGGAGCTGAACCAGAAGGCGGTATTGTCCTTTATCGGCTCCCTGGGGGCTACGGTGGTGGGATCCACGCTGGCCACGCTGATTCCTATTTCCTTCATGCAGATTCCCATCGGTGTTTCTGTGACCTACGGTATCGGCAAGGCTGCCCAGCGCTGGATCAAGGACGGCATGCCCGATGATACGAAACCCTATCGTGCCGTTTTTGAAGAAGAAAAGGCGGAAGGGGAAAAGGATGTAAAGGAACTGGAGGAGAATCCGAAGAAGGATGAGCCTCTGGGCGATGAAAAGAAGGACTTCACAGCCGAACTGAAGAAGAACTGGAATGACGTATATCCGGAAAAGGCTCATGAAGCAGTAGACAAGCTGGCCCGCCAGCTCACCGAGTCTGCCGGTGTGCTGGGAAATAAGCTGGTGGATGCGCTGAAGAAGGCCGGTGTCACTGACGAGCAGATCGAAAAGGCTAAGTACACCGCCCTTGGTGCATCGGAGGTGGCCCAGGAAACGGCGGAAAAAACGGCACGGGATCTGCAGGCCATTGCCCGCATCAAGTCCAGGGAGTTCAGAAAAGACGCAGCCCGCCGGGCTGATGAAATGAAGGCCCAGGCCCAGGTGCAGATGGATGAGCTCCAGAAGAAGGCAGAGGAAATGAAGCGGCAGTCTGAAATCCAGTCCCAGCAGATGAAGCTGAAGTCGGACAAGCTGAAGGCCCAGGCCCGGGTACAGATGCAGGAGGCCAGAATCCAGGCCAACAAGCTGAAAATCCAGGCCCAGGAGCAGGCGGAAACGGCCCAGGCCAAAGCCCAGGAGATTTCTGATAAGGTCATGGAATCGGCAGGCCGGTATCGGGATGCTGCTGTGGAAGCTGCCACTCAGGCAAAGGCAGATATGATGAGTACCGCTGAGGAGTATCGGGCAAAGATTGAGGAAAGGGCCCGCCAGAAGCAGGCCGAAGCGGCAGAAAGGGATGGAAAAAGCGTTGAAGGTGCTGGAAAAGCTGAAGAAACTGCTTCTTCCCCTGACGAAAAAACTAAAAGCGAATAACCGGGAAGTGGAAGGGAACCTGTCTGATCTTCATAAGGAAAAGGTGGGACCTGTCACGAGAAACGTGGTATCTCCCTGGGGCAGAAGGCGGATAGGCCACCGGCGGTCCAATCACCCCTGGGTTAAAGGAAGGTAAGAGAAAGGAGCGGTGAAATCACAGATTCAATGATTTCACCGCTCCTTTTATTTATATACCATCTATGCCCTTCCGATGACGGAAAAGAGACCATGCAAAAAAGCCGGCTTTGGCCGGCTGAAAATGCAAAGAAATCAGATGTCTCTGTTTACTTTATGAGAACGAAGGCAACGAGTGCAGACATTCATTCTCTTGACCTGTCCGTCTACCAGTACGCGAACTCTCTGGATATTCGGTTTCCAGGTTCTCTTTGTTTTCAGATGGGAATGGGATACGTTGAATCCCGTAGCGGTTTTCTTGCCGCAAACTTCACAATAGTTAGCCATGTGCTACACCTCCTTGCACTTCCGTAATTGCAACATTCATAATATATCACAATTGCTTTTTTTAAGCAAGTCTTTTACGTAATTAATTTTCAGGAATATAATAAATAGAGACATTGCTGTTTTGTCCCGGGCACACTTTTTTTCCGGGTTCTGTTTTCGGAAAGGTTTTCCTCATGCATTTATCAGATTCGGTACAATATATTAAGGGCGTAGGGCCCAGTATGAAGGAAAAGCTGGCGCGGCTGGGCATAGCCACGGTGGAAGATCTGATATCCTTCTATCCCCGGCGCTACCAGGACTGGACCAAAATCACAAAAATGGAGGAGCTTCGTCCCGATGATGAAGCTGTCATTTACGGCAGGGTGGCGGATATCCGGATGCTTACGCCAAGGCGGGGCATGAGCATACTGAATGTGCTTCTGGTAGACGGCACCGGCGCCGTGACCCTGGTGTATTTCAACCAGCCCTGGAAAGGGGAAACCTTCCGGAAGGACACCTATGTGCTGGCCTATGGCCGGATTGAGTACAACTACGGCAAGCTCCAGATTTCCAATGCAGAAATCGAAATCGTAGAGCCAAAGGAGCTTTCATCCTTTCAGAAGCTGGTACCGGTATATCCCCTGACCGAAGGCATACGTATCGGAAAGATGAGGGATATGATTTCCATTGCCCTGGACCAGGTGGAGGATATGGATGAAAACCTGCCGCCGGACACTTTGAAAAGGGAGCATCTCATGGGCCGGCTGGAGGCAGCCCGGGCTATGCACAATCCGAAGAACTGGGAGGAGCAGAAGGAGGCCCGGCGCCGTACGGCCTTTGAGGAGCTTTTCTTCATGCAGGCAGGCATCCTGCTTCTTCGGAAGAAGCGGGAGAGCCATGTGATGAGCATCAAGTGCGCGCCGTCGGGAAAGCTGGTGTGGTCGGTGCTTGCCAATTTCCCCTTCCATCTGACTGCCGGGCAGCAGCAGGCCTTTTCGGATATTGAGGACGACATGGAGGGACTCATCCCCATGCAGCGCCTCATCCAGGGGGATGTGGGAAGCGGCAAAACCGCCGTGGCGGCGCTGGCACTGGCGAAAATCGTGGAGAACGGATACCAGGGAGCGCTGATGGCGCCTACGGAAGTGCTGGCAGGACAGCATTACAGGACCTTCCAGGAGTTTTATAAGGGACTTCCCATCCATGTGGCTTATTTGTCAGGCCAGACGAAGACGAAGGAAAGAAATGAAATCCTGAAGGGGCTGAAGGATGGGTCCATTGATGTGCTCATCGGCACCCATGCCCTCATTGAGGAGGATGTGGTGTTTGCCCATCTGGGGCTAGTCATTACGGACGAACAGCACCGGTTCGGCGTAAAGCAGAGAAAGGCTTTGGAAACGAAGGGAGGATATCCCCATATCCTGGTGATGACGGCCACGCCTATTCCCCGGACCATGGCTCTTTCCATTTACGGGGATCTGGACCTCTCCTCCATCCGGGGCATGCCGCCGGGACGCCATCCGGTGAAGACCTATGCCATCGGCAGCGCCCTGCTTCAGCGGGTATTCAATTTCATGGGAAGGGAAATGACCGCCGGCCATCAGGTGTATGTGGTGTGCCCGCTGGTGGAAAAGAGCGAGAAGCAGGATCTGGCTTCTGCGGTGGCGGTGTATGAACAGCTGAAGGAAAAGGTATTTCCCATGTTTCAGGTGGGCCTGGTGCACGGCCGCATGAAGAATGCGGAAAAGGACCGGGTCATGACTGATTTCCATGACGGAAAAATCAATCTTCTGGTGGCCACGTCGGTCATCGAAGTGGGGGTGAATGTGCCCAATGCCACCATCATGTTCGTCTATGGGGCGGACCGGTTCGGCCTTTCCCAGCTCCATCAGCTTCGGGGCCGGGTAGGAAGGGGCAGTGCCCAGTCCTACTGCATCCTCTATTCCGACAACCAGAATGAAATCACCCGGCTCCGCATGAAACTGATGTGTGAAATTCAGGACGGCTTCCTCCTTTCCGAAAAGGATCTCCTCCTGCGGGGCTCCGGCGAATTTTTCGGTTACCACCAGCATGGCATGCCGGACCTGAAGGCGGCGGATATTGTGAAGGACCTGCCTCTTCTGGAAAGGGCGAGGAAGGAGGCAAAGCGGGCGGTGGATGGCGGCGCTGATTTCAGGGATGAGCTTTCCCATCGCTTCGGCGGCGCCTTCTTCAAGAAACTGTATGAAGAGGATGGAAAGTAAAGGGGCGGGAAACCTTTCCCCTTTGCAATTCCTGTTTTCCTGTACCTTTTATTTATGTTATAATGATTAAATTAATGGATTCAAAATCATATACCTGAAGTGAAAGAGGAAATCTGATTTCAAGAAACGGAGGCTATGATGAGAGCAGACAAGTTTGGCAAGAGAGGGCTTACTTTTGATGATGTACTTCTGATTCCGGCCCATTCCACGGTACTTCCCCGGGATGTGGACGTAAGCACGAAGCTCACAAGACATATCCGTCTGAACATCCCCATTATGAGTGCCGGTATGGATACGGTAACGGAAGCGGAAATGGCCATTGCCATGGCTCGTGAAGGCGGTATCGGCGTTATCCATAAGAATATGAGCATCGACGAGCAGGCCCGGGAAGTGAAGCTGGTCAAGCGTTCCGAACACGGCGTCATTGTGGATCCTATTTACCTGGCTCCGGACAATACCCTGGCTGATGCGGACGAGCTGATGAATAAATACCATATTTCCGGCGTTCCCATTACGGAAGATGGAAAGCTGGTAGGCATCATTACCAACAGGGATATGCGCTTTGAGACGGACCTTTCCCGCCCAATCAGTGACATCATGACTCATGACGGTCTGGTGACAGCTCCGGAAAACACCACCATTGATGAAGCCAAGGAAATCCTGAAGGCCCACCGCATCGAAAAACTGCCGCTGGTGGATAAAGAGGGATACCTGAAGGGACTCATCACCATCAGGGATATCGAAAAGATGAAGAAATATCCCAATGCTGTAAAGGATGAGGACGGACGCCTTCTGGCAGCCGCAGCCATCGGTGTGACACCGGATGTGGAAGACCGGGTGGAAGCCCTCCTTGCTGCCAAAGCAGATGTGCTTGTGATTGATACGGCCCATGGCCACAGCGAAGGGGTGCTTGAAACTATCCGCCGCCTCCGTAGAGATTTCCCTCATCTGGAACTGATTGCAGGCAATGTGGCAACCTATGAAGCCACCAAAGCGTTGATTGAAGCCGGCGTAGATGCGGTGAAGGTTGGCATCGGCCCTGGTTCCATCTGCACTACCCGTGTGGTTGCCGGTATCGGTGTGCCCCAGATTACCGCTGTTTATGACTGCGCAAGGGCGGCTGAAGGCACAGGGGTGCCCATCATTGCCGACGGCGGCATCCAGTATTCCGGTGATATTGCCAAAGCCCTTGGCGCCGGCGCTTCCTCTGTCATGCTGGGGAACCTCCTGGCCGGCACCGACGAAAGCCCGGGAGAAACTATCATTTATCAGGGTAAGAAATACAAGGCTTACCGCGGCATGGGTTCCCTGGGAGCCATGCAGGCCGGAAGCAAGGACCGCTATTTCCAGCAGAATGCGAAGAAACTGGTGCCGGAAGGCATTGAAGGACAGATTCCCTACAAGGGCCATGTGTCCGATGTGCTTTTCCAGCTCATCGGCGGTCTCCGTGCGTCCATGGGCTACTGCGGCACGCCGGATATCAAAACCATGAATGAGGAAACCCAGTTTATTGAAATCACCGGCGCCGGCCTCCGTGAAAGCCATCCTCATGATGTAAGCATTACGAAGGAAGCACCGAATTACAGTACGAAATGAAGGATATAACGTTGACATCCCATGTAGTCATGGATATCCGCATCCATGCGGTGACCATGAAAGAAGCACTGGCCTTTGCGGAAAAGAGAATCATGGAAGGGAAGCCTTCCATGATTGCCACGGCCAATGCAGAAATGATTATGATTGCGCAAAAGGACCCTGAGCTGGCCCGCATACTGAACGGCGCAGATCTTGTGGTTCCTGACGGCGCCGGCGTACTCTGGGCCGGCGAAAAGCTGGGCACCCCCTTCCCGGAACGGGTGACCGGGGCGGATTTGACTACAGAGCTTTTGAAAAAGGCCTCGGCCATGAACTGGCCGGTCTATTTTCTGGGGGGAAATCCGGGGGTAGCTGCCAAAGCAGCCAGAAAATTCATGGAAGACCACGGCAGTTTTTCCCTGGTAGGCTGCCATGACGGCTATTTCAATGAAGAAGAAGAAAAGAAAATTATCGAAGATATTAAAAAAAGCGGGGCAAAGCTGCTTTTTGCCGGCCTTGGCGTGCCAAAGCAGGAAAAGTGGCTCTATGCCCACAAGGAGGAATTGGGCGTTCTTTCTATGGGAATCGGCGGTGTATTTGACGTCATGAGCGGCAACCTGAAGAGGGCGCCTCTCTGGATGCAGAGAAACCGTCTGGAATGGGCTTACCGCCTGTACCTGCAGCCCAGCCGCATCGGCCGCATGATGGCTCTGCCGAAGTTCATGCGGGCTGTAGGGAAATGGAAAAAAGAACGCAGGAGTCAGTGATGCTGAAAAAACCTATCATATTACAGGAAGGCTATCCCTTCATGGCGGTGACTTTCCTTCTCGGAGTTCTATTCTGTTATCTGAAATGGTATTACGCAGCAGTGATACCGTTCGTACTTTGTCTGTATTTTACTTATTTTTTCCGGTGCCCGCCGCGGAACGGGAAAATCGTCCCCGGTGATGATACCCTGGTGTCCCCGGCAGACGGCACGGTGGTGGATGTGTCCCATGATGTGGAGGAAGATACGTTCCTTGGGGAAAAATGTCACAGGATTACCATTTTCCTTTCCATTTTTGATGTCCACTGCAACCGCAGCCCCATGGCAGGTGAAATCAAGTACCAGTCCTATACCCAGGGCCGGTTCCTTCCTGCTTATAAGGAAGGGGTAGGTTTTGAAAATGAACGGGGTGCCATCGGTATTACAGGAAAGAAGCGGTCTATCCTGGTCATCCTCATTGCCGGCATCCTGGCAAGGCGGGTGGTTTCCTGGAAGAACCTGGGAGACAAGCTCACCAAGGGCGAACTGTACGGAATGATTAAGTTCGGCTCCTGCACGGAGCTCTACATTCCCGGTGACTGCGAAATCTGTGTAAAAAAAGGCGATAAGGTCAAAGGCGGTCTGACTGTCGTAGGGAGGCTGAAGTAAGTGAATAAATCTTGGATTGCAAATGCCGTCACAGCAACAAATGCGTTATTTGGCGGTCTGTCGATTATGATGTCCATTGAGGGCAATTTCAAAACGGCAGCTGTATTCATTCTTATCGCCATGGTGGCGGATGCTCTTGACGGAAGAGTGGCCCGGGCCCTCCATACGGCAGGTCCCATGGGCGTGGAACTGGATTCCCTGTCCGATGACATTTCCTTCGGCATCGCCGCCGGCGCGCTCATGTATGCCTACCAGCTCCATGAACTGGGACCGGTGGGATTCATTCCCTGTGCCCTTCTGGGTACCTTCTGTGCCTTCCGTCTGGCCCGGTTCAATGTGAAGGTCACCAGTGTGCACGGCTATTTTGAAGGCCTGCCCTGCCCGACTACCGGTGTCATTGTGGCAGCTTATGTACTTTCGGGCATTAAGATCTGGAACTGGCTGGCCGTGCTGTGCGTACTTCTTCTGGCCTTCCTCATGGTCAGTGAAATCCACTATCCCGACAACAAAGGGGCCAGCGCCGATCAGCTTCATCTGCCGGCTCTTCTGATCTGCTTTGCCTTCTTCATTATCTGCACCATTTTCTACTGGCCTGTATGGGCAGCAGCTCTCTGCGCCGGCTATATCATGTTTGGCATGATGAATACCTTCCTGAACCGCAGAAAGGCAAAACGGAAAGCAAAGAGAACCAGGAAAACTGCCGGAGAAAACGGCGAAGGGAAAGAATAATGACTTACATACTCGATATAATCATGATCCCCGTACAGCTGATCGTGGCGTTTTTTACCATTTACTATACGGTCATTGCTGTATGCGGCATGTGGCATCGAAAAGAAAAAAATCTGGCACCTCCAAAGAGCAAATTTGCTGTGGTCATACCGGCCCATAATGAAGAAATGGTGCTGGCAGACCTTCTGGAAAACCTGAAAATGCTGAAATACCCAAAAGAGCTCTACGATGTGTATGTGATTGCAGATAACTGCACCGACCATACCGCCGATATTGCCCGCGCCCACGGAGCCCACGTCTTTGAACGGACCAACAGGGAGCTGGTGGGCAAGGGTTATGCCATGGATTGGGTATTCCCAAAGATTTTCGCCCTGAACAAAGGCTATGATGCTTTCTGCGTCTTCGACTCCGATAATCTGGTCCATCTGGATTTCCTGGCGGTTATGAACAACCGCCTTCTGAAGGGCCAGAAGGTGCTGCAGGGCTATCTTTCCGCCAAGAACCCCACGGATACCTGGGTATCCGGCACCTTTGCCATTGCTTTCTGGACCATCAACCATCTGTGGCATCTGGGCAAGTACAATCTGGGCCTGTCCTCCTGCCTCGGCGGCACGGGCATGTGCATTGCGGCGGATATTGTGAAGAAATACGGCTGGGGCTGCGACTGCCTCACTGAGGATATGGAATTTTCCATGAAATGCCTGTCCCATGGCATCCGCACCTGCTGGGTTCATGATGCTATTATTTATGATGAAAAACCGCTGGGCTTCATGGCTTCCTGCCGCCAGAGAAAGCGGTGGGCCCAGGGCCAGTTCGACTGCTCTGAACGGTACATTCCCATCCTTTTCAGAGAAGGCATCAAAAGGCACAGCATTGTCATCCTGGATGGCATCATGCAGCTTTTGCAGAACTATTTCCTTCTGCTCTCCACCTTCTACCTCATCATGACATATATCAATATGTTCTATCCCTGCTTCACGGTGATTCTGTACAACGATGTGCTGGTGCCCCGTCAGTTCTGGGCGGTGCTTGGCTTCATCCAGTCCGTGGTGCCCCTTATCGTGCTGCTGCAGATCGAAGTGCCTCTGAAAATTTATCTCTACTGGCTCATTTATCCTGTTTTCATGTATTCCTGGATTCCTGTCACCATTCTGGGCTGGAAGGACCGCCACAAGAAGGGCTGGGTCCATACCATCCATACAAGAAGCATGCATTTTGAGCAGGCCAAGCTCACCAGAAAGAAAGAAATCGATCAGTAAAAAAACGGTGAAGAAATGTTCCTCATTTCTTCACCGCTTTTTTATTTTCTGCTGCACCCGCGGCTGCGGGCAGAGAAATGATAAGGAATGATAAATTCTTTGCAGCAATCTATGAATCACAGCATGGGCCCTGTATAATGAAGGAAGCAGATAATTCATGGTGGTCATGAATCATCATGGGGAGGATTTTATGCAGCTTTCATGGCTTCATTCTAAAAAGGCAAAAATCATTATATGGGCGGTGATTCTTGTTTTCCTGCTGGGCGGCATTTACGCCTATACCCACCGCAGCCGGGTAAGCGTAGGGAAAACATCGGCCCATCCGCTGGTGAAGGTGGAGAAGATGGAGAAAAAAGACATGATGAAACGGGTGGTACTGTCCGGAGAGACAGTGCCCCGGAAATCGGTGGATATTTCTCCCAAGTATGCAGGCCGGCTGGAAAAGGTGTATGTGGATCTGGGGGACAAAGTGACAAAAGGGGATATCCTTGTTTCCCAGGACACGAAGGACATCAGCTTTTCCATTGCCCAGAATCGGGCCGGCAGCCAGGAGGCTGCGGCAGATGCGGTGGAAAGCAGGGCTTCCTATGATGCAGGTACCCTGAAAGCCCAGAGTGATTATGACAATGCCCTTTCCACTTTTAACCGCTATGACACCCTGTTTCAGGAAGGCGCCGTTTCCAGACAGGAGCGGGATGACAAGTACCAGGCCATGATGGAAGCCAGAGCGGCCCTTCAGAACCTGACTGGTCAGGATGTGGAGGGCGTGCCGGCAGTGATTGCAAGCAAAGAAGCGGCAGCAGAAAAGGCGGCTTATACTGTAGATTCCTTGGAAAGTCAGAAGGGGGATATGACCATGTATGCCCCTGTGTCCGGTACTATCGGTTATCGGGATGCGGAAGCAGGCGAGTGGGCAGCGGCAGGCCAGAAGCTTTTAACCATTGTGGATAACAGCGCCCTGTACCTTGACTGCGCTGTAGCGGAACAGGATATCGGGGTCCTTCGGGAAGGCATGGACATGGATGTTTCCATCGATTCCCTGGGAGAGAAGGTAAAGGGAAGAATCATTTATATCAGCCCGGACCTGGATGCCTCTACCCATTCCTACAAGGTCCGCATCCTTCTTGACGGGGATGGAAGGAATCTTCGGGGCGGCATGTTTGGCCGAAGCACTGTGATGGCTCTGGAAAGGAAGAATGCTCTGTACCTGCCCAAGGAAGGGGTGCTTAAAAATAATGGAAAGAAGTGGGCCTTCCTGATTGACAGCAGCCATAAGGTGAAAAAGGTGGAGGTCACCACCGGCCTTTATAATGATGACTCCATTGAAATCGTTACAGGAATTTCTGAAGGAGACCAGGCGGCAGTCACCAATATTTCCAAGCTGAAGGACGGTATGACGGTGGATGTGGAGGAAACGGTATGAATCGGTTGAATATGACCCGCTACGCCGTCACCCATCCTGTGGGCATCATCATGATTGTCCTCTTCTTCGTGACCCTGGGGCTTTACAGCTACTACCGCCTGGGGGTGGAACTGTATCCGAAAATCAATACGCCCTATGTGGTAGTCAGCGTTACCTATGACGGCGCCGATGCGGAATCGGTGGAGCAGCAGGTGACCAAGCCCGTGGAGGATGCTCTGTCCTCGGTGTCCGATGTCAAGCATATTACTTCCAAGTCCAGGACCGGAAAGTCCCAGGTTACCCTGGAGCTTAATTTTGATGCCGATGTGGATGCAGCGGCGGTGGACGCTTCCCAGAAGGTGAATGCCATCAGGAAAAGCCTTCCTGATGATGCCGATGACCCGGTGGTGGAAAAGAGGGATATGGACGCAGCGCCTATCCTGGACCTGGCCCTGGTTTCGCCCCATCCCCTGGATGAAATGTATTCGCTGGCAGACAATACGCTGACCAACGATTTCACCAAGGCCGACGGTGTGTCGGATGTGGAACTTTCCGGCGGCAGAGACCCCGAAATTGCGGTCAAGATAGACAGGGACAAACTGTCCTACTATGGGGTTTCCATGAATGACATCATTTCGGTTCTGAAACGAGAAAACAAGCTGGCTCCTGCCGGCTCCTCCTACACGGACCGCCGGCAGACCCAGATCCGGCTGAATGCGCAGTACCATTCGGTGGAGGATATCAAGAAAATCTATGTCACCGCCCAGGGCGGCGGCGCCATACCCATTACCGCCCTGGGAGACGTGGTGCGGGAAGATAAAAAAGTGTCCCGCTATGCCCGGATCAATGGCCAGGACGCCGTGGGCATATCCATTTATAAGAACAGCAATGCAAACCTGGTTTCCACGTCCGACGCTGTCATGACAGTGCTGGAGCAGCTGAGAAAAGAGTATCCGGACTATCAGTTCATTGTCGTCAACGATTCTGCTGCTTACGTGCGGACAGCTCTCCATAATACCCTGGGCACCCTGGCGGAAGGCCTTTTCACCACAGGCCTGGTACTCTTTCTCTTCCTTCGGGGCTGGCGTTCCGCAGCGGCCGTCATGATTGCCATTCCTACCTCCCTGATTGCTTCCTTTTTTGCCATGTACCTGGCTGGCTTTACCTTCAACATGATGTCTCTCATGGGTATGACCCTCTGTATCGGCATCCTGGTAGACGATTCCATTGTGGTGCTGGAAAATATCCACCGCCATCTGGCCAGAGGGGAAAGTCCAAAAGAGGCGGCGGTGAAGGGCCGTATGGAAATCGGTATGGCGGCCATAGCCATTACGATCTGCGATGTGGTGGTGTACCTGCCCATCGCCTTCATGACCAGCATGACAGGCCAGTTCTTCCGCCAGTTCGGACTGACCATCGTTTTTGCATCCCTCTTTTCCCTTTTCATTTCCTTTACCCTTACACCTATGCTGGCTTCCCGATTTTTCAAAGACGGTCTCCAGGTACCGGACAGGAAGCTCTGGCGGGCCGTGGACCGGATAGAAGAAGGGATGCAGGATTTCTACGAAGAGGCGCTCCACTGGAGCTTTCATCATAAGAAGAAACTCTTTGCCGGCACAGCCCTGGCTCTGGCCCTCTTTACGGCCATGGTGCCTCTGGGCATCATCGGCAGGGAGTACATGCCCCGCACCGATGAAAGCGGTTTCAATGTGCAGATCAAGCTCCCCACCGATGCCAGCATTGAGCGCACCGATGCGGTGACCACCCAGCTGGAGGACTATCTGTCCCAGGTGCCGGAAGCCAAGTACTACATGGCCATGGTGGGCGGCGGTAGCGGTGTCAATTCCGGCCGTATCCGGGTGTCTCTCATGGACAGGCAGGACCGGAACCGCTCCATCTGGGATATTACCGATGAAATGAGAAACTGGATTTCCCAAAATATCCATGACGGCGATGTGAGAATCAAGGAAGACCAGGCCTCTGTGTCCGGCACCTCCGGCGGCGGGCTGGGCCAGGGCGGCGGCGCTTTCCGCCTGGAACTCCGGGGCAACAACATGCAGGATCTGATTCTTGCTTCTGAAAAGGTACAGGATATGCTGAAGCAGGGGGACTATGGCATTACCGATGTGAGCTCCACCTATCAGGAAGGACTGCCGGAGCTCTCCATCGTTCCGGACAGGGAAAAGCTGAAATACTACGGTGTCACCGTGGGAAGCCTTTATGACACCCTGTCATCCGCCATCAGCGGCAGCGGCGGCGGCGTCCTTCCAAACGACGTGAAAAACAGCGGCAATGATACGGATATCAATGTATACTTCAGGGGCGGTGAATCCTATAAGAAATCGGATCTTGCAGTGATTCCCATTGAAACATCCAAAGGCCTGGTCCATATTTCCGATGTGGCGCAGATTAAAGACGAAGAAGGGCCTATTACCATTAACCGCACCGATAAGCAGCGGTCCATCATCATCGGCGGAAATCCCGGCAGCCGTCCGCTGAGCCAGGTCATTGAAGAAGTGACCCAAGACCTTAAAGACGCCGGACTGCCTGAGACCGTGAGCTTCCGATTCTCCGGACAGGCGGACAGTATGAATGAAAGTTTCACAGAACTTCTGGCGGCCCTCCTCATGGGCATGGTGCTGGTGTACATGGTCCTGTCCGTGCTCTACGAATCGGCCAAGACTTCCTTCATCCGCATGTTTTCCCTGCCCTTCGGTCTTATAGGCTCTCTCTTCTTCCTCTTCCTCATGAATGATTCTCTGAATATTTACTCCATGATCGGCATCATCGTCATGGACGGCGTGGTGGCCAAGAACGGCACCCTCCTTTTGGACTACACCCTGACCCTCATGCATACCAGAGGCATGAATCCGAAGGACGCGGTGCTGGAAGCTGGCAGGACCAGGCTTCGTCCTATCCTTATGACCACCTTTACCATGATCGTAGGCATGCTGCCTACGGCCCTGGCAGTGACGGCAGGCTCTGAAACAAGAAGCTCCATGGCCTGGGTAATCATTGGCGGCCTTTTGACCTCCACCATTTTTACGCTCCTTGTGATGCCCATGATTTTCCTTTTCTTTGAAAATCACTCATTCCTTCATTTCCTGAAAAAAGAGGAAGGAAGAATCAGCGCTGCCAGAAAGTAAGGCCTTTGGACTTTGCAGAATCTATATAGAATCTTTTCTATTTATATGGTACAATAAAAGAATCAGAATCTATGTGTTAGAAATCAGGTGAACCATGCATATTTTTATGACCAATGATGACGGCTTCGAGTCTCCCGGACTGATTGAAATGGCAAAAAAACTCTCCCGCCTGGGCCGGGTCACCGTCATTGCTCCCAATCGGGGAAGAAGCTCCTGTTCCTCCTCCCTGTCCCTCCAGACCTATCTGCGTATGTGGCACAAGGAAAGCTATGGAGAAAATATTTCCGTCCTTTCCTGCAACGGCACCACGGCAGACTGCTGCAAGCTGGCTCTGGAACACTGGCTCCGGAATGACATGCCGGATCTGGTGGTATCCGGCATCAACAACGGCTACAACAGCGGCACCGACTGCCTTTACAGCGGTACCGTAGCCGGCGCCCTGGAAGGAGCGGTATTCGGCATTCCTTCCATCGCCCTTTCTGCAGAAACCATCAAGGACAAGGATTTTCTGAATAAAGCCTCCACCTTTGCCTTTGACATTATAAGGAAATATTTCGTCCAGGAAAAATACAGAGGCACCTTAAGCCTCAATATCCCTAAAGAGGGAAAGGAACTGTCCCTGGAAAATCTGAAGGTGGTGAAACTTGGCGTGCAGCGCTATGAAAATGCCATCCGCGAAATGAAAGACCCCTCCGGTCATCTGGGCTTCTGGCTTTCCGGGAAAATGCTTCCCGATGCAGCGCCGGACACCGATGTTTTCTGGATTCACCGCGGCTATCCTACCCTGACACCCCTGACCTGGAACATGACGGACCGGGATGCTTTGGAAAAAGTAAGGGCTTCCATCCAATAAAAAAGCCATCAAAAAAACAGCCCTCGGGCTGTTTTTTGATGGCTTTTTTTCATGGGACAGGGAACCTTGCCCACCCTTGCGTCTTCCAACTATAGGTACAAGTGGGATGCCTTCCAACGGGGCAGAGGGGGACCGCGAAGCGGTGGAAGGGGCCGCCCGAAAGGCGGCACTATAAAACTGCGGCGAAGCCGCCACCACAACCCTCGGCCCGAAGGGCCGGTCCATCTTAAGAACCCTCCCTCATAACGCTGACTTTATAAGCATTGCCCGTAGGGCAATCCACCACCCTCGGCCCGAAGGGCCGTCAAACTTAAGAACCTTAAGAACCCTTGGGGCGCAGCCCCGTCAACCCTCACACCGCAGGTGTGTCCAAAGGCGAAAAAATCAGTTTTCCCAGAGCTTTGCAAGGCAGGGCTCCACCTGCACTCCTTCCCGGTAATCGCTGCCGTCTTTATAAGTGTATTCGATGGCATAGGAAAGGAAGGAAGCCGCTTTCTTCACTGCGTCGGAGAGACTCTTTCCCTGAAGAAGGGAACCAGTCACCACGCTGGTGAAAAGATCGCCGGTGCCGCAGGTGGCAAAGGGGATGCGCTTCACCTTGTAATCGGAGTAGGTGCCTTCATTGGCATCGAAGCAGGCAATGCGGATGGTGCCTTTATCCGATGGCACGCTGGTAATCACCACTTGTTTGGGACCCCGGGCAGTGAGGTCATGGGCTATGGAAAGAAGGGCATCCGTGGTAACCGGCTTGTCATCATAGGGACGGTCTGTGAGAAGGCAGGCTTCCGTATAGTTCGGCGTCACCACTGTGGCGGCGCTGATGAGTTTTTTCATTTCTTTCACAATGTCCGGAGTAAAAACGGGGTAGAGCTTTCCGTCATCTGCCATGGCCGGGTCCACCACCACCAGGGTATCCTTTCCGGCAAAACGGGAAATGGCGTCGAGCACTATGCCGATTTGGCCTGCGTCTGCCAGAAAACCGCTGTAAATGGCATCATAAGAGTAGCCAAGCTTCTGCCATTGATCCATAAATTCCTTCATATGAGGAGTGAAATCAGAAAAAGTGAAATCACCGTAGGTCAGATTATTGCTGAAAATAGCAGTGGGGAAGGGATTCACCTGAAACCCCATGGCGGAAATCACCGGCAGCGCTGCGGTGAGTGAACAACGCCCGAAGGCGCATAAATCATGAATAGCGAGTACGCGTTTTGTAGACATAAGGACCTCCTGCTGTATAGAATAATTCTATTTTACAATGGCCTTGGTACTACGTAAACGACCAATTTCTAAAAGAAATATATGACCAGATTGTCCGCTGACCGCTGTCGGCTGTCGGCTGTCAGCTATCGGCTATCGGCTATCGGCTGTCCGCGGGGATGTCAAGAATTTTGTGTTTTTAGATTAACCAATCGTATTTAGCGAT
>ERZ809224.645-NODE-645-length-31147-cov-32.985109_pt1 | contig 31147 bp, 43 predicted proteins | sample MGYA00520513_ERZ809224 | MGnify/ENA primary metagenome ERZ809224 (study PRJEB31576, sample SAMEA3212658) | Homo sapiens | biome: human-gut; feature: human gut; material: fecal | place: Sweden | collected 2012 ... | reverse complement strand
TCCTATAGAAGTGTTTCTTACTCCTATAAAACCTGACTATATCATACAAGGAGGCGACATCATGTCCCGCGACCTAAAACCCACCGAGCGGCTTGTGCAAATCGGGCAGACGGCGCTTCGTGCGCCGGACGGCTCATTTCTGCCCACGCAGCCGCTCTATATCATCGTCGAAGCCGCACCGGACGAGCCGCAAGACAAGCCGTTCAGCGCGGGCGAAGAAGAGCTTCTGACCGACGTATCTGGCATCTTCGCCAAGAAGTTTGCGCAGTACGTTCAGGGGCAGCAGTGATTGGCAGTTTACACTCCCTTAGTGGGAACTACAAAAAAGGAGGTTTCCCCCATGACCATTGGCGAGAAGATGACCATCACGACGTGGCGCGCACGTCAGCTGGCGTATCTGGAAGAGATGTACGCCCCGCGCGAACACATGGGCAAGCTGATGAGCCACCTCGGCGCGCGGCACGTCTACATCCAGCTGTACAACCAGATGCGCGCCGCGCTTTGCAGTATGCCGGAGCAGCCGAACAGCTACGTCGCTATGGCGGTCTACCGCAAGCTGCGCGAGGACATGTCCACGCTCGACGATATGCTTGACCAGCTGGAGGACACCGGGCTGTATGACCCGGACGAGTACGGCCCCGACGGGGTGGAGGTGTGACGCTATGAGCCTGACCCCCTGCGGCTACGTCGTCCAGATCCGCGTCTCGGACGATATGTGCCTGTACTTCACCCGCCTGTCCCAGGGCGGCATTGACCTGACTGCTGACCTCGACAAGGCGATGCTGTTCGACACCGAGGAGCGCGCGCGGGATTTCGCCCTGCACGCTGGCTACGTCCTGCGCGTGGACGAGAACGCCTTTGCGGTGGAAACGTGCTTCGAGATGACCACGCCCGAAGGCGACGTGGACTTGATCGAGGGATCGCACGTTCTCCACCCGGACGACGACAACGAGTAAACGACAAGAGGAGGTTTCCCCCTATGAGCTTTGAGATGGCACTTCTCGCCGCATTCGCCACGCTGATTGGCATCCCGGCGGCAATCCACGCCCTGGGCGAACTGCTGGTTTCCCTGGACTGCCGCACGGCGTCGCGCCAGAAGCGCCGGGAGATTCGCGCTGCAATGGTGCAGCAGCCGTCTCCCGTCACCCCCGGCATGACTGCCATGATGTGCCGCCTGAAGGGAGGGCGTTTCTGATGGCCGACAAGCCCACTGACTTCTACCGTATGCGGGCAAAAGTGCTTGAAAAGCAGCTGGAGCACGAGCAGGAGTGGGAAACGTACTTCCCCGGCATCACCAACCGCGAATACAGCACCTATGCGGACACTTGCGCGTGCGGCATGGCGCGGCGGCTGGACGAAATCGAGGCGGCGGATCTGGTCGCGTCGTGGTGCGGCTTCCAGCGGGAGCGCATCACCATCGTGACGACGGAGAAGCCGCTGGAACGCAACCGCCACGGCGACATCCGCTGCGAGGACGGCGTTACCAACTACGACCGCCGCCCGGTGCTGGTGCACACATTCTCCGTGCGCACCCCTGACGGCGCGCCCCGTGGCGAGGGCAACATCCACTACATCCGCTTCGAGGTGCTGGGGCGGCTCTATGAGCTGATGGACGGCGCCCTGCGCGTGCTGTGAGGAGGTGGAGGATATGTCTGACAGCGTTCTGATTACGCTGCTGATTTGCGCGACGGTGCTTGCGCTATCGCTCATTCCGAAAAACAAGTAACGCAATAATATTTTGGAGGAGGTTTCCCCATGAACGTATTCTTTGGCACCGGCCGCCTGACCGCTGACCCCATCATCGGCGTGGCCAGCGGCAGCGGCACGTCCGTCGCCCGGTACACCCTTGCCATCCCGCGCTGCCTGTCGGGCGAACAGCAAATCACCGACTTCGTGCGCTGCAAGGCGTTCGGCAAGAGCGCCGATTTCGCCGCCAAGTACCTGCGCAAGGGTCAGCGCGTCGCCGTGCGCGGTTCGCTGGAAGTGAGCAAATATGAGAAGGACGGTGCACCGCAAACGATGGTGGAGGTCATCGTCAGCCAGCAGGAGTTCTGCGACGCGCCCCGCAAGAAGCAGGAAGAACCGGACGACGACCGCGATTTTCCGGAATCGCTGGCTCTGGTGGTAGTAATTGATACAATCGCACGGAATCCCCGATTTCCTTTCCCCCAGGGGCCTTTAAGGGGTAATTGGGGGTAAAAGGGGTAAGATTTCGCGAAAAAGATCAAACACCAGGCCGAACACCCTCCAACAAGTAAAAGCCCCGTCTGATATTCTACAGTTTACACAAGAAACTGCAAAATATCAAGAGGGGCTTAATTTTAGTAACTCAGCTATTCGCTGAAAAAACTCGCTCCCAGGGCCTGGGGATTAGCCTCGTGACATGATGTCCTGAACTTGAGCGAAGAGCGCAGGATCGATCAGCTGTTCGTCTTTGAAGGGCCTAAATCCCATCAAGCTCGAGCTGCTTAGGATATTCCTTCAGTCTCTTTCACTCCTTCAATTTTGCTTCGCAAGCGTTGGGCCTCCTGGATAGCCGCATCACGTTCTTTTTCTATTTGTTGAATGTAATCCATCGTATCCAACAAAAGCGCGATATACTTCACAGTGCCCTTTTCGTTGTAGCATTCATCAAAATAGTCGCAGCGATCGCATTCGCCTTCAGAGCAGCGGAAAAGGCTTCGCTTTATCTGCATGGGAGGCTTAAGCACAGTTATTCCTTCTTTCGACATATAGCCCTGGAGCAGACTGCCTACTGAGTACTGCCCCAGGGTGTTCTTCGTTATGCTCTTGTCCAGTAGTTGAGTACCGTCTTGCCGGTGCAGTTCCAAATGTCATAGCACTTGCCGTCGATGATGCAGGTAAGGTGATTTGATACGCTTACTACCATGTTTCCGTTGCGATGTAGCTTGCACCACTCGGCGACCGTATACTTGGTACCGTCAGCTTTGCGAGGCTGCTTGCATTTGACCCAGCCTTGCTCAGTGAGGTACTTTTCATAGCAGTCCTTCCAGGCAAGTTCGGACTTGATCCGCCTGGCGACCTCGACAAGGCCATCGAAGGTCTTGTCCCAGCCGTCACCGGACGCCTTGCCGATCGCGCGAATGACGCAATCACCGGTGCGCCGTCCCTTAGGGTTTTCGTTGTGGAAGCGGAAGGTTGCCGTCTCAGGGGGAATTTTGCGAATCATGCGATCACTCCTTGTCCTGGGCCTCGAAGGTCATTCCTTCGTAGTCGCCATCTTCGTCGTAATGGTTGATCATGTCCCAGCCGGGCTTGCTCTCCATGCGAATGGTGAAGCCTTTGCCTTTGTCGCGACCGATGATCGCAGGCTTGCCATCAACATCAGCTGTGTAGAGTCCGCTATCCAACTTGAGGATCTCCTTAATGGTCATCATGTACGATGCCTCCTTTCCTTTGGGGTAGCGTATCTATCACTCTGATGCGATAGAAAGTCAAGTTATTTATTCATAAGTTTCTGCACTGCCGTGAGCCAGTCGCTTGCGTTCAGGTGATTCATTCCATTCGACACACTTGTCCATGTCGAAATCGTAGCCCCTTTCGATAGAGGGGCATTGAGGATCACGCCTGGGGTGCAAACCAAATGGCAGAGCAAAATGCTTTGGCAGTACCCAGAAATGATACACATCGCAGGTATCGATCAGATTCTTTTGCGCAGGAAAAACTTCGATGGCGACGGCAGCCGTGCCAAAGAGTTCATTCTTGATCTGCTGCTTAACTGCCCACGGAATATCGCCATGATCGGGGTTCATATGCGATATAGAAACGTGCTCAACACTTCCCCAGGGAGTTCGAATCAAACGGCTACTTACGGTATAGCCATCGTTCGACTCCCAATACCTGTCCATATGGCGAGACCAGCTGCCATTGTAAACACCCAGCGTTTCATGCAAGTATTTCATAGGCGGCATCTTGTACCATTGCCGAATGAAGTGCTCATTACACTCGGTGATTGTTATATCATTCATGTCTATCTACTCCTTTACGTCCATTCGTTCTCGGTATTTCTGCGCGACAGCTGCCCGCATCTGATTGTACTTGCACAGATCCAAGACGCTTTGGTATACATCCCTCTTCCCGGACTTAAAGACTGCCACCGTGTAGTCGGTATTCTGATATTTCGCATACAGTTGTTTCAACCTAGCAGATATACTTGCGTCTTCCTGTTCAGCATTTGTCAGCCATACTTCAACGATTTTCTTGTCTTTGTTGACAGTGATCTCCACCTAGCTCACCTCCCGTGGTGAATCTCATGCTCTTTTGCTACTCCTTGCTATTGAGCAGAACCTTTAGCGCTTCAAACTCGTCATCATCCATCGGCTGCCAGTCGGATTCAGAATAGAACTCCTTCATATCATCCAAGCGAAGGCATGCCAGTCTTCCAACATCCCTATAAGCACAACCACAATCAATACCAATCATGTTCTTTCCATGATAGATGCTCATAGGCCTACGATACTGATAATGATCGGTTGGTGTATGACCAAAGATAACTGTCTTACCAGGCGGCATGACAGAGAAGCGATCTAGGCGTGTCCAAACGGCATCAATGATCGGGTCATCATGCCTTTGCCTATAACCCAAGGGTGCGCCGTGCACAAGTAGATAATCGATGTCATTGCAGCGTACCTCGACATTGATTGGCAACTGCCGGATGATTTCAATCATTTCCTCACGGTATGCCTTCGTGCAACGCTTCAAGCGATCGTGTGTGATGTCACCGCCGTTTCGGTACCACATCCACACAGCATCGTGGTCGGTTGGCGTCTTCGTGAGTGCCTCAAGCATCATGTGTTCATGGTTGCCGAGAAGTACTGTAACGTTGGGCTTGTAAAATAGTTCCTTCAGAATGGCGAGGCCATCTGGGAAGCGATCAATGCAATCACCAAGGACATACAAATGATCATCCTTTTTGAGCTTGATCTGGCGCATGATACTTTTGTACCGGTTATAGAAGCCGTGAATATCGGACATGACATAAATCACGCTTCCACCTCCGGCTCTTCACGTATTAAGCCGTACTCAATTTCATCGTGTGGACAATAGGTGATCCGAAGTTCAGAAAGCTTGTAATACACTAAACAGGAGAGCTCACTTCGAAGCTCGTCGACATCCTCACACAGTTCTGCAATACCCAGCAGGAGGTCATTGTCAGGCAGCTTGATGACCTCCCGGATCACACCTGCACGCGAAGAGTTTTCTTCATAGCAACTCTGATCCATGTACTTCCGCTCCTTCTCCATTGGAGTGAACATACGCTTGAATACCCAGAATTGTATGATCCGATTGCCGTTCTTCTCCAAAAACTCCGTCATGCTGGAGTAGGTGCGTATCCTATCAAAAGGAGCCTTGATTGGTTCCATCTTCATCACCTTTCTAGTAATACGAGCAGGGTTCTGCGGAATTGGTCATTCTCTCGCCGTAGACGAGCATTTGTCAGCGTCAGCTTTTCATTTTCCGCAATCTGCGCTATGTTCTGACAATGACTGAAGAACAAGCAATTGTCGCAGAGAGAGCCTGTGAATTATACTGCCGATTAATTGATGGACAACTAGACGAGCTGAACCATGATCTCCTATTGCGCGAGACACGAGAAAACATCTGCGAACGTCGTGAAGAAGCCATGGATCTTCTGCTGCAATTGAAGAAAATCTATTTCCCTGAACTGCGCGGGCATGGCCACTCTTATGGGATCGGGCATAACATTGTTGCTGATCGCTCATGGGTTGTGTATCAAGCAATCCGTTTCTGTCGCGCGTGGCACGATCATCCCGAAGGCGGGATTGGCTGCCATTTTGATCCTCCGTTTGTGCCAAACACCGAGCCGCTTCCACAATGCGTGGTAAGTCATCTGAATGAAAGGAAATCCGCTGATGTTTAAGTATACGCATGATCAAAAGTTGAGTGCTATTCGAATGCTTAATGAGGTCGGCCCCGCTAGAACAAAAGAAATGACTGGCATCCCTGCAACTACGCTTTACCGCTGGAAAAAGGTGCTCGGCGAGAACATGAACGAGACAGCTGATCTGGAAGAAGTCATGTCTGAAGATGAACTTCCGGTATGTGTTGAAGCAGCTGAAGATGAATCGCGTGCCACTGAAGCTCCTACGCAGGAGCCTGAAACGGATTCAATTAATGAAAAGCTCATTCAGGCACTGCTTGGGATCCTTTTTTTCTTCCATTTTTCTTTCCTTTCTCCCAGTGCTCTTTGCACAGGGCGTTTATCTCAGTAAGCGTTTCTTCATACCTCCCTGACATGAGAGCGTAGGTCTCAATGGACATAATGGCGCAGTCGCGCTTCCCACGTTTAGTGAAGACAACAACATTGCCCAGCGTGTCAATGTACTCATAAACCATTCGAGGCCTGTGGCGAAAGGCAGTCACCGACACTTCCTTTTCCCGAATGTCAGTGATTGAAAAGGGTAAGGCTACGTTTTCCTTGTTTTCCATTAGCCGTCCCCCAAGATGTCATTGAACACTTCGGTCAGGTTGATATGTCCATCGAAAGCCCTGATGTCCTTCTCAGTTTCCTCCCAGGTTTCGAAGATCGACTCAACCTCATAGAGTCGGTTGAACGTGTAGGGTTTTACATATTCGATGATGTGTGGGTACCCCCACGAATGGCCTTCCAACGGATGAATGCCGTCATGGATCTCGGGCGTTGAGTATGCAAGGCTATCCATGCGCGCTCGAATGCAGCGGTAGTATCGATCAGCGTATTTAACCCACACATGAACGCTTTCCACCATTTTGCTGTGCATGATGTATGGCCAGCCGTAGACATTGAGATGCTCAACCTCGTAGTCCCAGTTGTGAGCGGTGCGGGTCGCCATGACAGGAACAGCCGTTAACTGCAGCTGCCCGAGCTTCTTGCGCTGTTCCTCGGTATGCGCCGCAAGAAAGGTATCGATGTCCTTCAAGGTGCCAAAGAGATCCTGAGTCCAGGTAATGAACGATGGGCAAGCATAGTCGGGTAGTTCCACTCTGTAGAAAGGGTCAGTTGGCTCGATCAGCAATTGAGTCATCAAATCGCAGATTGACGAATCGATGATCTCGGAAACTGTCGGCTTGGGTTCATCGTCCTTGACGGTTGTAAGAATGCGCTGGACAAAGGCTTGAACAGCCTGTTCCTTCGTAACGCCAATGCTCTTTAGGCGATCCTCAAGCTGCTGTTCCGTCCCTGGCGGCAAAGATACTTCCAGCCAATCAGGCTGGTGTTTGAGCGCTTCATCCCATTGTTCAAACATTGTAATCCCTCCATTTTCTGAAATTCTGACCGTGATTCTGATACCCGGCGTTACTGGTGAAATGCTTTCGATTTGGGTAACATAATCACGATCGGTCAGATTGTGTCCTGGAGGTATTCTTGGAAAGCGTGACAGACTCTCATCAAGAATTTCCGCTCTTCTATGGAGCAATCCGCAAGCAACTGCTCGGTCGTGATGGGCGAGTTGCTGGGCTTGGCTGTCAGGAAGCCGTCCAGTAACTCATCCATCGTGCATTCAAGCGCATTGCAGACATCGATGAGCTTTTCCAACGACGGTACGCGGACGCCTCTTTCCATGTAGCTGATGTAGACCGTGGAAATATCCACCATTTCTGCGAGATGCTCTTGAGTGATGTTTCGCTTGTTGCGGAGCTTCTTGAGCCGCAACGCAAGAATGTGTGCGTCGAATTGCATGATAATACCCTCCAAAATTCGAGTTTGTCATAAAGTACATCGTAAATAATACTAAGTACTTTATTTAACTGAAACCTTGGAGCTTATAAAATAGTTTATGATAGCTTATGATGCATCGCAAGTTCCAAGGAGGAGTTATGGAAAAGCTACTAAAAGAGATTGGAGAGCGTGTGCGCAAGGCCCGTTTGGCTAAGGGCATGTCCCAGGCGCAGCTAGCAGAAGCGCTCAATATATCTCCTCCTTATGTCAGCAACATAGAAACTGGCAAACACATCATGAAAATCACAACGCTCATCAAGCTAACCGAGGCCCTTGGCGTATCTAACGACTGGATTTTACGGAATGCAACCCGTGAAGCAGATGAGTATACCTCTGAGGAATTCGACCAGCTCCTGCGTGACTGTTCACCTTCCGAAAAGGCGCACTTGATGAAACTGCTGATGCACCTGAAGGAGTCCATTCGGGATGCGAAGTCATCAGAAACGGATGACACATAAAAAATAGCATAGAAAACTTTCAAAGAACACAAACACCGAGTATCACTGGCTTTTATGCTGTTACTCGGTGTTTGTGTTCATTTGTATTTATTCTTTCTATAATCGAGGCATAAGAATCCCAAGGAGGTCTTATGCCATGAATGAGCACGAAAAAGTTGCTCTAACTAACGATGAGCGCAAGGCGAAAATACGTGAGCGCTACAAGGGTGTTAGTCGTGATGAGCTTGAAGTAATCCCCGCGATCAAGCCCCCAGATTTCCATGATGACACACGCGAGAAACGTGTAGCCGTATATGCCCGTGTTTCGACTGGCGATCCAAACCAGACCTCCTCGTATGAGCTACAGAAGAACCACTATTATGACATGGTTTCACGCCATGCTGGTTGGAATCTGGTTCACATATACGCTGATGAAGGTATCTCTGGCACCTCGCTTCAGCACCGCGATGAGTTCATCAAAATGATTGCGGCCTGCGAAGCCGGTGAGATCGACCTGATCGTAACAAAGAGCGTGTCCCGCTTTGCACGTAATGTACTTGACTGTATTGGTAAAGTTCGCGAGCTGGCGGCGTTACCCAATCCGGTGGGTGTGTTCTTTGAAACAGAGAATATCTTCACGCTCAACAGCAATAGCGAAATGAGCCTTTCGTTCATTTCCACCCTTGCCCAGGAAGAGTCCCATACGAAAAGTGAAATCATGAACGCCTCCATAGAGATGCGATTCTCTCGAGGCATTTTCCTTACCCCAGAACTGCTGGGATACGATAAAGATGCGGAGGGCAATCTTGTCATCAATGAAGAAGAAGCGCTTACGGTTCGATTGATTTTCTTCATGTATCTGTACGGATATGGCGCTTCTGTCATAGCTGAGACCCTCATGCAGCTTGGAAGGCGGACAAAGCCGGGCAATACAAAGTGGTCGTACAGCACTGTAATGAATGTCCTTCAGAATGAAAGGTACTGTGGCGATGTATTGGCACGAAAGACCTATACACCCAACTATCTGGATCACCGTTCCAAGAAGAATCGTCAGAACCGCAACCAGTATTACCGCAAAGATCACCATGAACCAATCATCTCTCGCGATGATTTCATCACAGTTCAGAGAATGATTACGAATGCCAAGTATGGCTACAGAGGCCTGCTTCCGTATCTCCACGTCATTGATAGTGGTGCCCTGAAGGGGTATGTCGAGTTGAATCCTAAATGGGCTGGTTTCAAAGCAAATGACTACTTTGAGGCCGTAGCCGGAGTCCTTGAGGATGGCACACAGTATAGCCCCGGTTTTCAGGAGCGTGCTGTGCAAGCCGGGGACTTCGATCTACGCGGGTATGAGATTGCACGGGTACAGTTCTTTAGTAGCAGTTCAGACTTAGCAGTAACCTTCTCAAAGTCTGACGTACAGTTCACTAAACCATGCGTGCGAAAGCTGAACGATGCGGCTACCGTTGAATTCTTATTTGATCCAATCAACCATCTGTTCGCAGTCCGTCCCATAGCCAAAGAAGATCAGCATGCAATCTACTGGGCAACCGTATATCCGACATGGTGCCGATTACGGAAAGTAAATGGTTCAGCGTTTCTTCCGGTCATGTATGAGATTCTCGGTTGGAAACCCGAAAACAAGTATCGAATCCGAGGCACGCGCCGTCAACGCGGTAACGAAACGATCATCATGTTTGACTTGCATGAAACTGAAGTGTTGATTCCGATCAATAATGATGACGGTAAAACAAAGCACGCTTTCCCGATTTTTGACGAGGATACCACACCCATTACATCACGTGGTAAGCGATCGATGGTTGCATATCCTGCGGACTGGGTTGATAACTTCGGGACGGAAGCCTATCAGCATGAACAGGCTCGTGAGATCGCCGCCATTGATCGCGACGGAATGTGGGGTGTCACGCAGGCCGGTAAAGCATATCAAACCGGCGATGAGATCAACCCTAGCTCACCGGAGGCCCTTGTCGATGGTATCAACACCATCCTTACTACGATCAAGCAGCAGGAGGTAATCAATGAGTAACTACGAAAGTGCGTCTCCTTTCCACGGGCTTTTGCCGCCTCTTCAACCGCCGCCCCGTGTTCCGCCCACGTTGGCCTCACAGGGCTTCGAACCGGCCTCGGTCGAGGAAACGCCCCAGCCGGTTGTAGTCGCGCCCACAGGGGCCAACGTGGCCCAAGAAAAGCCCAAGGCGATTGAGCAAGAAGCGATCGAGGATGCTCAGTTCACCTACGAGGGGTATCAGGTCGTCCGAGGCGAGTATTTTTCGCATATCAACGAACCGTCCATTACCTTCTGCGACAATCGATTTTCAGTAAATGCAGCTTGCTTGAAGAAATCTCCTCACACCGAGTTTGTTCAGGTGCTGGTAAACCAGGAAGAGAAAAAGCTGGCAGTTCGTCCCTGCAGCGAGGATGTCAAGGACTCCTTTGCATGGTGTACTGCAAGGCGCAAAACGAAGAAAGTGGTATGCCCACTGTTCTTCGGTAAGGTTATGTCGCTGATGGGCTGGAATCCCGAGCATCGCTATAAGATCATCGGCAAGCTGATCCGCAGCCAGGGTCAGTATCTGTTTGTTTTTGACTTGAACTCTCCGGAGATCTATACGCGCACTGTCCAGATCGATGAAAACGGCAACGAGAAGCGCAAAACTTCCCGTAAGCCTGCATACCTGGATAGCTGGAAAGATCATTTCGGCATGCCAGTTGAGGAACATCAACAGGCTCTGCAGATTAATATTTTCGACGGCTATGCCCTGATTGGTGTCAAGGAAACCAAGCATCAGGCCTCCCCGTCGAGTGAAAATACTGAGGAGGTAGCAAATGTTCAATCCGAAAACAATGCCATGGATCCTAGTGGATATGACACGACACAGAATCCGCGTACCGAAGCATACTCTCCGGAGCCTCGGTACCCCTGACTTCGTCCGTCTGCTCATCAACCCTGAAGCCCGCACGATGGTGCTTGAGGTATGTGGGCCGGACGATTCCCGTAGGCACCGCATTCCAAGCTATGTCATGAACTCCAAGCAGTGCTATGAGATCAATTCGATTCCATTCTGCGAGCAGTTGCAGGAACACACCAAATGGAAGAATGGCAGTGCATATAAGCTTTTTGCTTCAGCGCAAGCCGGGGAGCAGCTGCTGATCTTTAAGCTTGATGAAGCGAGACTCTCAGCAAGCGGTGTGCTGATCATGAAGGCCGGTGAGAAGGGCGGCGTATGAAGTTCAAATTGATTCGCGACCCTGAGTTTGAGCGGTTCGTCCCGCCGCTTAGCCCTAAGGAGCGAGAGTTACTGGAAGAAAGCATTCTGCGTGAGGGCTGTCGAGATGCGATCATCATTTGGAATGGTGTGATCCTCGATGGCTATAATCGCTATGCGATCTGTGTTAAACATGACCTGCCTTTCCAAGTTCGAAACCTTCAGTTGGACAGCAGAGACGAAGCTATCGCTTGGATCTGCACAAACCAGATGGGCAGACGGAACATCACAGAAGAAACACGGCGATACTTGATTGGCAAGCGTTACGATGCCGAGAAACGCATTGGCGCACGTAATGCTTTAGGCAGAAATCAGCACTCACCGCAGCGCGAGGAGGTTTCCCCCACAATGTTGGGGAAAGCTCGAAACTGTGAATACAAGTATGGCGTCTCAGGTGTGATCGGAAATGAATACCAAATGTCGCATGCAACAGTCGAGAAGTACGGACGCTACGCACAGGCAGTTGATCGCATTGCTGCTGTCGAACCCCGTGTTGTACCTCATATTCTCTCTGGCAGCGTTCAGATTGGACAGGACAACCTGATTGAAATGGGAAAGCTTTCTGACCAGCAGATCCGTGCTGTTACCGCAGCGATTCCATACAATACCGACTATCATCTTAGTCGTGACAAGATCATCGATGCCCTGCGTAGAGAGCATACCCGGCGTGAACCCGCCGAACCAAGCGACATACCAGAATATCAGAAACGCTCCGTCAAAACGATGCCCGACTATGATCCCGATGCGGAAGTGTCGAGTCTGACCCTTACGATTCCCTCGTGGCGAACATCTATGGAACGAGTCCGTTCCTCTGCAAACATGCAGAATGTGTCCGCTTCAGCCAAGGATTATCTGCGTAAAGAGCTGGCTTCTCTTCGCTCAACCATCGAAGCGCTGTTTTCCAGCATGCAGGAGGAATGAAAATGCAGGAAGATTACAGTCAGTTTGTCCCGGATGTGACCTTTGAGAAAATCCCGATCAAGAACCTGGTCTCAAACCAGGCGTATCAGAGAAACATATCACACATCCACGTCAGTCGAACAGCGGATAACTTCAACCTCCGCCAGATCAACCCTGTGAAAGTGAGCCGACGAGACGGTATCAACTATGTGTTTAATGGTCAGCATACCGCTGAAACAGTAGCTCGTGTATCCGGCTCGCGTGATACCCCAGTATGGTGCATGGTGTATCATGATCTCAGTTATGGCGAAGAAGCAGATATCTTCGCGCAACAGCAGAAGTATACCAAGGCGTTGTCGCCTTATGAGATCTTCATGGCGAATATCGAGGCTGAGAATGAAGTGCAGCTCACCATCAAGTCACTAGTTGAGTCTTTTGGCCTGACACTCTCGAGTTCGTACAAGGCACCGGGAGCAATCTGTGCCATCTCGGCGCTGGAGTTCATCTTCAATAAATACGGGGTGAAAGCGCTCGAGGACACATTGTATTTAGCTGTAGCAACATGGCAAGGCGATTCATTTTCCTTGGCAGCGAATATGCTCAAAGGCATAGCGAAGCTCATCGTGTCCTATGGTGATCTACTCAAGTTCGACCTCTTTGTTGAGCGCTTGAGTCGTGTATCCGCCAAAGAAGTCACACGCAATGCCAAGGAGCGCCGCAATGGATCGCTCGGTTTTGCAGAAGTGCTGCTCCAAACGTATAACAAGCGCACCAAATACCCGCTCAGGATGAACAAGCTTTATAACGCAAAAGAAGATTCTGATTACGAGCTTGAAGAATCGGATCAGGAGCAGGAACAGGAAGACGCCTACGAGGGTGCCTTGCCAGAACATGACGGAAATCCTGATCAGCTTTCATTTAACTCCTTCGTAGATCAAGATGATCCTGACGAAGAGTGAGGTATTCACATGAAGAGATTTGCATCGACATTATACCTACCACTGCGACGCAACTCGAAATCACGCGAATACGAGCCTGATTCGGAGGGCTATTTGTTTGCTAAGGGTGTTTTCAAAACAAAAATCAAACCCGAAGAGCTGCCTGCATGGTATGTCCACGGATATGTCTATAGCCAGCACGGCTACATTTCGGCAAAAGGCGTGAAGCACCTACTATACAAGCCCAACTACACCACAAACCACATCCATAAGGATGATCTTCTGTTCATCTCCTATGACAAGCCTATAGAACCGGACGAGAACGGTACACATGGCATTTGGTTCCACGGATACGATCATATTGTCTATGGGCATCTGATTGTCGATTTTCTGGAAGCAGCAAAGATCCATTCAGGTTATGATATCAAGCCCATAATGCGGTCGGTTCGCAAAAAAGAGCGTTGGTATAAAGAGACTTATGGTGAATAGGTATATTGCTGTAACAACAAAAAGGGCCCGCCACCTCGATCAAACATCGTAGGTAGCAGGCCCTTTTCTCAGTGCTTATACCGTGATTTCGGTTCCATTCTTGAATCTAAAAGTGCTCTGCCCGTTGATGTGCATCGTCACCTTGTCTACAGTAGCCATCCACAGCTCCGGAGAAAACTCCGTGATGACCTGGCCATCTCGCAGCTCAGCAAGGAATCGGTTCAACGCATCGTGCATCGCTTTACGCTCCTTGCGCCTGGTGTCAACCACCTCACGGCGAGCTTTGGCTTTTTCAAAGCGATCAACCAGGGCATGGAATTGCGCTTGGTAGGTTTCTTGATCGATTGCTACAGAAGCATTCTGGGAAATGGCTTGCTCAAGCATCCCATTCACCACTTGCAGCTCCGTGTCAAGCTGGGCGATCTCATCATCATACTCACTTGAATCAGCCAGCATTCTGATGATCTCTTCACCGTCCTCAAGGATAAAAGCGCGATCATCAAGAAGCTCATTGTAAGCATCAATGAACCGGGCGCTGATTTCACTCTCCGTGACATGGGGCGTAGCGCACTTTTCAGCACCCTTGTACTTCAGGTTGCATCGCCAAATGACGCGACGATATTTGTCAGTCGAATGCCACACCTTGCTGCCATAAAGCTGACCGCAGCATTCACAGACCAGCTTTCCGGCAAAGCAGCTCGTGCCTCGGTGATAGCGTCCTTCGGCTTTTCGCCGTGCCATTTCCTGCTGGACTTGCTCGAACATCTCTTTCGTAACAATGGCCGGATGGCTATTCTCGACATAATACTGAGGAACTTCGCCTTCGTTGACTTTCATCTTTTTCGTCAAAAAGTCGGTGCAGAAGGTTTTCTGCAGAAGGGCGTCACCCTTATATTTCTCGTTAGTCAGGATGCTGATGATCGTGGTAGTTGTCCATGTTTTCTTGCCACCGGGCGAAAGGATGCCGTCAGCTTCCATGATGCGCTTGATCCCATGCGGTGTCTGTCCTGCAAGGAAGAGTCGATAGATGCGCAGCACGATCTCTGCTTCCTCGGGAACAATCTCCGGTTCGCCATTCGCGCCCTTTCGGTATCCCAAGAAGCTGCTGTACGGCATGCTAACCTTACCGTCAGCAAAGCGCTTACGCTGACCCCAGGTCACGTTTTCAGAAATGGAACGGCTCTCTTCCTGGGCTAGGAACGACATGATCGTGATGAGCAACTCGCCCTTAGAATCCAGGGTGTAGATGTTCTCTTTCTCGAAATAGACCTCAACACCGCGCTCTTTAAGCTTTCGCACTGTAGTCAGCGTATCGACCGTGTTTCGTGCAAAGCGGGATACTGACTTGGTTACGATCAGGTCGATCTGGCCGTTGAGAGCATCCTCAACCATCTGATTGAAGCCGTCACGCTTCTTCGTGTTTGTGCCGGTAATACCTTCATCGGTATACACCTTAACAAAATCCCATTCATTGTTGCGCTGGATGTACTCAGTGTAGTATGAAACCTGCGCAACATAGCTAGTCATCTGCTCCTCGCTGTCCGTAGAAACACGCGCATACGCAGCAACCCGGCGCTTCCTGGTGGAAGCAATGGGCATTGCTGTGAAACGGTTTCGAGTTGCGGGAAGAACCGTGATGCGAGGGGTGTTTACCACCCTTGCTTCACTCATACTGCGTACCTCCTTGCCGTGGTTTCGGCTGCTTTTCTTCGCATTTCAACTGTCCAAGAAGTGCTGCGGGACTTGTCCTGCCATTCGCGTTCAATCACTCTGCCATCCTTGAAGATGTAAACCAGGTGGTTGAAACACGGGACTTGGATTTCCTTGATCTGAGCCTTGAATACATCAGTATCAAACTCTGGCAAACCGAGAACCGATGCAGTCATACTGAGAAGGATATCCTCAGGGATCTTCTTGGTGTGGCATTCCGACTTTCCAAGAGAAAGGTAGGTCGCACAGTTCCAGGCTTCTTCGTAAGCACTCACTCTGCGGCGGTATTTCTTGCCACACTTGGTGCATACAATCATCCCCGTCAACGCAGAGAAAACCGGCGCATTTGGGCTGATGTTATTACGACGGAAGTTGAACTCGATGAGACACTGCACAAGTCGGTAGTCATCGCGTGAAACGATGGCCGGATGGCAATCTTCCACGTAATAGCGAGGCAGTTCGCCGTGGTTGATCTTCAGTTTTTTGGTCAGGTGGTCTTCAACGTACTTCTTCTGCAACATGGAGTCGCCGCAATACTTTTCATTCTTGAGCATAGCCAAAACCCGTTTGGGAGACCATGTGCCGCCTCGATAAGAAGGAATCTGCTTCTCACGCATGATGCGAGAAATTTCAGCAGTCCCCATGCCTTCAAGGTAGCTCTCGAAAACCCAGCGTACTACCTGGGCTTCCTCTTCATGAATGGTGACTTCTCCTTTGTTGATGCGATAACCATACATGAAACCCCAGCCATAGGTTTTGCCTTCCTTGAACTGCTGGCGGATTCGCCATTTGCAGTTTTCAGAAACGCTCCGGCTCTCTTCCTGTGCAAAAGAAGCGAGGATGGTAAGCATCAGCTCGCCATCCCCGCTCATGGAATGAATATTCTGTTCCTCAAAGTAAACATCGACACCCAGTTCTTTCAGTTCACGCACGGTATTCAAGAGAGTCAGGGTGTTACGGGCAAATCGGCTGATCGATTTGGTAATGATCCTGTCGATCTTGCCCGCCCGGCAATCCTCAAGCATGCGCTGGAACCCTTCACGGTTGTCCTTCGTACCCGTAAATGCTTCATCGGTGTAAACACCCGCATACTTCCATTCAGGATTCCTCTGAATCAGCTCACTGTAGTAGCTGACCTGAGCAGACATGGAATGGAGCATAGCGTCTTTACCGCTCGAAACACGAGCATATGCAGCAACGCGCAAAAGTTCAATTAGCCTCGGAATGCTGGGCTGAACCATTGTGATTCTCTTCTCCAAGCGTATCACCTCCTTGTCAGTGTCGCATATTACCTCTGAAGTTCAGAATTATCAAGTTAATTCAGCCCTGAGAATGGGCTGATATTTTTCGTTAAGGTAGCTTTCAACCCGCGCGAAGTCTTTTTTGCTGATAATGCCATCAGCAAGCATTTTGCGGGAAATCGATACCATGGTCTGATACCGTTTTTCTCTCTCAAAGAGGTCAAGCGTCATACCTGAATCACCCTTGAGAAGTTGCCCGATACCCAGCCGATCTTCGCACCAATTTCGATGGCGTGCCAACCGTTGAGCGCCGTAGCAACATAGTTGAAAGTCGTACCAGGAGCCACAGAAGTGATCCTTCCGTAGTTGGTACCATTGCCAACACGCACGTTGACCTTTCCACCCTCGGACGTGATGACAACGGTTGCCATCTTAGGCGTTTCGAGTTCCTCTTCAGGCAGATCAGGCGTTTCAGGAGAGGGCGTTTCCTGCTTGCCTTCGTCATCATCAGCAACGGCATCCATGAGCGCCTGATGCGTGAGATCGCCATAAAGGCCATCCTGCTTGATGCCTTCATCTTTCTGGAACTCCAGAACAGCTGCCTGGGTTTCAGAACCAAAGTCGCCATCGGCACCATGCTTAGGAAGCTCATAGCCAAGCTGGAGCAGAAGTTCCTGCATGGCTTTGACATCGCTACCCTGCATACCCTTCTTCAAGGTGCGAGCACCAAGAACCGTATTGTTCGTGGGCGCTTGACCAGCGGTATCGCTATCGCCATAGTCGATGAACGGAAGCTGGTACCAGTTTGTCCAGCCACGGCCTGCAATCTTGGTCTTGACACAGCCATAGGAGAAGCCTTTCCATTCCACAGCATAACCGCCACCGACCGTATAGCCGACATGACCATCCTTGTGAAGGGCCAAGCCGACAACATCAGGCAGCGTATCGATCGTGCCATGATTCATGCCCTTGCTCTTAGCGTAGCTGAACATACCATTCGCAGACTTGTCGGGACAACCGTTGGCACCATACTTGCTGGTGATCTTATTATCAGTGCCGATAGCCTCGAGCACCGTCAGGCCGCCACCAGTCCAGGCGTAACCCTTACATGCGCCAACGCAGTCGCCACAGACTTTCTTGTCAGCAATGTCCTGCTTGTAGCGACTGGTTCGCGAGTCTTTGTAATGGGAGGAATACTGCTTCGCCTTTCTTGCGCGAAGACTCTCGGTACACTTGTAGAGACATGTGCCATACCAATACGGCTGACCGATCATGCTCAAACAGAACGCAGCAAAATGCTCATTCGTCAGGGGCGTATTTACTCTGCTCATCATTCCACCTCCAAAGGAAAAGGGTGGCGGTTATTCGCCGTCACCCTGGTCGGTCGTGGTATTGCCTTCGGGAAGCGCGGGCTTATCATGGAGCTGGGCCAAGACGGCCTTGAGCTTCTCAGGAATGGGCAGCCCCAGCCTGGAAGCGTTCTCCATAACGGAAACACCTTCGTTGGAGAGGTAGAAGCAGATCACGGCGCTGCGGAGTGCTTCATGAGAGCCGACCACATGCATATCTACGATGTGAGCGACACCCACGAGCATGATAATCAGCATCTTTTTGAACAGCCCCTTAAAGCCAATGGAAGAAGACAGCTGCTTGTCCACGATAGCACACATGATGCCAGTCACGTAGTCAAGCACCATCAGTACAATCAGCGCAGTCATAAAGCCGTCCACACCTCCAACGAAATAGCCGAACCAGCCACCAAGGGCAGTTACGGCAACCTGGATCTTCGTCCAGACCAGATCAATGGTAAAGTCACGCATTTTCATATCCTCCTTAAGGATTTATTAGCAAAACCGCCCCTATGAGCGGCTTACGCTTCAATTTCGGTTTGGCTCTCCTCGTCGCTTGCTGCATCACCACTGGAAGGCTCTTGTGCCAGCCACAGCGCAGCAACAATCGGAGGCTCCCATCCAGCCTGGGATGTATGAGCCTGCTGACAGGTGTAGAGCGTACCATCAGCATCCGGGTACGCAACTTCATCGCCGACAACATAGTCGATGCCCTCAGCCCACACGCGAACAGCATCCTCGTGGATGATCTCAACCTTACGCCAAAGCGAAGGAACAGTATCCGGAGGCCAGGTTCCTTGGGTTGTGTGTGCCTGGATGCAGCGCCACAAGAAAGCTCCGAAGGTATACACATCACCAACCTTGACATCAATGCCAGGTTGCCACAAGCGTCCTTCAAGTGCAGGCTGGATACGGAGAAGCTCTTCGTCCGTAACCCGACCATCAGCAACAGCAAGCCTCAGAAGCAAACCAATCGCATTTGGCAACGCTTCTTCTGCGCTCACAGAAACAAAGCGTTCAAAAGGCAGGGACTGAGCGATCAGGTCATGCGTGAGCTCCATACCTTCAGTAATCGCAATGGAGTCCTCAAACACATAAGCCTGCTCGTTCGTGATGTAAGTCAGTTGAAAGTTATCACCGCTCAGATCATAGTGAGTGGCATCCTTTCGTTTCGCGATAACAAAAGACGAGCAGATCACCATACGGATCTGCCCGCCCAACGGGATAGCAATATACATTTTTCCTCCTTACCCAACGGCAGTTGAGCCGCTGAACACAACTTCAAGATACGGTTCGATGTCGGTATCATATCCACTCATTCTCATGTAGCTATCCGACCAGTTAGAGGAGCCGAAGTTGTACGGGGTCTCATAGAGACACAAGCCGCCATAGATGCCATCGTAGCGTTGTCACCGAAGATTTCCTGCACATTCAGCGTCTTGGCTGTGATAGAGCCTTCGATCAGCTTTTCCGTGCCATGGATGGACAGATCGGCCACATCGTCATTGGACACCTGCTTGAGAGTCGTGACAACCTCACCGTTCTCGTCAACACTCACGGAATAAAAATGACCGTCAGAGCCTTTCACAACAAGCTCTCCAACGGTCAGGGATACCATATTCGCCTCGGTTACAGCCAGCTTTGCGATATAGAGCTCGCCGGCAGTACCCTGCGTAATGATTGCCGTATCGGTCGTCAGATCCTTGATATGCGACCAGTCGATGTCTGCTGTACCAATGTCTGCCTTGACCATGCTGGCAACCGCAGCAGAGAGCGTAGTGATCGCCGCCCAGTCGATATTGGCTTCGTCAATGTTGGCACTGGTGATCTGCGCTTTGGAGATGGTGGCAATATCAGCCGCCAGCGATTCAATCTGTGCCCACTCAATGTTTGCATTGATGATGTTCGCAGTGGTCAACTGGGCGGTAGAGATCATGGCGATGGAAGAATAAAGCTCATCCGTCGTGATCTGCCCGGCTGCCAATTCCTGAATCTTGGCAGAAACCGCAGTGATTGCATTTGCATTCAGCGTTTCAATCAGTGCATTGGCAATGTGTGCCTGCGTGATGGCTGCTGTCTGGATGTGTGCGCTCTGGATCGCCGCAGCCTTCACCTGCAGACTGCCGACCGAGCCGTTTTGCAGATGTCCGGAGCCGATGGAGTTGAGCATCAGCTTCGTACCGCTGATCGACCCGGAGGCCAGCTGGCGGGCAGAGATGGTCGTACCTTCCAGCGTTTCTGCCGCTGTTCCCAGCGTTACGCTGGTGTACTTGCGAGTCAGACAGTCGTAGGTATACTGCGTCATACGCATGGTTACTTCAAAGCCCAGACGTCTTGCAACCACACGAACGGCATCGCCGAGGAAGATATCGGAGAGTGCTGTGAACTGCTTGTACTCCTCAGTATCTTTGCAGTTCACGAAATCCACCTTCAGCGTGACCGTGGGCATATCACACCCAGCAGCGTATTCGGCCTGCGCAGCATTTCGCATGTCCTGATAACAGGAAGTCAGGCTCTTGTAGTTATCGCCCTCGGCTACTTCCTTGGCTTCGGAAACAGGCAGATGAATCCACTTCGGATGCGGGAAAGCGCCGATGTTTGGACTGTCGATGTACAGTTCCGGGAGATACAGCACATTGCCGTCAGCGTCCTCACCTGTGGGCATGATGCGTGTGACAGCATCAGTCATATCCACATCGATGGAAATACCGGTGAGATTCTTCTTCTCGCGGATCTGTACTTCGCTGTCCGTACCCACACGACTGACGAGGAACACGTCAAACCAGTCGCGGACGAGTTCGGCTCCGTACTTGGAGGTCAGTCCATTCTCACCCAGCAGAGCCTCTACCGGGTTGATGTTCTCAAAGGAGACATCCGAAGCCGTGCTCTCCAGATCGGAGTAGAAGGTGAAATCATGTTCGGATAGACAGCCATCCGAAATGCTTTTCACAACAGAGGCGCCGACAGCATCAGAGGCGGGCTTGATCTGCTTGATCATATTGTCCAGCAGATCATAGAAGATGTGCCGGGCATACACCGTGACCTTATCCAGTTCAGGCACCACACGGTAAATACGGAAGGGCTGATCGCGCAGCTGGCGTGCCTCAACCACGTCATTGCGGAAGCCCACATTGGTGGTCGTGCTCTGCTGTTCAGTACGTACATAGGTCAGGTACTCGGAGGACATGTAGCCGTGCTTGCCGTCCGGGCAGGTCACTTCGTACCAGGAGGACGAGGTTTTCTCGATTACGATAACCTCGGTGCCTTTCTTGTACTTTCCGAGGATCTTATACTTCGTGCCTGTGCCGGAACGCAGACGAAGCGGATCTCGGCTTGTGCTGACCTTGTAGACTTCCACATCATAAGTAGTAGTCTGGTACTGCTGCGTGACCAGATTGATCTGCGGAGTCATGGCAGCAGGAACAGGGACGCGAAGGATGCCGCCGTCCGTGAGCTTTCGCCATTTGTCCCGCTCATCGATAGGATGTACAAGCGTCAGTTCCCATTCGCCGTTCAGCGTTTCGGTGACCGTACAAGATGTCGGGCTGACCGCACCCAGACCGTTATTGGAAAAGTCTGTACAGTCAGCGGGATATACACAAATCAACGGATCTTCCTCCTTTCGGGCATAATAAAAGCGCCACTCGTGTGAGTGACGCTATGCGTACAAATTGGAATTGGTAATATTTAAGCGAGGGTTTAACAGCCTTCGCTTTTCCTATATGATGAAGGGGACCGGTCTGACGGAATTTGGAATTGGGACACCACGCCCGCAGTTAAATGTGTCAGCCACCCTTCATCATTCTGCATTCGATTTAGCTAGTTGGGACAGAGTGCTGCTCCCGTTTTACGCACCAATCTGAATGAATTTTGAAGCGCTGGAACCGATCGATATCATTCACAAAGGAGGATCATCATGATTGCTGTTGGAATCGATGTTTCTAAATCCAAGAGCACTGTTGCCATCCTGGATTCCTATGGAACTGTCCTGGCAACTCCATTCAACATGGCACATACTCAACCTGAAATGAATGCCCTCGTATCCCGGCTAAAGTCGTTTGACGAACCTGTCACCATCTTGTTGGAGTATACCGGACACTACCATTATCCTGTTCTGAAAAAGCTCCAGGAAGAAGGCTTTCCAGTGTGTGTTGTCAACCCGTACCAGATGAAAAAGTACGGCGATGTTGAGATACGTAAGGCAAAAACAGATAAGAAAGATGCTCTTCGCATCGCCACTTATGCCTTAGAGAAGTCTTACAAGCTTGTTCCCTACAGTTCTATGGGACAGAAATATGAGGATCTTAAGTTCCTGTCCAGACAGTACCAGCAACGGATTTCTTTCGTTTCAACACTCAAGGTGCAGCTTATTAACATGCTGGACCAAACCATGCCTGGAATTACAAAAATTCTGGCATTAAAGAGTCGAGATCCAGAAAAATGTTCACTGTTGCTCTTTATTAAGAGATATAAATCATTTGATGAGATTCAACGTATTGGAAAAACTCGTTTTCTCTCTACTTACGCAACCCTTATGAAAAAGACTCCAGACAGATATGCCCCAAAGAAGGGACTGGAAATCTACGAGCTGGCCCGGGACAGTATCACTACCCGTGGAGAAGATCCTTACATCTGGGCTGCACAGGACCAGTGCGTTGATCTGTTGGCTACTGCACAAAATGCAGCAGATGAAATCATTACGCAGATGCAGAACATTGCAGAAACCATACCGGAATACAAGGTACTGCGTGCTATGAGCGGTGTTGGCGACCGCCTTGGACCTGTCATCCTGGCTGAGATTGGAGATATACGGCGGTTTCATAGCGCCAAGGCCCTGAATTCCTTTGCAGGCAATGATGCACCGCCATACCAGTCAGGACAGTTTGAGAGCAGAAACCGCCATATCTCCAAACGTGGCAGTTCTGCTCTCCGGAAAGCTTGTTTTGAGGTCATGCAGGCCCTTAAACTGACAAAACCTCAGGATGACCCTGTATACCAATTCATTTTGAAAAAGGAACAGGAAGGCAAGCCCTACAACGTAGCCAAGATGGCCGGTGTAAACAAGTTCCTCCGAATCTACTACGCAAGAGCGATGGAGCTCTACCGGTAGATCTATTTCATTATACACTAATTTTTTGAGCCCGCAATCTGGTGGGTTAACTTTCTGTGCCCTTTTTTACGAACAACAATGTGAAAATTGGACTTGACAAACATTAGCTAGATTTACCGTGTCAGCATTTCAATGGCTTCATCCTGTGTGGCTACGAAGAACACATCCTTGCCCTTGTTGCTTTCATAGATAAAGTCTTTTAGCGGCTTGCTTGTATAATGAGAATAATCACCGTAAATTGCAATACGACCGCCGTAATTCACATATTTCTGCAAGATTTCACCTGCAAGGCCTCTGCTGAGGATGAAGAAATCCTCGACAATCAATTTTTTGTCGATCACGATATTTTTTGTACCAATATCGTATTTTGCAGACATGAGCACATCCAAGGCAGATTGTGCATCTGTGATGACAATTTCGCTACTATTCACAATGGCACAGGTAATGCCATTGTTTTCAATTTTTGTTAATTGCATTTTGCTCTCTCCTAACAAATTCGAGTTTGTCGGGAACATTATAGCATAAACAGCAGGAAAGCAAAAGACGAACACAGTTACAAATATCGCCAGTTGGGTTGAACCTTCAGATACGTCACGTTGCCAGTCCACGAGATCGTGCTGTTCCCGGGCGGCAAAGTTGGAAAGTCACCGCTCATGCAGCTGTTCATGGGTGTCATACCGGAGTATGCTTCCTGGAGCATAGAATCAATCGTGATCTCACCGTTCACATCGGAGAGTTCCACAATCGTCATGTCAACAAACAGCGTAATCTCACCACTGCCGGTGACCGTGATAATTGGTTCAGAAGGTACATTTCCGGGATTCTGCATGGTAACATAACCGCTTGTGCTCCCACTGGCAGGCTGGATGTTTTTGGCTGGCACATCTGCCTCATACCAGAAGGGCTTGCACCGGAAGTTCACAGCAAACGAGCGATGCGGATTTCCTCGGAGAATTTTCTCAAACGGGATCTGATTGGTCACGCGAGCATAATAAAAGCCACCGTCGCGATTGGCGAAGGTGACTGTGCCGGAGCCGCGAAGCCAACCAGCGATCTCAGGGATCCGAGAAGGATCTGCGATCACGCAAGTGGCTGTCATAATCAGATCATCATAAACGTATTCGCCCTCCAGCGTAGTCAGGCTACCCGACCTGCCGGGGACATTGGTGAAGGTGGCGCGTTCAGACGGGATGGTCAGAGGAGGCTGCTCTGTAACATAAATCCCGTATTCGGTTGAGCGCGCACCGTTCCATTCAAACCAGTCTTGCAAGGGTTTCACCTCCACGAGAAAAGCGCCACTCCGAAGAGTGACGCCTTAAGGGCTTATGAGTTATTCGCATTTCTTGATTCGATCAAAACCATGAATCGCAGCAAGACAGGAACCGTTCTCCCAATCGATGTGAATACCACCTGCATCATCGACATGGGTAACGGTTCCTTTCAGGCCTACTGGCATATGGCGATAAGGATCGCACATCTCCACCAGTTCAACCCTGGTACCCGGTGTGTACTCAGCGCGAAGCTGAGCAAGAATCTCCGGACGGATCTGCATTGAAAACATCTCGGTTCCTCCTTTCTTCAGGGTAGCGTATCTATCACTCTGAATGGGCAGGAAGGTATCTCTCAAGCGCACCTCATTGATGCCGATTTCCTGTAGGGTTGCGATCGCAGACATGCCTTCTTCGTCCATGCGAGCAAGGCCCTCAATGAAGGCCTGAAAAGCAGCTGCCGGGTCAGCATCCCACAAATTCTTGAACTGCTGGGCAGTCAAGCCTGAAACGCGGGCGAAATCATCCAGCGCATCACCGCCAGTTGCGGCAGCAACCTCCATTTTGACCAAGGCCTTACTGAACGCAGAGCCGCCCATTTCAGCCTCAATGCCCAGAGAGCTCAGGGCTGTAGCAAAACCCAAGATCTGAGCCTCCGACAAGCCAACCTGATGACCAGCACCAGCCAAGCGCATGGACATTTCCATGATGGCTGATTCGGTCGTGGCGTAGTTATTACCCAGGTCAACCAGAGCAGCACCAAGATTCCCGAACAGAGACTGATCCATGTTCATGATGTTGGCGAATTTAGCAAGAGTAGAAGCTGCCTCACTTGCCACAATATCGGTACTGTTGCCAAGGTCAATCATTGTCCTGGCAAACTCCATCAGGTGCTCATTCTCAATACCCAGCTGACCGGCGATAGCGACAACTTCAGCGATGTCCTCAGCGGAAGTCGCAATCTCCGTAGACATCTGCTTAATCTCACCGGAAAGGGCTGCGAACTCTTCTTCAGTCGCATCAACAGTCTTTCGAACGCTGGTAAAAGCAGACTCAAAGCTGATGGAGGTCTTAATAGCGGTAGCGCCAAGAGCCACGATCGGAGTGGTAATCGCCGTAGTCATCCCGCGTCCCAGAGAAGTCATTCCCTTAGAAAGTGCCTCACACTTCTTTGAGAAAGCAGTTAGCGCTTCACCAGCAGTTGTCCATCCCGACTTGAGCCGGTACAGCTCCTCGGTCAGCTTCTTGATTTCAGCTTCGGTATCTTTGACCGCTGCTTTGGCATTGTTGAGGTTGGTCTTGGCTTTGGAGATCGCATCCGCATTGTTCTGCATGGTCTTGCTATTGGACTTGATTTGTCCTTCTAGCAACTTGACCTTGTCCGCAAGCTCTTGATACTCCTGCTGTGCCAGTTCGAGGTTGCCCTTAGCAGCAATGGTAGCCGAATCAGATTCCCCCAGCGTCGAGGCGTATCGCTCATAAGTGGCCTTGGCAGCATCAACGGCTGTTTTGGCGCGATCCATCTCCACACGCGTATCAGCCAGGGATTGCTTCATGCGCTCCTGGCGGTTATAAGAATCGACAAGCTTTTGATTGGCAGCAACCAGAGCACGAGAATACTGCTCTACAGCACGATTCTGTTGCGTGAGCTTTTGCCCAAGCATGGATAGCTTCGATTCAGTACCGGCAACAGTCTTCTCGAAGTTTTCAACGCCTGCACCAGCCAAACGGAAAGTGGACTCGGCTTCCTTGATCTGCTGGTTGATGGTGCGCATGTTTCGTGAGAAGTTGTCGCTATCCAGCGACAGCGCGACCACCAACTCGCGCAAGACCTCAGACATTGTGTTCACCTCCCAACAAAAAGAGGCCGGGAGCCTAGCTCCTCAGCCTCAGGGTTTCAGTTTGCCCCAAACCTCGTCAATGAAGGCGCGTTTGGGTTGTTTCTTTATATGCTCACGCTGCGCATCCCAAGCCCGCAGGCGGAGGAAACCCAGCATGTCCATTTCATCAATTTCTTTCATTCGCCAACCTGCTTTGAGCAGTTCATTGTAGGTGGCGAAAATATACTCCGGCAGCGTCAGAACAGAGGAATCTCGTCCTCCTCGGTCAGCTGATCCATCATCAGCTGTTCCGCTTCCTTCGTTACCGGAATCGTAGGGAAAGAATCCAGCACCTCGGTTGTCTGCGTCTGCACAGCCATCAAGGAAAAAACCATCACGCATGTTGGCCCGATCTCCTTTCAGAGGCAATCAGGCATGCTGTTCATGACGCTTCCCTCAGGCAGGCGACTGTGTTATGTGAAGCCACGTCTTGAGGACAACCGGTTTGGACGGAAGGAACTGACCTATGAAGGTGTCGGCGAAAGCAAACGCTGGACACGCATCAGTACGTATGGCCCGAAGCTCGTTGAAAATGCGGTTCAAGCGATTTCGCGGGATATTTTGGCTCTGTCCATGCTACGCCTTCGCAATGCAGGGTTTGAGATCGTTATGCACATCCATGACGAAGCTGTGCTGGAGGTTCCGATCGGCAGCTCCAGCGTGAACGAAGTCTGCGACCTCATGGGTATTGCTCCTGATTGGGCAGACGGTCTCCCTCTTCGGGCTGATGGTTATGAGTGTTCGTTTTACAAAAAGGACTGAGGTGTCCCTTATGAAGATTAGCAAGTACAACTCCGAGGGGTACAAAGACCCAACAACCTATCAGGCTTTGACCAACATCGAACGAGAGCGCAAGGCTCGAGCTGCTGAGGCAAGGCGTGAACACGATAGGCGCTGCTGGGAGTGTACCCTATGCAATAAATGCAAGAGGGCGTTCAAGATGACAACCCTCTGCGAGGACTATAAACAACGGAAAAGGAGGATGTCGAAGAATGCGTGAGCTCAAGATTGCCTATGGCGGCAGCTGCTTCGCCAAGGTGTGGTCGAACAAGACCGTAACGTTTTCGGAACTCTGTGATCGACTTTCCACGACGGTTCGTACCCCCGAAACCGTTGAGGAATACCCAAGGCTCCCTAAGAAGGAGCGTGACCGGGCTAAGGACAAGGGAGGTTTCGTCGGTGGTTGGTTGAAAGGTGGCCGCCGCAAGGGCGAAGCTGTGGAGTGCCGATCTATGTTAACGCTGGACGGTGACAAGGTCGAGCCGGGGTTCATTGAGCGTTATGCCCAGGAACACCGCTTTGCCTCTGCGCTGTACACCACACATGGTAATACCCCCGAAGCCCCGCGCGTTCGAATTGTTGTCCCTTTGATTCGAGATGTTACTCCCGATGAGTACGCGGCACTGGCCCGCTACGTTGTCAGTGAGATCGGTATCGACGGATTTGATGAGTGCTCGTATCGGGCGCATCAGCTTATGTATTGGCCCACAACTCCGTCCAACGGCGAGTATGTGTTTAAGCGTTTCGATGGAACCTGGCTGGATCCAGATGCTTATCTGAAAGCACATCCCAACTGGCGCGACTATGGCCTTAGATCGTGCCATGAAAAACCTGGGCGGTGGCGGCTCTGTCTACGATGACCGTGGGCTTCTCATTATCTGACCCACCGAAAGGAGGATCGATATGCCATGGTGGATGCGGAACTGCGAGAATCTGGATAAAGCACTGTATGAGGGCGTTGGGCGCTTCAATATCCCCGAAATTGCACCGGTTTTGCTCGATAAGTGCGACTTTATCGGCTTTAATCAAGCGAAACGCTGCCCAAATTCCGGCGATCTTGGCGTTCATTTTTTCCTGGATGACTATCAGTTTTTCAGGGTGTGGACTGGTGTTGAGCTGTACATGCCCATGCTAGAGAACTTCAAGTGTGTCTGTACGCCTGATTTTTCTCTGTTCACCGACTTTCCTCTGGCTGTTCAGATCTACAATCACTATCGAAAACACTGGCTTGGACGCTATTGGCAGGAACATGGCCTGACTGTGGTACCTAGTATTTCCTGGAGCGATGAGAAAAGCTTCGACTGGTGTTTCGATGGCGAGCCTGTAGGCGGTGCTGTTGAAAGCCTTGAGCGCAGCTGCGTCTATGTCCCACCAGAGCTTGGTGATGTGTGGGTTGGCATTGCGCCACTGATCAACCAGCTCAGGAAGCTCATTTTCATCCAGCCCCATCTCAAGAGCACCCATAGCGATTAGCGCACCCACTGATCCGCCATACCCCAGTGCCAACTCAGCAATCTTGCCTTTCTGGCGGAGGTGTGAGTTCTGACCGTGTTTCTCAACCGGCACACCGAACATCTGGCTTGCAGACGCACAGTAGATGTCGCCACCTTTTTCAAAAACATCCAGTCGCCACTGTTCACCAGAGAGCCAAGCGATCACACGTGCTTCGATCGCGCTGAAGTCAGCAACGATAAAGCGTGTACCAGGCCTGGGAACGAAAGCAGTACGGATCAGTTCAGAGAGCACATTGGGTGTGGATTCATAAAGAGTTTCTAGATCGTCGTAGCGACCAGTCTTCACAAGCGACCGGGCCAGTTCCAAATCAGGAATATGGTTCTGTGGCAAGTTTTGAACCTGCACCAATCGACCTGCCCAGCGGCCCGTCCTGTTCGCCCCGTAGAATTGCAGCAGCCCATGAACACGACCGTCCGTGCAGATGGAGCGTTGAATTGCTTCGTACTTCTTCACAGAGGTCTTAGCCATGAGCAGGCGGAGCTTCAGAACCTCAAGGATGTCATCGTTAATGTCATCGTTTGGGTCTTGAATCAACGACTTGACCGCCTTCTTATCCAAGGTTTCAGTTACGATGCCCTGATCTGCAAGCCAGTCCTTTAGTTGAACGGGGCTATTGGGATTCGTCAAGCCGGTCAGTTCATATGCACGCTGCGTGGTGTAGTCCTTGTACTGTAGATCGCATTCAATGGCATGCTCCACCAGTACAGGATCGACCATGATGCCGCGATCGTTGATCTCCTGATCCAGCACATAAAGCTCCTGCTCTTCGGCAGGGATTGGATAGTTCTTCAGCATTTCACGGATCTCGCGCTCCGCATCAACGTCGCGGACACAGTACGCCTTAAAGCGCTCCCACTTTTCAGGAGCATCGCTTGGAAGGTTGCGAGTCCTGCCACCGTTCACCTGAGTAGGCTTACAAGGAAGCGAGAAATACTTGACGAGATCGCTGCCTTCTTTGAGCTTCTTGAGCTTGATATCCAGCACTTCACCCACACCATCCAGGGAAAGCGGAAGCGCAAGCATCGCTGCTTGCACAGCAGTACACTGCCAGTCGGTTGCTTTGAGCTTCGTACCCAGATGCCTAGAAATACAGGTTCGTTCGAAAGCTGCGTTGAAAGCAGTCTTGGTGATAGCAGGATCAGTGAGCGCTGAAAGCACACGAACGGGCAAACGCTCACCGCACTTGAGGTCAACAATCTGTGTTGGCTCACTGTCAAAGGCGTAAGCAAACAGGAGGATCTCGAAGCTGGGATGATCGGTGTAGGCGTACACGCCGCACTTGGGCAGATCCACTTCGGAGTAGGTTTCAATATCGATAGAGAGTACCGACACTCTGCTTCACCTCCAGAAAGAGAAAGGGGCGGCAGCCGAAGCCGCCAGCTTGACTGCCGTCCCGTAGATCATGATCAAGAGAGGAAGTCCTCGTCCTCAACGGATTCGAACTCATCGGCAGCGTTGGCACGACCACCGAGCGGATCGCCATCCTTGAGCTTCTGGATATTGCCCAGACCAGCCGCGATGCCACGATTACCGTTGGAGTTGTAACCGTAGAAGGTTACCGAGATCGCACCATAGCAACCGGAGTACACCTCGCTCTGATCAAGGATCAGCTGGACACGCTTGTCCACCACCTGAGGAGCCTGACGGCTGTTGGCATTCAGGAAGTAGCAACCCGCATAGGCCTCATCCTCAGGACGATCGATGTCACCATCACGGAGGGGCAGCTTCAGGTTGGGCGGGATCTTGCCACTCCACTTGGAGATGGATTCCTTCTTCGCGTTTTCGATCGCAGCCTTGATACGGTTGACCGTGGCCGTATCGTTCTTGGGGATGATCGCGGAAACGCTGTACTTGGGTTCGCTGCCGTTCACGGAGTCAGGTTCCCAGCAATGCAGGAAAGAAAAACGGCAAGGGATGATGACCTTATTGGGATTCTTATTCATAATCAAACCTCCTCAAAGTCCGCCGCAGCGGAGCTAGTCGAGATCGCCTCACGCTTATCGGTGTCAGGCACCAGGGTCAGCTTGCCCTTGGGCTTGTACACCAGGCGACCGAGAATCGTGTTGAAGTTTTCTTTCTGGCGGCTGAGAAAAGATTTGATTTCTTCCACGTTCTTGGCATTGCCCGTGGCCATCATCTCACTCATCTCGATAATCCAATGCCCCATTATCCGACGATAGACGTTTTCATCGTCGAGCTTTCGCAAATCATCTGAAAATCACTCGTCATTCCCTGCAAGAAAACGGAAGAAGCTGGACTTGCCAGCGCCTTGTCCACCGGCGAGACAAAGCATCATATCGAACTTGTACCCCGGCTGAAAGATGCGCGTCACAGCGCCCAACATGAATAAACGCAGCAGCTCTTCATTCGGGTCGCAGATTTCCGCACCGAGAAAGTGATGCAGCGCAAATCGAACGCGGGGCGTTCTGTCCCAATCAAGATGATTCAGGGCAGTCCCGCACAAAGAAAGAACAGCAAAAAGGTTAGGAAAGAGGTATA
>ERZ809224.642-NODE-642-length-31283-cov-8.567407_pt1 | contig 31283 bp, 35 predicted proteins | sample MGYA00520513_ERZ809224 | MGnify/ENA primary metagenome ERZ809224 (study PRJEB31576, sample SAMEA3212658) | Homo sapiens | biome: human-gut; feature: human gut; material: fecal | place: Sweden | collected 2012 ... | reverse complement strand
CGATTTCGAACTATCGGGATTGACGCCGAGCCGAATAACCCCATTGAATCAGAGATATACAGTTTGATAATGAGCAAGAAGGAGATAAAACAGGTGGGTGAGCTTACCTGCAGTCAGCCAAATATATCTTGGGATAGGCTGACTTTCAGCGCGAAAGAATCTGTCTACAAGGCATGGTTTCCAACGTATGGGAAGTGGCTCGATTTCACTGATTGCGAGGTCATGTTTTATCTGGATTCACATCGTCCCAACAACCAACCCAAAGAACTGGTTGTTGGGCGCTACCATGCCCAACTGCTTAAATCAAAAAGATCATATTCCTGCAACGGACAATGGGCATTTGTGCCATTTTTCAATCTCCTCATAACGACAACAGCAGGCTCTTTGACGGAATCTTGATTCGATACGTCACTCCGTATTATAACTGTCGACATTCGCAGTTTAGCGCAAGTCGCAGATTTCACCCTCAGATTAAAGTCGCGCTTTGTACTTCGTTCATCAGGACTATCGCTTGGCTCTTTGCATCATAATGCAATTCATTTCTTTCTTGTTAAAGCTTGTCGAAAAGGATATCGAGTTAAACTCCCGCTCGATATTCCGTTCCAGCTTCATGCCAAAGACCGAAAAGTAGCAGAATCGCTCCAACAACCTTTAAGACAAAATATTGGATATTTATGCATTGTGCTGCAGCATGACGCCCAAGGGGTTGTTGTGGCGTAAGCAAAATCTCCCGCAACAACCCTAAACACTTGCGAACCGATAGACCGAGCGAGAATCTTCCGTCAGTTTAGCGGTGACGATGCATTACCCATCCGTCTCGTAGAGCACCCCAAGATCGACAGTCTGCGGAGCACCATTGTCGAACCAGACAGAATTTTGACTTTTCAAGTCGGGACGCTATGTGGTCAAACATGACATCATGCTCCGTCAGAGAGGAGGTGGCTGTATGCAAGACGTAAGGAATGCGCTCGGCAAGCTCGTCTGTCGGGCAGATAGAAAGCTGCGTCGCGTAGAAATAGTACGCAAGGGCCAGCTTACCGTGCTTACGTTCGAGAGCAATGGGACTATGCGCATAACGAATTTGCCCAAAACGTAGCACATCTTTGAGGATGTAAATAAATACCCGCCGATCCGCCAGACGGACAGGAGCCAAACGTCCTGCCCGTCCTTTTTTGCGCTTTCGGCCGGTTGCTCCTGCGGGTCTGAACCGAAGGAGCAATATATGGCCCGATTTTACGAAAGCAGGAACATTGACGACTCCCAAGCCCAATATCGCATTGTGGTGAGGACGCCTGACGGCAAACGAACCGAGATAAATCTGCCCAGGCAAGTATTCGAGGGCATAGAGGAACTTCAGCGTGAGTTCTGGCGAACGGAGCGCCGCGAGACAAGACACTCACTACACTTGGCGTCGATGGACGAAGCCTCTCTTGCCCCTAACAATCCCGAAAAAGACCCAGAGTTAATCTTTATGGAGAAACTGGAATCCGAAGCGCTGTTTCAAGCGTTCCAGCAGATACCCGCCGCACAACGCAGGCGTTTTCTGATGAGGCACTTGCTTGGTATGCCCACGGCGAAGATAGCCGAAGTAGAGAGGTGCTCCGATCGCGCAGTGAGACGCAGCATCAGTCTTGCGCGAGAGAACCTGAAAGAGATTCTCTCTTCCGGTTTCTAGTGTTTTTCTCCGTGCGGGGTTCCGTTTCGCCCACCTAGCTGTCCGTCTCTATGAGGGAGGAAATCCCTCGATGGAACCTTGACAGCCCCATACCCGCCCGCCCTTGCAAGGTCAAGAGCGCGCCACGCCATGAGGGGCCTCGTGGGCGAGCGGGAGCCGCGGAAGCGGCGTTTCAGGCGGCCGCGGGTCGGACGACCCCGACTCTCGGCCGCAGTTACATATCGAAACGAAGGAGGTGCCTCATGGACGACCATCCGCGCAGGGGCGATGTGTTTTTCGCTTTCCTCGACCCCGTTCTGGGATGCGAGCAGGGAGGCACGCGTCCCGTCCTCGTCGTGCAAAACGATGCGGGCAACAGGCGCAGCAAAACTATCATCGTCGCCGCCATAACCGGCAAGCCCAAGGCGAACCTCCCCGTGCACGTACCCGTGCCCGCGTCGGCCGGGCTCAGGGAGGGCTCGGTCGCCCTCCTGGAGCAGCTGCGCACCATCGACAAGCTGCGCCTGCGCGGGAGGGCGGGGCACATCGGCGCCGAGCAGATGAGGCTTGTGGACGCTGCACTCGCCGTGAGCCTGGGGCTCAAAGGGCCGGGAGACGACTTCATGCTGCTCACGCTGTGCAGGAAGTGCCATCAGACGTTCTGCGACTCGGACGACTACCTGGTGTGGCGCGCGGACTTCGAGCAGGAGCAACGCGAGCCCTGCACCATCTGCAATACCCGCACAGGCTACGACTACAAGGTCGTGAGGAGATGACCGCGCGGCCTTTCGTCCCTTGTCAAGCATGCGATGCGGAAAATCGCATCGTTTCGCGCTCTGCCGAAATGGCTCATTATGAGCGTCGCGCGGAGGCGGCGTTTGACGACGAGGCGCTTTGCGGGGCCGACCCTGGCGGGCTGTTCCTGCCCGCGCTCGAACCGTACCCCTACATGATGACCCCCTGCCAGATAGCCGAGTTCACGGGCCTCACGTCGCAGGGCGTGAGGAAGCTGTTGGCGGCGGGCGAGATGCGCGGGGTCAAGTTCGGGTCGAAGTGGCTGGTTCCCAAGCTCTGCCTCCTACGCTATCTGAACAGGCGCGAAGATGGAGGAGAGAATGACGAAGACGCTCAAATGCGACAAGCCCGTGGATCTCGATGAGGCGAGGAAGGCGAAGGGGCTTCCCCGCAGGAAGCGCGACGACCCGAAAGCGACCGCCTACGAACTGCGCATCAGAGTGCCCACCGAGTTCCAGGGGGTCATGGGGCGCAAGAAGCTGTCGCGGACGGTGTTCGCCCGCAACAAGCGCGAAGAACTCAGGGCGCGCATCGCCGAGTTCGAGGAAGATGCCAACAGAATGCTTGAAGATAGGACGACGGGGGTGGGCATTGGGGCGCAAGACGTTTCACCGCTGAGTCCCGCAACGCCTTTCGGAGAGTACGTTGAGCGTTACATTGCGCTCCGCAGCAATGGGGCCATAGGAAGGCAAACCCTAGCCAACGAGCGGCGATACGCCGAGTACCTGCGTGAGGTAATAGGGCTTATCCCCCTTCGCGATTTGACGGCGATGGACGTGGAGCGATGCCTGCTTCAGGTGCCCGAGATTTCGCGGCGGTGGGCAAACGAGCGCGTGGAGGAATGGAAAAGGAAACGCGAGCAGGCGGTGCGCGAGGGGAATCGGCGGAAGAAGAAGCCGCTCGGCTCCCCGCGCGTTGCCGGGCCCGATATGCAGCACAAAATCCTCAAATTCTGCCGCGAGATCCTCAACGACGCGCTGGATAGGGAGCTCGTGCAGAAGAACGTGGCGAAGGCGCGCTTCCTCTCCAAGAACTTCAAGAAGAGCCGCCCGCTCATCGACCCTCTCATGGAGGAGGATGCGGCGCGGTTCCTCCATGAAGTGAAGGCGCTTCCCCTGTCGCCTTTCAAGGTGGCGTGCCTCGCCCTTTTCTCCAGCGGGATGCGCCCCGAGGAAGCACTCGCTTTGAAGATGGGCGGCGTCAACGTCGGCGGCGTCCCTTCGGCGAGAATCACCGGGTCGCTCGAACACGGGACGGCGGAAATCGTTGAGTATACGAAGTCCGATTCGTCGTACCGCACGGTTCCTATCGACGATTACACCTCCCGCGAGATAGGCAGATGGATAGAGGAGAAGAGCAGACGCCTGCGCGCCATGGGCATCAGGCCCGGCCCAAGCACGCCTCTCGTGGGAGAACTTGACAAGCCCCTCACCTACAACGTGCTCAAGAAGCAGTGGCAAAGGTTCGTGGAGAAGGTGGGGTTCGAGGGCGTGCGCCCCTACGCGCTGCGGCATACGTTCGCCACCATCAACCTCGCTCGCGGCGAGAACATCAAGACCATCTCCGTCATCCTCGGACACGCGTCGCCGTCCTATACGCTCGACCTCTATGTGGGCTACATCCCCTCGACAAGCAGGGAGCTATCCAACAGGTACGTCTCACGGCTCGAATCGCTGCCGCAGGCCGCATAGTTTTGGAACTTTTGTATTCCGCTGCGTTTTGCTTGGGATGCGTTATAATTCAAGCGCTGCGTTTAGTCAGCGAATGAATTGCGGGCGTCGCCAAGTGGTAAGGCCCAGGCTTCCCAAGCCTGTACCGCGGGTTCGAGTCCCGTCGCCCGCTCCAGCAATCAACGAAGGGCATCGGCGTTTGTCGGTGCCCTTCGATTTTTCTCTTGCAGATGTCCAGTTTTGAAAACAGTTGAAATTTGACGAACTTTTTGACGAACTTCTCGCCATGCGCTAAACTCTAAAAGCGATTTTGCAGGTGACGAGCGGTTTTCTCGGAAATGGAGCTCGGGATGGAAATAGCTTCCCAAGCCGCTTCTTCGCGCAAGCGCAGCGCTCTTGCGAAAGCTCGGCATACGCGGCGCGAACTTCCTGGAACGCGCAAGCGAGACCGTAGCGGACTGGTATTACACCAACGCCAATGGCGTTTCCTTCACGGTGGAAGAACGCGAGCGAATCCTCAAGAATCCCGTGAAGGCACCCGATCCGCTCGAGGTCGTTTCTCCCGATTACCAGGAAGCCCAAGACCATGACTTCGATGAGCCGACCCAGATGCAATACGTGGACATTCGCAACTGGCTCGTGGGAGATATCCTGCTCAAAACCGACAAGATGGCGATGGCTCACTCTCTTGAAAGCCGCGTCCCCTTTCTGGATAAGGAAGTATTCGCAGCGGCATCCGTGCTGCCACTTGACATGCGGGTAACTCCTGAACAGACCAAGGTTGCCTTGAGAAAAGCCTCTTTGACTGCCATCCCCACAGATTGGGCGCAAAAGGAAAAGCTAGGATTTCCCGTCCCTGTTGCCGCTTGGCTGCGTGAACCCGCTAATGCCCGGCGCGTAAAAACGTGGTTCGAAAGTCCCGAAGCGCAGCTGTTCTTCAACAAAGACGAGCTCGACCGATTGCTGAACGAGCATCTTGCCGGAGCTGATCGGAGTCGAAAGATCTTCATCGTATGGATGTTCTTGATGTGGTATCGCATGTATTTCGTTGAGCGCACATCGCCTTATGAAACAGAAGCGGCTCGCTGATCGCGCAGCTCACAGCACAGAGCACAAAACCCACAGCACGGAGCCACTCATTGATCCTAGTAAAGAGCAAGAACGGAGTAGAACATGCCTGAGCAACAGAGAAAACGCGCGCTTCCCCTTATCACGGAACAGGAAGTTGGCAGGAAGATCGTGCCCGTCATTATCGGCGGCACGTTTCTCGCGTATGCCTACATTCGCGAATTTCATGCCAAATATGGTACGACACGCTGCATCGTTGTTCTCACACAGGATGTCAAGATGCTCACTACGAGCCGCTTCGCCGAATGTCATATCGTCGAAGATGCAGCACATCCTGAAGGGCTCTATCGTGCGCTTGAGAAGATCGGGCGCGAGTTGCATGATGAAGACCCTAGCCTTATCCCTTTGCTCCTCGGCTGCGACGATCGTCACGCGCTCATGTTTTCAGCTGGAAAGAAGCGTCTTGAAGAAGCAGGATACCTCGTTCCCTGCAATGATCTTGCGCTCCTGGATACCATCTCTCAAAAACGCGGCTTCTATGAGCTCTGCGACGAGCTTTCCATCCCGCATCCTAAAACCTGGTATTTCAGCGCAGGCAGCGAAGGCCCTGAAACGCTTCCGCTCGATGCTTTTCCTTACCCCTGTGTAGCAAAGCCCTCCGACACCACGAAGTTCCAAAATGCGGATGTTGCCCACAAACGAAAAGCTTACGAGATCGAAACGCCCGCAGAGCTTGCACAGGTGTGGCAGGACGTGCGCGCCTCTGACTACGATGGCGATTTCTTGATTCAGGACTTCATCCCCGGTGGCGACGAAGCGCTGCGCATTCTCAACACCTTCAGCGATGCAGAAGGAAACCTGGTTGCGGTATCGGGCGGCATCACTGCCCTTCAGGATCACAGCCCCACCGCGCTTGGTAACCCACTTTGCATTTTGGGCGAACGTGAGCCCGCCATCATCGAGTACGCTCGCAAATTCCTGAAGAGAACGAAGTATCAAGGATATGGAAACTTCGACATCAAATACGATGCGCGCACCGGCGAATACAATTTCTTCGAGATCAATGTACGTGCAGGAAGAAGCACCTATTTCACCAGTTTGGGTGGCATCAATTTCGTTTCGCTCGTTGTCGACCAGTATGTTCTTGGCAAGCAGCTTCCTTATCGAGAAGCCTACCGGCCCTTCGTATACAACTGCGTTCCGTCCTATGTGCTCAAACGTTCGATCCTCGATAAGGAGTTGCTGCAAAGAGTGCTCACAACGCTGAAAAAGACGAGATCGCCCTACCCGCTCTTCTATACCAAAGATAGCCTGCTTCACAACTTCTGGGCCATGACGATGTACTACAACCAGATCCGTAAGTTCAAACGCTATTTCTGGGACACCGACGGACATCAGTACAAGTAGCGCTTCCTTTCTATCCGCCAACGAAAAACGAGACAGCATATGACCATCTATTCCATCGATTCACTCAAGGTCGAACAAAACATCCAAACACTACAGCGCAAAGCTGGCGTACCCCTTATTGCGGTCATGAAGAATAACGGTTACGGATTGGGGCTTGAATGGCTCGCGAAAACCACGCGGGATGCTGGCATAACGCAGTTTGCGATAACCGAACTGGCTGACATAGCGCCATTACGTGAGACGGTTGGCAACGATGCAGACATCCTGATGCTTCGATCGACCGCCCTCTACGGAGAGCTCAAGGTCATCATAGAGAACAACTGCATTGCAACCATTGGATCAAGTGCAGCAGCACACGCCTTGGATCTCGCAGCCAACCGGCTCGGGATCCAGGCACGAGCACATCTCAAGGTCGATACAGGATTGGGACGATACGGGTTCGCACCCCAAAAAATCCAGGCTATCGCCTCTTGCTTTGCGCTTGACGGGCTTCGCGTCGAAGGCATCTACAGTCACTTTTCAGATGCTTCAGACCTGAACCACCCAGAGACCAGCGCGCAAGAGCTTGCCACTTTCAAACAATGCGTGATTTCGCTCCAAGATAGAGGCTTCGATACCGGAATCCGTCATATGGCTAATTCGGCAGGGCTATTCAATGTGTCGAATTCAGCACTTGATGCGGTGCGCATCGGATCAGGCTTCACCGGACGCATCATCACTCGCGAAGAGAATAGGTTGCAGCGCATCGGAGTTCTTGAGAGTGCCGTGATCGACCTCAAGCATTTCCCCAAAGGCAGCTCACTTGGCTACCACGGAACTTATCGCACCAAGCGCGACACCCTTGCCGCTATAGTGCCGATCGGAACACAAGACGGATTCGGCCTGCAAGTTGCTCCTCGGCCTCGTTTTCACCAGGTGCTCTCCACTGCGAAGCAATGCGTGCTCCGCAAGCATGCAACCGTTGCGATCGAAGGGGTCGACTATCCTATTCTTGGCGTTGTCGACATGTCGCTTTGCATGGTCGATGTCACCGATCAACCAGCACATATCGGCGATAGAGCGACCGCAGACATCAATCCTCTCATGGTCAATCCGCGCGTTTTGCGCATCTACCAAAACGATCGTGCGTAGGAAATGAAGCGCCTGGGAATCATAGGAGGAATGGGGCCAGCTGCGGGCGCACACTTGTTCACGCGCGTTACCGAGATGACCGCCGCGCGCACCGACCAGGAACACATCGATACAATCCTTCTTTCCGATCCTTCTGTGCCTGATCGCACGTCATATTTGAGCGGCTCGACCGACGCGCGCGATTTCGTTCCCATCCTGCAAGAAAAAGCACGACTGCTCAAGATGCTCGGCTGCGAAGTGATCGCCATGTCGTGCAATACTGCCCATGCAGGTTATAGCGAGATCGCTTCGGCAGCCCTGCACACCCAATTCCTTCATATGCCGAAAGAGACGATCCAGTTCGTAGCATCTCTTGGCTACCAGCACCCGATCATCCTCGCTACCACTGGCACGATCGAAAGCAAAGTCTTCCAATCTCTCTGCGTAGACGAAGGAGTCGATTGCGTCCTCCCCTCAAAAGAGCTGCAAGTCCTCATAATGGATATGATCTATACCTACCTAAAAGCAGGGATGACCATGCCCGCCAAAATACTTCGAACAGCATGCGCGAAGATCATCGCATCAGGCGCCGATAGCATCATTCTCGGCTGCACCGAACTATCGCTGCTCGATCTTGGATGCTATTACGGATCACTTCCAATAATCGATGCACTCGATGTGCTTGCATGGCGATGCGTGCAAGCTTGCGGAGCGCCAGCTAAGAATCTTCCCGAGCTCTACCTGAGCAACCCGAACCAATCACCAACAAAAACTACCAAATAAGACAGGTTGCTCCAAGGCGTTTACAATGAAGCCATGGAACAGATCATCGAAGAATACTTTGCCTATCTTGCCATCGAACGCGGTTCTTCTCCGCTCACGATCGATGCCTACGCCAAGGACCTTGCAACCTATCGCACCTTTCTTGAAGAGCGCGGCAAGACCGATCTTGCCCGTATAGAGCGCGATGATATCCTTGCTTTCCAAAAGAGCCAGCTCGATCAAGGCTTTGCTGTCTCGACTCTCGAACGCAGGCTTTCAGCGATAAAGGGATTGCATCGCTTCGCCCTACGCGAAGGATACGTGGATGCCGACCCGGCTCAAGCGATCCCGCTTCCCAAGAAGCCAGGCCGCCTTCCCGATGTGCTTTCGATCGATCAGGTGAACGCTCTGCTCGACAACGTTGACACTTCAACAGCAACGGGCAAACGCGATGCGACCATCCTCGAAGTGCTCTACGGATGCGGTTTGCGCGTGAGCGAGCTGGTGAACCTTGACCGAGCGAACATCCTTTCCGAAGAAGGCTTTTTGCGGGTGTTCGGCAAGGGAAGCAAGGAACGTATCGTGCCCATTTCAGGCATCGCCTTCGAACGACTGATCGAATACTTGAACGAGGTGCGCCCCGAACTTGAAAGCACAAAAGCTCCTGCCACCACGGCGGTCTTTCTGAATGCGCGTGGCGGGCGCCTTTCGCGTCAAAGCGTGCATGCGATCGTAGCGCGCGCTGGTATGAGCATTGGCGTGAAGAACCTTCACCCTCACACGCTACGTCATTCGTTCGCAACCCACCTGCTCGAAGGCGGCGCCGATCTGCGTTCGATCCAGGATATGCTCGGACATGCCGACATCGCCACAACGCAGATCTATACTCATGTGCAGATGTCGCATCTGAAGGAAGAATATCTCGCCGCGCACCCCCGCGCGCACGAGTAGCCATCGCTGGCAGCTACGACTTCGGCATGGGCACAACGCTCACCGCGCACGAGTAGCGACCGCTCAAACGAACGCTATTCAACTGGTCGACGATAATCCGGCTCGATCGTGAGCAGTCGCGGTCCCTCTTCCGTAATAGCTACCGTCTTCTCGAAATGCGCACTTGGCTTCCCGTCGCGCGTGATCACGCCCCAACCATCAGATAGCTGCTTGGTCTTACGCGTGCCCATGTTGATCATCGGCTCGATCGCCAGCACCATGCCCACTTCAAGCAACGGACCCGTATGCCTGCGCCCGTAATTCGGCACATTCGGCTCTTCGTGCATAACGCGGCCGATCCCATGCCCCACATATTCGCGCACGACGCCATACCCCGCATCCTCAGCGATCGCCTGAACCGCGTGCCCGATATCGCCTAGATGATTCCCCGCGCGTGCCGCATCGATACCTGCCCACATGCTCTCTTCGGTCACCTCTAGCAAGCGCTGCTTCTTCGGCGAGATCTTTCCCACAGGGAAGGTCCAGGCATTATCGCCAACCCAGCCGCCCACGGTAGCGCCCGTGTCGATCGAGATGATATCGCCCTCTTGCAGCACAACTGCATCGGAAGGAATACCGTGAACGATCTGCTCGTTGATCGACGCGCAGATAGAACCCGGAAATCCCCCATAGCCTTTGAATGCCGGGATGCCACCGCCCTGACGAATGGTCTCTTCAGCGATGCGATCGAGTTCGAGCGTGGTCACGCCCGGCTTCACCGCAGCACCAACCACGCGAAGCGCTCGCGCAGAGAGCTCCCCCGCTTTCGCCATCGCATCGATATCGCGCGGTGATTTCTTGATTATCATGCCCAAACGCCTTTCTTCCCTGGTCATCATGGCGCAGTCTTTGTTACTATTTCCCTAGCTTACTAAGAAAAAGGTGGCATATGCCATATCAACATAATAAAAAGCAAGATAGAAAACCGACGAAGCGCACCGACCGCCCCGCACGGCGCACGGCCACACGCGGCACGAAACGCGAAACCACTCGCTCGAATGCACCTCATGTGCGCGGAGCGGGCGCGAACAACAAGGTGCACCAAGAGCAACACCGTGTTATGCCACCAACCACCCACGCAGCTCATCCTCCATATCAGATGCGCAATTCCAAACGTCATCTACCAGTCTGGATCGCTTTCGCCCTCATCGCTCTTATCGCAGTCGCATTCGCATTCAGCTCCTGCACCTCCTGCTCCTCAGGCGAATCGAACAATGAAGGAACGCTTGCTGCCTCGGACAAAGCCGCCTCTGAAGGCCAAACGATCACGCTTTCCTTCGCGGGCGATTGCACACTCGGCACCGACGAGGGCTTCGATCGCTCTACCAGCTTCAACGCAAAATACAACGAAGTGGGCGACCCAGCCTATTTCTTCGCGAACGTGGCTAGCATCTTCGCAGACGACGATGCCACGATCGTGAACATGGAAGGCACCCTTACCGATTCCATTACGCGCGCCGATAAGACCTTCGCGTTCAAAGCACCGCGCGAATACGCCGAGATACTCAAGGCGGGCAACGTCGATGCCGCATCGCTCGCGAACAATCATTCGCGCGACTACGGCGACCAAAGCTACACCGACACCATCGAAGCGGTCGAGGCCGTGGGCATTCCCACCTTCGGCTATGATCGCATCGCGTATCTGGATGTGAAAGGCGTGAAGGTCGCGCTCGTCGGAACGTACGAACTTGCCGAAGGCGCTGGCATCAAGGACGAAATGGTGAGCAACATCAACGCCGCCAAAGAAGCGGGAGCGCAGATCATCGTCGTGTTCTTCCACTGGGGAACCGAGCGCGAGACTGTGCCCGACAGCGTTCAGATGGAGCTCGGACATGCCGCCATCGATGCTGGAGCAACGCTCGTGGTCGGATCGCACCCGCATGTGATCCAAGGCATGGAGAACTACAACGGACATACGATCGTCTATAGCTTGGGTAATTTCTGCTTCGGCGGCAACAAGAACCCCAGCGACAAGGATTGCATGATCATTCAACAAACGTTCACGGTGCGCGGCAACGATGTCACAATCGACAACACGAACGTGATCCCCTGTTCAATCTCTTCAGTCAGCTCGCGAAACAACTACCAACCCACGCCTGCAACAGGCGATGAAAAAGAACGTATCGAGGCGAAGATCAAACGCTCAAGCGACGCTATCGCTGAGATGGCTGCCTCATGATTTAAACGCTCGTTCCAACCAACCGAAAGGAATTCTCATGAAAATCGCAATTCCCAGCGAAAGCGACACCGGCCTCGAAAGTATGCGCAGTGGCCATTTCGGACATGCGCCTTACTTCACCATCATTACCTATACGGAAGATATGGATATCGCAAACGTTGACTCCATCAAAAATGTTGACCATGATGCGGTAGGATGCGGTGGCGTGATCGATTTCGTCTCTGGTCTCAATGTTGACGGAATCTTGGCAGCTGGCATGGGTATGCCGCCCTTCACGCGTTTCACCAATGCAGGCGTGCAGGTCTATTCAGACACGACCGAGCCGAATGTCGGCAAAGTAGCTCAAATGTTCGCTGAAGGCAAAGTTTCCCTCATGGATCCAAGCGCAGCTTGCCGCCACTAATACCCAGACGCCTTATTCGCCTGCAAATGCTGCGCGGCGCTTCTCGATGAAAGCGTAGACACCCTCGCGGAAATCCTGCGTCGCAGCACATTCGCATTGTGTGGGCACTTCAACGGTCGTGATCCACTTGAGGTACTCCGCATACTCAACGGCGTAGATCTGCTTCTTGATGTTCTTGTAAGCGACCAGTGGACCACGCACCAGCTTACGCGCGAATTTCATCGTCTCCTCATCCAAGATATCGGCAGGCACCATGCGCTGCACAAGACCCCAGTCGTAGAATTCCGCTATATCCACCGGGCGACCCGTCACGGCCAGATCCATCGTGCGCGCAGGGCCGATGGTCTTCGAGAGCAGATAGGTAAGGCCCATATCGGGCACGAGACCGAGGTTCACGAACGCGAGAATGAACTTCGCGTTATCGGCGCAGATCATGAAATCACCGCTCAATGCCAAGCTCACGCCAGCTCCCGCGACCGACCCAGCAACCGAAGTGATGACGAGCTTGTCCATCTTCTTGAGCTTGTCGGTGATGATGCTGTTCTTCTCCATCATGGCTGCCATATCCATTGGCTCGCCCGATTCGAAGACACCATGGAGCATCCCCACATCGCCACCTGCAGAGAACGAACGTTCGAGTCCTTTGATCACGAGCACCTTCACCTCATCGTTCGTTTCCGCGTTACGTATCGCATCGAGCAATTCGGCACCCATCTGCGTATCGAGCGCATTCAAATTCTCTTTGCACGCCATCGCGATGACCGCAATGCCCTCTTCAACGGTGTAGGCGATCTTCTGATAATCCATCATGAGCCCTTTCATAGAACAACAGCGAAGCACAGCAGCGCATGTGCGCTCGCAAAAAGCGAGATCATCCCATTTGCGCCACGTGCTTCGATCTATTTTACAGTTCGCGAGCCTGATAGAGGCGTGCGGCGATGAATGCGCTCACAACATAAAGGACAACTGACACCACACAGCCCCCTATCGCGATAGCAACCGTGTGATCATTCAAGAAGGTGCGCACGGCCACCATGTCGATCCCATCTGAAACGTTTCCGATCGCAACGCTCGCAAGCACGACCACCACGACCACGAGAAGCGGCAAAAGGCGTGTTGCCTTGTTCATGCCAAAACGCATTAGAAGTGGCAGGGTGAGTGCTGCAAGCACCAAGATGAAGACAAAGCCAGCTATGCCGCAATCGAGGATAGGGAGGGGAGACTCAGGGGCCGCGAACTCCGCACTTGTGCCTAAACCACCCCAAGCCTGAATGATCGCGATGAATACGAACGAGATCAGCCAAGCCGCAAGCATCGAGACCACCGAAACGATGAGCATGCTCACGTAGCGCCCGTAGGCAACCTGGTGCTTGGTCAAAGGCAACGTCATACGGAAGCGCTCCCATCCGTTCATCTCGTCGTAGGCGAAGATCGAGAAGAGATACATCAAAGGCGCCATCGTTGCCATTGCAGCCGTGCCACCGATCACCTCACCTGTGCCCCATGCAAGGAATCCGCAGATCACGATGGATATGAGCAGCAGTTGCACAAAAGCATTCTTGGAGGTGATGAGGTCTGAGAAGATCATAGCTTTCATAGTTGCTCTCCTTTCAAGGTGAGCGTCATGTAATCGTCAATGCTTGCGCTATCGAGCGCGATGTCTGGGAAAGCCTTCGCGAAAGCGAACCGATCGGGCACGAGCACATCGTAGGCCATGCCGCTCTTGAGCTTCCGCATACGCTCATCTTCTGCCCAAGCGCTCTCCCTTATTAGTTCAAGGTCGCGCTGCCTGCAGTGCGCAACGCCCGCCACATCGCACACCTCATCCTTGGGCAGGTCGAAAACGAGTTTGCCGCCATCTATACAGATGATCTCATCGGCGATCTTCTCGAGATCGTTCGTGATGTGCGTCGAAAGCAGGATCGCGTGATCGTCGGTCTTCATGAAATCTCGCAGGATATCAAGCACTTCTTCGCGCGCCATCGGATCAAGGCCAGCTGTTGCTTCATCCAAAACGAGCAGTTCAGGATCGTGTGAAAGCGCGAAGGCCAACATGAGCTTCATGCCCATACCGCGCGAAAGTTCTTTCACGTTCTTCTTGGGCGCAAGCTCAAAACGCTCGCACAGCGCACCGAAGCGCTTCGCATCCCAATTTCGATAGGCAAAACGGCCGAGCGTTGCCACATCTTGAACCTTCGAGGTTTCAGGGAAGGCGCACGTATCAAGAACAACGCCAATGCGCTCCTTGACGCTCCCTTCCAAAAACATGCCTTTTCCGATCGGGCAACCGAGCACTTCACCTTCACCCTCATCAGGTTGCAAGATGCCGAGCAGCATCTTGATCGTGGTGGTCTTTCCCGCTCCGTTCGATCCGATCAAGCCCACAACGGTGCCAGCCTCGACAGCAAGCCCGATATCTTCAAGATGGAAGCCATCGTAGCGCTTTCCTAAGTTAGTTACGTTTATCAATGCGTCCATGTGAATCTCCTCGGACGAGCTAGTCTTCCAAGAGCAGATCGAGCATTTCGTGCAGATCATCCGCGGTAAGCCCGAGAGGTCGCGCATCTGCTATTGCGCGCTCGAGCGACTCTTCAACATGGCGAATGCGCTCCTCACGCAGCAGATCCTGATTGCCACTGGCAACGAAGGTACCCTTCCCCTGAACCGTGACCACGAAGCCCAGCTCCTCCAGATCGGAGTACGCGCGCTTGGTAGTGATCACGCTCACCCGCAGATCATTGGCAAGAGAGCGAATGCTTGGGAGATGCTCCCCCGCTGTTAACTCGCCGGTCATGATCGCGTCTTTGATCTGAGCCTCTATCTGCTCGTAGATCGGGACCGAACCCGAATTCGAAATAACGATCTCCAATTGTCCTCTTTTCCGGCAGCCCTGCAGCGGCTGCCGCATCGTCTCGCAAAAGCGTCCTTTCGCGAGACTGTGTGCATATGCAATATAAACAGTATATACACACCTATACACAGCCGTCAAGCTAAAACCCTTAAGGAGGCAAAGAACAGCACCGCCCTTCAAAACAAAGCGAAGGCAGAACTGTTCTCCAGTGTCTTGAAATGTCATGAACTCATTACATTATTGCCCTTCAAATGCCATCTATACTTGGTGGTGAAAGAAGAAAAGGGGCGATACGCTATATCAGGAGGTATGAATCGTATGATTTCTCAGAATATTCAAGCAGCACGAAAGGCGCTCGGACTCACCCAAGAAGATCTTGCGAACCGACTGAGCGTTGCAAGGCAGACCGTTGCCAAATGGGAATCGGGAGAATCTCTTCCCGATCTCGAAAACGCCTATGCGCTCGCAAAACTTTTGGGTGTTCTGTCGACGAGCTCATCGCGCATAACGAAGCAGCGACTGGCTACCCCATTCCTCCCCGCGGGAAGCACATCTTCGGCATCGTGCGCATGGGAGAACGCGGACAGATCGTCATCCCGAAGAAAGCACGCGACATCTTCGATCTGCACGCAGGATCCGAGCTGCTCATTTTGGGCGACGAAGCACAAGGCATCGCACTGCAGAAGGTCGAAGATGCGGAATCGATGCTTGAGAGCTATGGGCGAATAGTGAACGAACGGAGAGCAGATGGCCCAACCATCAATTCATAGCAGTGGCTCATCCAAGCCAGAAACGCTCTTGCGCGTCGAGGACCTCGTGAAATCCTATCCTGCCTTTGAGCTGCGCAATGTTTCCTTCTCGGTCGAGGCAGGCACCATAACGGGCTTCATCGGACGAAACGGCGCGGGGAAATCGACCACCTTGAAATGTCTTGAAGGTGCGGTGCACCCCGATGGCGGAACCATCGAATACTTCGGAAAGCCGTACCTGGGAAACGAAGACACCATCAAGGAGCAGGTTGGGTTCGAGCTCAACAGCGCAGACTTCTATCGCACCAAGCGGCTTTCGCTTATCGCGAATGTCACAAGCAACTTCTATGCGAATTGGAGCGACGATGCGTATGCTCGCTACTGCAAGCTCTTCAACCTCGATCAGAAGAAGCGCATCATGGACCTGTCCCAAGGTATGCGCGTCAAGTTTGCGCTCGCGCTCGCTCTCTCTCACAATGCAAAGCTGCTCATCCTCGATGAACCAACCAGCGGGCTCGACCCTGCTTCGCGTGAAGAAGTGCTGGATATCCTTCTCAAGCTGGCCAGAAGCGAGAACGTAGGCGTGCTGTTCTCCACACACATAACCTCCGACCTCGAAAAATGCGCGTCCAATATCCTCTATATCGACAACGGGAACATCATCGGCAAAGGGAGCCTTTCCGAATTCAAGGACCACTATCGCGTGGCACCGCTCGATGCCGCGAAACGCGCCGACGCACCGATCTACGGAATACGCGAAACCGCCAACGGAACGAGCGCTCTTGTCCCTGCCCGATCAGGCATCGGTGACCCTGCAACGCTCGACGACATCATGACCCACACTGCACGAAAGGCAACGCTATGAAAGCTGCACTTTTGAAAGAACTCCGCCTCGTCGTGCATCCTTCGACCTATTTCATCGTGGTACTCGGAGCGCTCGTGCTCATACCCTCGTGGATGTATGGCGCCATTTTCATCTACGGGGTCCTGGTCGCCTTCTTCAACGGAATGAACGCCCGCGAAATGCACGACCTCGAGTACTCGTTCTCCCTCCCGCTGTCTCGCGCTAGCATGACAAGGGCACGTATCCTTACCATGATAGGGATCGAAACGATCATGCTCGCTATCATGGTCGCCTTCATCGCGCTGCGCGGCCCGCTGGGAATCAACGCGATCACCCCTCCTTCTGAAGCAGTGGGAACGGCGGCGAATCTCTATCTTGTTGCGCTCGGATTCATCACGTTCGGCATGTTCAACCTGGTATTCTACCCTTTGCATTATCGCAATCCGCTGAAGGTTGGGTTGCCTTTCATTATCGCTTCTATCCCTACCGCGCTCTGCATCACGGCAACGGTGGTGCTTCCTTATCTCCCTGCCGCGAACGCTGCGTCCTTTGGTGTCGCTGGCTTCAATGACCCAAGTGCTCAACTTTGCGCGCTTGCGGCAGGACTTGCGGTCTTCATCGTTTGCAATGTTGTCGCCTGCAAGCTTTCAGCGCGTTCGTTCGCCCACTTCGATGCCTAACGAAGCTTTTGAATAAGCAACTCGAACGTCATAGATCCGAGACAACGAAGCATCGCAAGCAGCTTAGGAGCGATCAGGAAAAGAGCACCGCTAACGAACGTCCGCTCAAGAGCTTCCTAGCACGCAAGCTCCTAGCTCATCTATACTGATGCACGTGGATAAGATCGATAAAGACAGACGCGTTCTTGAAGCCATGGGGAGCATCTATTGCCAAGGCAATCACTCCGATGCTCAAAAAGATGAAGGCGGAATGTGCCAGGAGTGCCGCACGACCATAGAGCAGACACTTTCCCGCGCGGCTTCGTGTCCATACGGGCACGAAGGCAACTGCCAAGACTGTGAAACACACTGTCAGCGCGGCGATGCTCAAATTCGCATCAGGGCCATCATGCGCTATGCTGCGCCCAGGATGATGGTTCGTCATCCGATCATGGCGCTCGAATACCTTCGCAAGAAACTGCGTGCATGATGCATTATGTTGATTATCGCGCTAAGACGTGCAGCAACCCCTCTTTTAAATACTCCTGCTCAAACGATGAAGCATCTCCGTACAACAACCGCCATGCTCTGTATCAGATTCAAAATACGGAAGCGGTACAATAGAAAAACACCATTTTGTCAAAGGAGTCTATATGAATCGCTTGAAAGATAAGGTCGCCATCGTCACAGGATCCACGAGTGGTATCGGCAAGGGCATCGCAAAGATGTTTGCCGCTGAAGGCGCGCGTGTTGTCGTATGCGGCCGCCGTGAAGAGCGTGGAGCAGCTATCGTCGACGAGATCAAAGCCGCAGGCGGCGAGGCAATGTATCACTTCCTCGATGTAACCAAGCCTGAAACTGTCGATGCACTTCTTGCCGACACGGAGGCAACCTGGGGCAAGATCGACGTGATGGTGAACAACGCAGCCGGCATGGCCCTTAAGGATGGTCGCGTGGACGAGATATCACTCGAAGACTGGGACGCGGTCTTCGCCAGCGACATCCGTAGCACATTTTACTGCACGAAGATCGCCTTGCCCTACCTCAAGCGTAACGACAAGGCTTCCATCATTAACATCGGATCTATGGCTGCTTGCAGCGGCGATTTAGGCTCAACTGCTTATGCTTGCGCGAAGGCGGGCGTTGACATGCTCACGAAATACACTGCACTGCAATATGGCAAGGACGGCATTCGATGCAATTGCGTGCGTCCGGGTCTTATCATCACCGAAGAAAACGCCGACAAGGTACCCGACATGCTGAAGGATATTTTCCTTGATAACATCGAGGTTACCCGCTATGGCTCGCCTGATGATATTGCTGCCATGTGCGTATACCTTGCATCCGACGAAAGCGAATATTTCACAGGGCAAGTCGTTACGGTAGATGGCGGCTTGAATGCCCATGTTCCTACCGTTGCACAGTTCCGTGCGCTCGCATCACGCACGTGGTAGATGTTTCGACACAGAAATGAAGGTGCGTCTTCGTTTTGCTGATACGCAACAAGGACGCACCTTACCAGCGTTTTACTAGTATCTAGCCCATCATGAAACCTTTCGAACACTACATCTACATTCTGGAATGCGGGGACGGCAGCCTTTACACGGGATACACCACCGATGTCGAGGCGCGCGTTTCCGCCCATCAAGCTGGCACTGGTGCCAAGTACACGAAATCGCACGCGCCCGTACGCTTGATCGCGCAAGCCCGCTTCTATTCGAAAGAACGTGCCATGAGTGCCGAAGCGCACTTCAAGCAACTCGACCGCGCGCAAAAAGACGCACTGCTCGCTAAAGCTAACGATGCGCCCTTGGAAGATATCCTTAGAAACGAGCTTCCTGGGTTCGGCGAAGACACCGCTAGCGAATTCGTCTGCCGCAGCTTGGAAGCGAATGTCGATCTGGATTACCGCGCTTTCCATTCTCGACTCGTACCAAATGCGGATCCCAAGACCATCGCAGGCATTCGAACGCCCGCACTTCGCAAGATAGCCAAAGAGCTCGCTAAGCGCGACGACGCTAACACGTTTCTGCGCGCGCTTCCCCATCGGCTCTTCGACGAGAACCAAGTACATGCCTTCACGATCGGTGCAGAGCGCGACTACGACAAAGCGCTCGAACTCTACGAGCGCTTCCTTCCCTTCGTGGACAACTGGGCAACCTGCGATCAGCTTCCTACCAAAGTGTTCGCGAAGCGCCCTGGGGAAACGCTTGACCAGGTCAAGCGCTGGCTCGCTTCAGATCATTGCTACACGATCCGCTTTGCCATGGGCATCCTCATGAGGCTCTATCTTGACGAACTGTTCGAGCCCCGCTTTTGCGAATGGGTCGCAGCTACGCGCATGCCCAACAGCGAAGCTCATCCCGCCACCGAAGATGACATCTACTATGTGGATATGATGCGTGCTTGGTATTTCGCTGAAGCGCTCGCAAAGCAGGAAGCCGCTGCGCTTCCGTATTTGGAGCGCCAAGGTGATAAAGCCCTGCTCGATGAATGGACGCGCCGCAAAGCGATCCAAAAAGCTATCGAGAGCCGTCGCATCGCTGCCAGCATGAAGGACTATTTGCGCACGCTACGCTAACAGGCAACGCATACGGTTCACCCCCCCCTTGCAAGAAATGCAACGATTCGCCCGCGCCCTCTTCTTTCGCTCACAGCCACCATGCCGAAGCGATCGCACTTGCTGCAACGATACGCTCTCGAAACCGATCTAGCGTCTATAGGCTTCCTGGACAACAGGCGGAAGCTCGTCGAAACGAACCTCTTGCCAACTGATCACGCCCTGGATCGGTCGCTCTTGCAGCTTGAGGTAGCGCCCTTCGGTAAGCTCTCGTTCCGTACCGAACGCCACGTTAACTTCTGCGCCATCTTCGGTGTACGCCGGAAGCGAATACTTATACGACATTCCTCCGTTTAGCTTGATGATGCCCTTATCAGGTTCGATCTGTTCAACCTTGCTATTATCGACCTGTGTGTAGCAGGTGCGCTCTCCCCCAAAGAACCCAGCGCCAAGAAAAACCAAAGCGACTACGATAAGAGCAAGGGAGAACAAAGGCATGACTCTGGTTTTCATGATGCCTCCATCGGGTCGAACATTCCACTTGTTTCAAGCTTAGGGGCCTACCATGAACGCTGCCATTCATCTTCCTTACATAAAGAGAACAATCTTGTAAGGATCTTGGGGCGGTGAAGCGCCCGGCAAGCGAGATTCCTCGTCGCTCCTCTGAACCCTTTCATCGCTTCGTTATTAGGCTTATTGCAAGTCATTAACAACTGGTCGCTGACCGGCGATCTCAACAAAAAGAGCGCTAGGCTAAATAGGTGTTGCAGCTTCTTCTGCAGCAATTCAAGCAAGACACAAGAGAGAAGGAATCTATCATGACTCTCGAAATACCAAACGAACGCCAAGACGAACGTGAAGAGCATCTTCATGAAGAAGAAAAGGCCAAGCACATCAAAGACCGTCGGGGCGAATACTACCAAGAGCGTCGTGAAGACCTGAGCCACGATGCTGATCGTTATGATCGCACATTGCGCGACGAGATCCATTTCGCCGAAAAGGGTGAACGACGCGAACAGAATGTTGCCGATTCCGCAATCAAAGAGACCGTAGACACCGAACTTCGTAACGAAGATTAGGCTTTCTCAGGAAGACGTCATGCTCGATCGCGCACGAAAATATCTCTCGATCATCCTGCAGATATTCGTGCGCGACTTGAAGCGGCTCGTTGTCAATCCAGTCGCCTGCATCATCTTGGCGGGCGTCTGCATCCTGCCCGCGCTCTACGCCTGGTACACCATCGAAACGATGTGGGATCCTTACGCCAACACCGGCTCGATCAAAGTGGCGGTGGTAAATGAGGACAAGGGTGCCGGCTCAAACTACACCGGCAAGATAAACATCGGTCAGGAAGTGGTCGATGAACTTCACAGCGATCACGAACTCGATTGGCAGTTCGTCTCAAAAGACGAGGCCATGGACGGCGTTTACTCGAGCGAATACTACGCAGCGCTCATCTTCCCTGAGAATTTCAGCGAAGACTTCATCAGTGTCTTCAGCGGCAATTTCACCCAACCCAAGATCGAATACTACGTTAATGAGAAGCTTTCTGGTTCAGGAACGAAAGTCACCGATTCGGCTGCTTCCAAGATCGAGACCACGATCGATGAATCATTCGTCTCTCAAGTAAGCAACAAGGTCGTTGAGATCGCGCAACGAACAGGCGGCGCAGTGCACGATAAGAGCGAACAGTCCACATCGCTCTTATCCCACAGCGTTGAAGAAGCAAGGAACGCGATCAGCCAAAACCGCACGATGGTGAACGACCTCACGCCTACGATCGATAGCTCCATTCACTCGGTAGATTCTTCGAACAATCTGCTCAAGAAGCTTGTTGCCTCGCTGCCCGCACTCGATGCCCGCCTCGATTCCGCTTCCACTTCGCTCGAGAACATCCGCAAGACGCTCAACGACTACAGCGCAACGCTTTCAGCGAAAGTTACCGAAAGCGCGCTCGCGCTCACACAAGCAGCCGTGGACATCAATCTTGCTTCAGCCCAGATCGCAGGCGATATCCAAACAGCAAAAGCCAATGTCGATACGGCCCTTGCCGAAGCGCGCGAGCTTGTCAGCTATAACAACCAATTGCTCGAATCGCTGCGCAACTCCCCTGTTGCCTCTACCGACCAAGTGCAAAAGGCCATCAGCGACATCGAAGCACAGAACGCAAGCCTCTCTTCTACCATCACCTCGCTCGAGCAGCTCGCAAACCAGCTCGACAACAATGCGCAAGCGGTCAAGAATGCCACGGATACCGTGGCCAACGTAGCAAAAGCAAGTGCGGATAACCTTCAAAAGAGCGCGAAGGATTTCCAGATCACCATCTTGCCCGAGATCGACACGAGCCTCGAGAGCCTCGCATCAGCGATCGGAACCTTGCGGGGCGCGACCGAATCGCTTCGCACGCTCTTCGATCAAGAGAGCACGCTCTTAACGCAGCTTGCCTCGATGCTCGAACAGTCGAAATCCATCTGCGCAGAAGTGGGTCTCTCGCTCGAAGCGCTAGAGAACAACCTCGAATCAGCCTACACCGATCTTCGCTCGCTCCAGAATTCCGCCTCGTTCAAAGAACTCACCACCCTGCTTGGCATGAATCCCGATGATGTTTCTTCGTTCATGTCTTCTCCGGTAAAGCTCGATACGGTCACGCTTTACCCCGTCAACCCTTACGGCTCGGGCATAGCGCCTTTCTTCAGCAACCTGGCGCTTTGGGTGTGCGGATTCATCCTCATGGCCATCGTGCGTCTCCGCATCGATCCAGTAGGCTTGCCAAGATTCTCGGCAACGCAGGCCTATTTCGGACGCTGGCTTTTTTACGTGAGCATCGGCATCATTCAGAGCCTCATCATCTGCATAGGCGATCTGGTGTTGGGGATCCAATGCGAAAACCCTGCCGCGTTCATCGGAGCAGGTGTGCTGGCCGGTTTCGTTTACGTGAACTTGCTCTACGCACTCGCGTACAGCATGCGCCACATCGGAAAAGCGCTTGCGGTGGTTTTGCTCGTCTTGCAGATTCCCGGATCATCAGGCATGTTCCCTGTCGAGATGATGCCCGAATTCTATCAGGTACTCAATCCGCTCCTGCCTTTTACCTATTCGATCGACGCGATGCGCGAAGCTATTGGCGGCATGTATGGAGCGCACTACCTTATCGATATGCTCATCTTGGGCGGCTGCTTCATTCCTGTTGGTCTATTCATCGGGCTTATGGGCGTTCATTTCGGTTATAACGTGAACACACTCTTCGATGCGAAGCTCTCCCAAACTGAGCTATTCGCTTCCGAATCCGTGCCCAAAGGTGCCCAATGGTTCCGCTTGCGCCCCGTGCTGCTGGCACTCATGCAAACGAAGCAATACCGCGAAAAGATCATCGCACGCGCCATGAGGTTCGATACAAAATACCCGCTGCTCATGAAGATCGGCTGGATCGCCCTGTTCGCGATGCCCATCCTCATGCTCGCTACGCTCATCCTCTTCGAAGGCTCTCCTAACGAAAAGCTCATCCTGCTCTCCTGGTTCATTCTCGGTACGCTCATAGTGGCTGGATATCAGATCATCATCCTGTTCCTTCATGCCGATATCCAATACCAGTTCAAACTTGCGCAAAGCGAACCGGCCTCCGATGCAGGGAAAATAGCGCAGCTTGAAACCCACGAAATGCCCGAACCCCTTCTGCGGAGCGGAGGTGGAGCGCGCGATGCATAATATCCTCGCCATATTCAAGAACGATGTGCTCGCGCTCAAGACGAGCGTAATCGCCGCGATCGTCGCGATCGGTCTCATCCTCGTTCCGCCCATGTACGCTTGGCTTACCACGCTCGGCTTCTGGGACCCTTATGCCAACACCGGCTCGATCAAAGTAGCCGTTGCCAATGAAGACGAGGGCTATTCTTCGGCTCTTATCCCGACCAAGATAAATGCGGGCGATCAGGTCATAAGCGCGCTGCACGAAAACGACAGTTTCGACTGGATATTCGTCAGCGAACAGGAAGCGGTCGATGGCGCTCATTCGGGCGAATACTATGCAGCGATCGTCATCCCTAAGGACTTCACGAAGAACCTGATGACCGTTTTCAGCGATCACGCAACCAAAGCGGAGATCACCTATTACACCAATGAGAAGGAGAACGCCATCGCACCGCGCGTTACCGCCGAAGGAGCTACCGAACTGCAGGACGAGATCGACGAGACCTTCACGAAAACGGTCGCGAATATCGCGCTCTCAACAACGAGCAGTCTTACCGATTTCCTCAACGGCGACAACATCATGAACTATGCCTCGCTGCTCCTGCATGAACTCGACAATGCCGTCGAAGACCTTGATGCTGCACAGCTCGAAGTGAAGGGCCTCTCCTCCATGGTCGGCGACAGCGCAACGCTCCTTGCGGGAAGCAGCACGCTTCTTGGTAACACGAAAAACGCCACGAACACCACCAACGAGCTCCTTTCCGAAGCCTCAAATGGGCTTTCATCAGCCGATGAAGCACTCGGCAACATCACCGATGAAGTGAATGGCGCGATCACATCGAACGCGAACAGCTACGACGAACTTTCGTCCGCGATCAATGCTGCCCTTGATTCTGCGAGCCAAGACCCTGCCGCCACCGAGCAGCTGCTGGGTAGCATATCTGGGTCCCTCGCTTCTACCAAAACACTGTATGAGCAGATGAAGAACGACCTGCAGGCCGCAGGCGTTTCCGGCACCGCACTCGATACGATCGATGCCGCCATTGCCACGCTCGATCGCTTGCAACAAGCTGTTGATAGCGCAAAGACCGACGTGAGCACGATAAGCACGACCACCGCAGATGCGCGCACCAAGATCAACGAAGAGCTCGCGAACGCGAAGAAGGACATCACGGAAATGAACTCTTCGCTCGAAGAAACGCTCAAGCAGCAAACAGCGAACTTGGCCTCAGACCTTTCTGCACTCAAGTCATCAAGCGTCGAGCTGAGCGATTCGCTCACCGAAATATCCAACAACCTTTCAGGCACAGCGAGCAATCTCTCGGCGAACATGGAAGCGCTTCAAAGCTCCCTCGATAACACCGCGAACGTGCTTGGCACGATCAAGAGCAACCTCGCTAAAACACGAGATGACCTTAAAGCAGCCATCAGCACGAGCGACATCGATGAGATCCGCAAGATCATCGGCAACAATCCTGAAGCCATCGCTGCGTTCCTGTCTGCCCCGACCGTTCTTGAGAAGCACCCCGTCTACGAGATGAAGAGCAACGGCGACACGATGAGCGCCTTCTATTCTTCGCTCTCGCTCTGGATCGGTGCGATCTTCCTCGTTGCGCTCACGAGCGTGAATCCCACGAAGCGCAGGCTCGAAGGTCTTAAAGACGTGAAACCTCACCAGGTCTACCTGGGTCGCTATGGCATCTTCGCATGCATCGCTATCCTGCAAGGGATCGTGCTCTGCATCGGAAACGTCTTCTTCGTGGGTGTTCAATGCGAGCACTTCTGGCTTTATCTGTTGGCATGCATATTCTGCGCGATCGTCTTCTCGAATATCGTCTACACGCTCACGACCTGTTTTGGGAATGTGGGTAAAGCTATCGCGATCATTGGGCTTGTGATGCAGCTTGGTGGATCGGGCGGCATCTTCCCCATTCAGATGTCGGTGCCCTTCTTCCAAGCGATTTACCCCTGGCTGCCCTTCGCTCATTCCATGGAAGCATTCCAAGGATGCATTGCAGGTATCTATGGCATGCAGTATTGGATCTCGATGCTCTGCTTAGGTGGATTCTTGGCCGTCTCGCTCGTGTTCGGCCTCGCGCTGCACAAGCCCCTCGCAAAGCTCAACAGCTTCGTTGTGAAGAAGCTCGACGAAACCCAGCTGCTTTAATAAGCCAGCATCGCTCGGGCTGGCTTCTGCTTTCCATGAACTTTACCCAAAGAGAAGGAGTCACTTGCCACCTTCAAGATAATGGCCGATAATCCTCTCACGCATGAATCAGATGAAACATGGAGGAGGTGAGGCTTATGACGAAGAAGCGCAGCAAACGTACGCGGAGCAAACGCAAGCACCAGCACGCACCGAAAGGTAACGTGGTGTGGAAGCAAACTGCCGAAGAAGCAACGCTTGCAAACAAGCCCTACATCAATGCTTACGCATGTGGGCACGGAGTGCAGGGCGATACGAAATACAATCGCACTAAAGAAAAGCACATGGAAACGCGATCTTCAGGAAGGAGCCTCTCGGGGCTCCTTCCTTTTTCTTGCTAAATTATCGTTTTCGTAGCTTCTTGATGAGGAAAGCTCCTGCGGCTATCGCGCCGATCACACCGAGCGTACGCTTGCCGTTGTATTTCACGAACGCCTTCGCATCAACACGTTCAGTCAATCCACAGAACATCGTATTGGGGGATAAGAATCCTCTTTACAAAGAGACGATGCAATATATAATTGTCATGCAAGATATATATTGCATTCTCTCAAAGGCGGCATTTCTATTGGAAAACGGTAAGAACGAACGCATGAAGCAGTCGCGCATAGATGCGGGGCTCTCTCAGCAGCAACTTGCAGACGCAGTTGGCGCAACACGGCAGACCATCGGACTCATCGAAGCAGGCCGCTACAACCCCAGTCTCAAGCTCTGCACTGCCATCTGCAAAACGCTCGGTAAAACACTTGACGATCTATTCTGGGAATAGGAGAAGACCATGAACTTGATAAAACGATACAACCAGATCATGGGACCAAAAGACGAACGACTTGAAGCTGAAGAGAACAAGAGCATGAAGGTGGGCGGCACCATCTTATTGATCGGGTCGGTGCTCAGCCTCTATTATGCGATCATGCTCGACCAGGTATCCTCCACCACTGGTCAGCCCATCTTCACCGCGCTTGGAGAGAAGCTCATTCCCGTTCACCTGCTGCTCGTATTGACCATTCTCGTCGCTGGCGTTGTCTCGCTCACGATGCAAACAAGGGCAGGCTACTTCTCCAGCCACAAGCGCTTTGCCGAGGTCGATCAGGTCCCATGGGACTTCGTTTCCCTCTTCGCGCTTTTCTGTGGTGCAATAGTTGGCATCCTTACCTGCGGCATGCGTATCGTGGCAGAGGTTCAGATCGTCGGCCTCGAAAACGTAGCTTGGATGGGAGATCTTGCGATCGGCATCATCTTCTTCATCATGGGCTTCTTGGTGGGCTTTGCAGCCATCACGCTCACCATCCACGATGCCATCAAGCGCCGTCGCGCACTCGAGAGCGAGCTTGAAGACTAATGCACGGTCATCGTGTAACCACTTCAGAGACGAGTGATCGCTCTTGACATTGACGTTACGTCAAACTCTACGATGCCTCTGGGAGGCGAGCCATGGACAACACGAACCCATACGCACACCAGAAAAACTGGGCAGGAATCGCTGAGCTCGCTCAGGCAGCAGGCGTGAGCACACGAACGCTTCGCTATTACGAAAGCTGTGGGCTGATCGCGCCCGCTCGAGCTGAAAACGGATACCGCATATACGCCCCCTCTGAGGTGAAGCGCCTTGCGCAGATTCTTTCCATGAAGCGCTGCGGACTTCCTTTAGCCACCATCAAACAGTTGGTGTCAAATGATGAAGGAAACATTCGTGATGTTCTTAAAGATCATCTTTGCACCTTGCAGGCGCAGGGCGCATCGTTGGAGATGGCGATCACGCGCACAAAAGCAGCGATCGCTGCGATCGAAAGGATCGAAAAGATGGATGTCAAAGATGCATTCGAGAAAATGAAAGAAGAAGGTCTTAAGACCTTCGAAGACACCTATGGCAAAGAAGCGCGTGAACGCTATGGCGATGCAACAATCGACGCATCGAACGAACGCATGATGGCCCTTACCAAAGATGAGTGGGAGGCAAAAGAGCTGCTCGAAGATGCTATAAAGGTGCAGCTGAGAATAGCCCTGCAGACGCAAGACCCACAAAGCGAAGCAGCTCAAGAACTTGCGCACATGCATGAGAAGTGGATCGCGATTCACTGGGGCAACGGTTACAAAGAGCAAGCATACCTCGGTCTTGTGCAGGGGTACCTTAACGATCCGCGCTTCGTTTCGTACTACGATTCAGCAGCTGGCGAAGGCGCAACCGAATTCCTCGTACAAGCGATCAAATCCGCTCACAAGTAAGGTCGCGCAGATCGAAGGTATCGGGCACTGCCGCCCCTCCTGCACGCCAGCGAAAGTTGCAGTTACTTCTTTCGTTGGCTCACACCAAGAGAATGGTCGATCGTTACGATCGACTCTCTGGCTAGCTCGATCCTGGCACCTAACAAGTTCACCTGAAGCGCCTTTATCATCATTCGCTCTCGAGCAAAGCAAGCCGAAGTTGACCGACGTAAGGGGCAGCTTCAGGTACGAGAAGCCCTTTCTTCACGGCGAGCATGGTGATCGTTTCATCAGCGCGAATGCACGCCTGCGCGGGAGCCCCTGTTTGAGCGTTGAGCCCGCTCGGGCAATCAACAGCGATCAGCCATGCACCCTTGCCGCTGCATTCTGGCTTGCAGCTACAGACCTCGTTCGCAAGCGCGATCCAACTCGCATACGGTTCGCGCACCTCACTGTGTGAAAAGCCTGTCCCGAGAATCGCATCGACTACAACGTCTGCGCGTTTGAGCTCCTCCTTGATCGCGCCTCGGCCGGGATCAACTTCTACACGAAGCGATCCAGCCTCCTCCGCCTTCAAGGCGGCGGTCTTCGCCGGCTCAGCTTTTATCTCAGCCGCAGGAGCTTTCGTAACCAAAACCACGTTGTAGCCCTGCTCCGCAAGATCTTCGGCAGCTACCCAGCCATCGCCGCCATTGTTGCCTGACCCTGCCAGCACCACGACATATGATCCAACAGGAGCGTGCTGGCGAACCACCTCGACAACCGCCTTCCCTGCGCGCGTCATGAGCGTGTAGAGTGATGTCCCCTCTTGCGCGATACACTGCTCGAGCGCGACCACCTCAGCAACATCCATCACTGGCACAGGCTTTGCATCCTCTAATGCATCATCCAGCCCAACGACCAACACTGCACCATCTTGACCCTTCTGCACCTTGATCAGCTTTGTCATCTCTTTCGCACTCCCCTTCTTCAACCTGCATCATCTCGATCGTACTTTGCCTACGTTATTCCTTCAACGTGCGAGTCATCCACCATCCAACAAGAGAACCGATCGCCACAAGAACAACTCCGAACCAGAACAGAGCATCGGGCATCACACCCAAGATGAGCGCGCTCGCCAAACTTGAAAAGATGGGTGCAAAGTATGAAATCACCGAAAGGACGCGCATTTCGCCACCGTTGATCGCGCGATTCCACAGTGCATAGCCAGCCGCAATGGCTGCAGTCACGCACACAAGCGGGATTCACGAGGTCAGCTCAAATGCAGTTTCAGGCACGGTTGGTTTTGTTAGCGCAATCGAGACCCAAAGTGCGGCAGCGGTGAGTGTGAAGGAATAGGCTGTCGAATTACTACCGCAAGCCCATCGCGGCGTTGCGACCGAATAGATGGCCCAAATGATCGATGCGCTGATCGCAAGAAGATCGGGCCACAAGCTGCCGGTGAAGAATGGTGCGCCGGCCAAAAGGCTTGATCCACCCACTGCGAGCACGATGCCAGCTGTAGCAAAAATCGCCCCTGGAATAACCCGAAACAGAGCTGGAGCGCGTCCTGACTTGCGAGCAACAGCCCAGAACAATACGGTGAGTGTTGGCCAGAGGTAATTCAGGATGCTAACTTCAATAGCCTGAAAGCTATCCTGAGCAAGACCCACCGCGAATGCCATGAAGGGCTCGTAGGTGGCAAAGAGCACCCCACCGATCAGCAAATAGCGCCGAGGTATCTTCTTGAAAGGTGTCGGCTTATCAAGAAGGAAGGAACACCGCTCCCAATGTGTAAATGAGCGCTATTCCTAGTTCAGAACCATAGTTGACCGTGGTCAACCGCAGAAATCCTACCATCAGCGACCAGCAAAAGATCGCACCGATCCCCGCTATCAAAGCCTTCTTATGCACAGACACCTCCTTTTCAGCTGCGATCAAACATACGCGAATGGAACACTCATCAATAAGAGTATCACTAGCCCAAAGATCGAGCTGAAAAGCAGGTTATTCAGCAAAAAAGTCTCGAACGCCTAAATTGCAGACCACAAGATAGTCTTCAGTGATCTCTTCTTTTGAGCATAGTAGTCAGAACCAACGACCCTGCCCTCTCCTAAGGACAGCCTGGTTAATCTGTTGCGTACGGCTCATGATCACCAGCATTGCGATCATGAGAACAAGTCCTAGCCAGTCTGCTCCTGTAAATGAAGTGCCGAGCAATACAGCGCTAAGAATACACGCGCTTGCTGGTTCAGCAACCCCTAGCAAGCTACCTTTAACAGGACCGATATGCGATGATCCCCAAAGATACATGCCAAATGCTGCAAAGGTTCCCAATACTCCAACACCGTCAATGAGGACAACCCACCCAAAAGCATCAATATTCAAAAGACTGGCTTGAGCTTCAGAAGCCACACCTAGACAGCCTGCACAGAGATAGAACACAAGCGCGATCACTGCACTCACTGCAATCCCGCATCCTATCACCACAATGCGCGCATACCGTGAGTATTGTTGTTCAGGAATAACCAGATAAGCTGCCTCAGAAAGAGCATTCACCAAGCCCCAAATAAGCCCCGCAAGAGGGATCATCAGCGCAAGCGGATTCCCTTTCGTTGCGATCAACCACGTTGCCGTGAGCGCCAAAAGAATCGCTACGACCTCGATCGCTTTTGGGTGTCGTTTGAATCGTACGCATGCGATGATGAGCACGAAAACACTACCCAGCATCTGAAGCACGGTCGCAGTGCCTGCATTCGTAAGTCCTGTTGAAACAGCGTAAGTGGCTTGGCTTGCAAAAAGCGCGCCACCAAATAGAACAACCACAAGCGCATCGTGTTTATGACTCATCAATCTTCGCAACTCAGCAGAATAACGCACGAACAAGATCAGCAAGAAAAGGACTGAAGCAGTGATAGATCGCACACAGGTAATGGTTAGAGAATCAAGAGCATTAGCCTCATGAAGATGCTGAATGCAAACGCCCGATAAGCCCCATAAACAAGCGCCCAGAAAGGTTACTAAAAGACCGACATAGTATTTTCGTCCGCTGGTCATCAAGATGCTGTATAGCGCTGCTTGAAGCGTTGCCATTCAGATAGAGCAAGCCTCAGCGAAGGCCATGCCGCTCATAGATCGATAGCATGCGTTGATAGAGCAGCTTATCCGCTAAATACTGCTTGAAGGTTGCAGATTTCTCTTTACCTTGGGCCTTTAATCTCTCGACCTCGGCAGTCTTGAACTCGAGATCGTTCTCGTTCTCTGTGAGCATTGACTCGAATTGTTCTAAGCGATCCAAAGTAACACCCCATCATGATCCGCTCATTCTTGACGCAGATGAAAAGCGCGCAGCAGTGGTACCCGTAGAGGGACGATTTGCGCCTAATTTGCGCCTAAAAGGTAGTCTTGAGAAAGGAAATGCCAGTTGACTAGGCATAATAGAAAATAAAGAAATGCCCTGCATGAGCAGAACGCCCTATCCTCCCACGGACTACACCGCAGTACT